>OGRU01000467.1_pt1 | contig 38973 bp, 57 predicted proteins | sample 1553541 | NCBI WGS metagenome assembly OGRU01 (sample SAMEA2580068, study PRJEB22360) | human gut metagenome | biome: human gut; feature: human-associated habitat; material: faeces | place: Denmark | collected 2008/2010
TATATAAATTAATAATATTATTATATGCCTTTTATAAAAAAAAGTCAAGGGCTGTCATATAAAAATACTCACTCGTCATAAGTTTTTGTACATATCAGCACATAAAGCAGCCCTGAAAACGTGCATTTTTACACCTTACCTATGCCGTTATATATAATAAGCACTGAAAAGCATGAAAAATCAGAATAATACTAAAGCGTTAAAAAGAGGTTAAAATTTTTGGTATTCCTTGAAATCTCCATATATGTGTAGTATAATGTAATCAAGAAAATGCGACAGTTGTATAATAATCGGGGAACAATTGTCACTCTCAGGGAAAGAGGATATATATGCAAAAGATATTTTATGTTTCAAGAAATGAGGATAAAGCCCATGATGGAAAAGCCCCGGATATGGACAGATTTCAGCGAGTTGAAAAGCTCAACAGTCTGATCGCGGCAGGCTGGGCTATAAAGGAAATGAAAAGCGAAAACAACAGCACATTCTTTGTGCTTGAGAAAGCAGACTAGACTTAAAATGGACGATATCGAGCCGTATCCTGTCAATAACACAGACACGTTGTTTTGTAGGGGACGGCGCCCTCGACGTCCCGCTCACTCACCAGGTCTTTCAACAAACTTATAGGACGGTAGCCCCACCGTCCTTTTTTATGTGCAGATAAATTTTGCGAAAACGTTTTATGGGTATTGCATTTCAGAGAGAAATATTGTATAATTAATGTAATCGTTTTAGCAAAAACAAATAATACTATACATATTATAAAGGAGTAAAAAATATGGCTTATGTAATCGGCGTAGACTGCGGCACAAGCGGCACTAAGACGGTGCTTTTTGACGAAAAGGGCTCTGTTATCTCTTCTGTAACTATCGAATATCCAATGTATCAGCCTAAAAACGGCTATGCAGAGCAAGACCCTGCTGACTGGGCAAACGCAATGATAAACACTATCAAGGCTGTTATGACCAAAAGCGGCGTAAATAAAGAGGACGTTGCAGGTGTTGGTATCTCAGGTCAGATGCACGGACTTGTTATGCTCGACAAGGACAACAACGTGCTTAGAAAGTCCATAATATGGTGCGATCAGAGAACTGCCGCAGAAGTTGAAGAAATGAACGAAAAGCTAGGCAGAGAAAAGCTCATCAAGATAACAGCAAACCCTGCCCTCACAGGCTGGACGGCTGCGAAAATCCTTTGGGTAAAGAACAACGAGCCTGATATATATGAAAAGTGCAGACACATTCTTCTGCCAAAGGACTATCTGAGATTTATCCTCACTGGCGAATATGCAACAGAGGTTTCCGACGCAAGCGGTATGCAGCTTCTTGACGTGCCAAACCGCTGCTGGTCAAAGGAAGTCTGCGATATGCTTGGCATTGATATGTCAATGCTGGGCAAGGTTTACGAGTCATGCGAGGTAACAGGCAAGGTCACAAAGAAAATGGCTGAGCTTACAGGACTTAAAGAGGGTACTATAGTAGTAGGCGGAGCAGGCGACAATGCCGCTGCGGCTATCGGAACAGGCGTTGCAGAGGACGGTAAGGCGTTCACAACTATCGGAACATCAGGCGTTGTATTCGCACACACTTCTTCTATCTCTATCGACCCAAAGGGCAGAGTTCACACCTGCTGTGCAGCAGTACCGAACGCATGGCACGTTATGGGTGTTACACAAGGCGCAGGACTTTCGCTGAAATGGTTTAGGGATAATTTCTGCAATGCAGAGAAAGAAACAGCAAAGTGCATGGGCGTTGACGAATATTATCTCATGGATAAGGAAGCAGAGAAAGTGCCTGTTGGTGCAAACAGACTTCTCTATCTGCCATATCTCATGGGCGAAAGAACACCGCATCTTGACCCTGACGCAAGAGGAGTATTCTTCGGACTTTCCGCAATGCACACAAAGCGTGATATGCTGAGAGCAGTAATGGAGGGCGTATCCTACTCCCTGAGAGATTGCGTTGAGGTATTCAGAGAAATGGATATCAACGTGTCTGACATGATGGCATGCGGAGGCGGCGGAAGCTCACCGCTGTGGATATCAATGCTCGCAGATCTTTACAACTGCCCTGTAAAAACAGCTTCATCGAAAGAAGGTCCAGCCCTTGGCGTAGCACTTCTTGCAGCAACAGGCGCAGGCATTTACTCATCAGTACCGGAAGCTTGTAAGGCAGTAGTAAAGACCGACAAGGTACAGCAGCCTGAAGCAGAGCGAGTACCTGAGTATGAGAAATACTACAAGCTTTACACAGAGATCTATCCTGCACTGAAAGCAGAATTTGCAAAGCTTGCGAAGATGTAATATAAAACCAAAAGCTCCGATTTGCCGTCGGAGCTTTTTTGTATTAGAATATTTTGACAACTAAAAAAACGGCTCTCCACAATAGCGGAAAGCCGTTTTTTACATACTGGTCGGAGTGACCGGATTTGAACCGACGACCTCTACCACCCCAAGGTAGCGCGCTACCAATCTGCGCCACACCCCGACAACGTATATATTATACCCGATTTGGATACAATAGTCAAGAGTTTTCAATCAAAATAAAAAAAATGCAAAAAAGGTATTGACATTCACATTCATTTGTGATATAATAAATAAGCACTCAAGAGAGAGCACAAAAAAATATCGCGGGATGGAGCAGTTCGGTAGCTCGTCGGGCTCATAACCCGAAGGTCGTTGGTTCAAATCCAGCTCCCGCAACCAATAGTTCCCACGACCGAAGTTAATGTACTTTGTATGTTAATTTCGGTCGTGTTTTTTATATCTATACGAGAAATAAGCAGGCGTATAGCTTTATCGTCTGGGCTGTCATACAAAGCCTTGAGCCAAAGAGAAATCTGATCCGTAGTGTAGTCCTTTGGCATTTCCGTCTTCTTCAATGCCTCTATCTCAGAACGGAGCTGGTTCATCTTCGCACCGATATCCTCGATAACGTCAGCTGGGAGGACACCACTTGACATGTTGGTCATCAATGTGTCATACTGCTTCTGCTTCTCCGATATCTTAGATGCAACTATCTTCTTGAAATCAGCGGCTCTCTCAGGCTCTCCGCACTTGTACTTTCGCATAGCAGTAGCAATAGCCTTTTGATTTTCTTCGTTGAGCAGGGTGCGAAGATATGTCTTAGCGGCGTCATCAACGATATCCATAGATATCATAGGTGCACCACACTTCTTTGAACAACGATAGTAGTGATATACGTGTCCTCTCTTCGTTGATATGTGTGCGTGCATTTTCGCACCGCATGAGCAGTAGACTAACCCACTGCATAGATATGATGTCTTTGGTCCGCTCTGTTTTCTGCTATCCATAATCTTCTGCACCTCGTCAAATGTTGCCTTGTCGATTATTATCGGCAAGGCATTTTCTATTCTTATAGCATTATGCTTAGACCTGCGCTTGGATCTATCCTTTTCCTCGTCAACGCAGTATATATACGTGCCTGTGTATTTCTCGTTTCGTAGTATCTCATATACTGCAGAATACTTCAAGGGCTTTCCACGCTTGCCCACAATGCCCACTGCCGCCATTTCTGCGATAATGTCCTTAGTTCCCTCGTGATTTTTCACCGCCGCAAAGATCTTGCGGACATATTCCGCCTCATAGGGGTTTATGATGTACTTCTGATCTACGATATCATATCCGAACGGCGGATAGCCGCCATTGTGAAGACCTTTCAGGGCTATTTCACGTTCTCCCTTTTTCGTTTCATTTGCAAGGTTATCTATATAGTATTCTGACATTGACCACATCAGCGCACGCATTATCTTGCTCTCCGGGCCGAAGCCGAAGTCCTGACCAACAGCTATCAGTGTAATGCCCATTTTCTGCAGGCGAGTGTCAAGATTAACGTGTTCGCCCAGCGATCTAGCCACACGATCGTATTTGTGAATAAGAATAGTATCGAAAGTACCCTTATTGCAATCTCTCAACATTTTTTGATACTGCGCACGGCTTGCCGTCATTGACCCCTTGCCGCTGATAGCCTCGTCCGCATATACTGCTACGATATTATATCCCTTAGTGGCGGCGTACTGTCTGCACGCCCTGAGCTGGGCTTCAATGCTATCCTCAGACTGCTTGTCTGAAGAGTATCTTGCATATATAACTGCATTGCTCATAGTGACATCTCCCTAACGTTATTTCGGACGAACCGTGTCGGCAATCGCTAGAAAATCTTTGGTACTATCTTCATAATCAGGATCTAGCATGAGAACATAGAAGTAACCATTTATATCAGCCACAGCCGCCGTATTGAAAGAAGTTGAAAGGTAAACCTCACAATCGGAAAGTCCGTTAACGAATGAATACACTTCACCATCCTGCGCCATATAGTCATTCAGAAAGTCCTCGGTGCTTATATAGCCTGGCTTCTCTGTCTTTATAATTGAAAAGCCATACCCATTTGTGACTACTGCCCATGAAGTATAGTGTTCTGTTGATTTTAGCTTCTGCTGCTGGTAATCTCCTTCTATGGTAAGGCTCAAATCGTCAAAAGTGAGTACGTTCTCAGCAGGTTTTGCAGCTGTTGTCGTTGTAGTTTCCGTAGTTGTCGTAGTTGTTGTAGTTTCTGCCGTGGTAGTAGTGGTTTCAGTAGCAGATGTCTCAGACGTAACAGCAGGCGTTGTTGAAGTTGATGAAACGTCACTGCCCGACTCTGAGCAACTTGTCATCATCAACAGGGTTGATATTACGGTGGCTAAGATAACGGTTTTCTTCATTTTTTTGTTACTCCTTTATAAATTTATTAAAAAAATGCACCTCAAAAAAGTTGGGATATTCTTTTTCAAAAATTTATATGGTATGTCATATATATAGGAGGTGCATTCTATATATATGAATACTAAAAATTATAAAATCGAATTAAAAAAGATTATGCACGAAAAGCACATCAACGGAAAACAGCTTGCAGAGCTTGCCGAGATAAGTGAAGGAGAGATAAGTAAGATATTGACCGGCAAAGCCAACCCCACAATTGAAGTTATTGCACGTTTGGTTATTGTGCTTAAATGTGACCTGTCTGATTTGGTAAAAATACTGAAATAAATTTATTATAGTAAATTTTACTGAATTTTTTGCCGAAATATGTTATAACCAGCATAAGGGGATTTAAACATATTTTTTCAAAAAATGAAAAAGAAAGGGGTGAGCAGCATGACCGACGCTGAGCGTAAGGAGCTGCAGGACCAGTTGGCAGAAATGATTTATTCACTTCTGTTTGAAAACAAGTCCGACGAATAGGGTATCTGCCTACATACGGGCAGGCGAATAAGCACTTCACGTTTTGTGGAGTGCTTATTTTTTTTATTTTTCTTTCCTTTTGGAAGTTTTCCATTTTAAAAACTCCAAATAATCATAAAGATTAGTTAAGTCTTCATCGGAAAGATCGTCAAGAAAAAGGCGAATGTTTTCGATTATTTCGTCTTTTTTCTTTGAGTTCTCGGTAACATTTACCGAGTCCTGATAGAGGTAGTTTGGATCAACTGATAGGACTTTAAAAATATTTAACAGAACATCTTCTTTAGGGCTTGACGTTCCATTCTCATAATTGCATATTGCCGATTTTGTAACGCCAAGCTTGTCAGCTAATTGCTTTTGTGTCATTCCAAGTTGTTCTCTTTTTTCCTTTATTCGTGACCCTAGACTCATATGTTTCCCTCCCTTCTATACTTATATTCTACCACAATAATGCAAGTATGTCAAGATAAAAGTACAAGAAATTTGATATTAATATCAAGAATTGTGTACAAATTTTAATGCGAATATTTGTACACTTTTGTACAAGAAACTTGTACAAAACATCTTGACAGTTCAAGAAACTTGTGCTAGAATATATGTAAAGTACAAGAAACTTTAACTAATTCATGAAAGGAGATGTCCATTATGACAAATAAGGCTAAGAAATCAATCGTAGCAGAACAGCTTAAGAAGATCATTGATGACAGAGGTCTTAAGCAGAAGAAAGTTGCCGAAATCCTCGGCTACGACTACAGAACATTCAACAATATGCTGAATGGCTATAAGATGATAACAACTGATGATGTGATTATCATTGCTACGAAGCTTGGTGTTGAGCCTAATCAGCTTTATGGCTGGTCAGCTTAATAACGTCTTGTTGAGGTCAACAAAACGATAAAAAAGAGGTGATACCAATGTCAAAATCAACAGACCATGAGTTCAATGAGATAGTATACGACAGTGTTCTTCCTGAGATTGCAAGAGCTTTCTGCTCTTTAAAAAAAGAAGTCTCAGGAAATAAACTCGTGAATGAGCTATCTCCTGAGGAAAATGAGATTATAAAAATCAAAAGCAAAACGTTGAACAAAGTCATAACAGACTTTATTCAGAAACAGCTATGATCAAGGCGTGAACTGATTCACAACATATATTTCAGCAAGTTTCTTGACCAATTCAAAAGTCATTGCTTTGGCTTTTGTCTTAACAGTGTTCCACAGCTTAGAATCTCGAATGCTGTCGAGATACTGATGGCCCTCATACGTGATACTGCTGTAGACGATAGTCATAATCTTGCTGTCTGTCCCTACTGGTTTTGCTTCGATATACTTGGCTTCCCAGAGCTTCGTTGAGGCATACGCAATATCGGCTCGTGAGAAGTCTGGCATTTTCTCACAGACCTGCTTAAGGTTTAAGCTTGGGTATGACAAGCTATCGTCCATGACTAGGTTTTCTTCAAGAGTTAGCAAAAGTTCACGAACACAATCATAGTTTAGTTTCATAGTTATCCCCCTTTCTGATATATTTCAAATTTATTATATCATACAAGGTGGGAGCATTCAAGTTAAATAAGGAGAATAAAAGTGACAAACCATAAGATAAAAGACTATCATAAGAACCGCCTTGCATTCGAGGTCATAGTCAAGAATTACGAAATGCTCTGCTCCATGCTGATAGTGCTGAATAAGGAGTATCCTAAGACGTTCTATCCTAAGAAATGTCGCCAATGGATAGATGATTTTGCAGACAACTGCAAAATTGCCAACGAGTGGGACAAGGACGGTGTATATGCCTATAAAATGCAGCGGGCGTGCGAGAATAGCGGCATAGATCTGAACATGGTAGTAACGTTCGTTGAACGGAATTGCAAAGAGTTCAATCTCCAGAACAGGGCTATTCTGGCGGACAACATCAAGCTGGCACTGGTGCAGACCGCCACAGAGTATGGCGTGGGCGGCAAGCGTATGAAAGCCATTCAGAACGCCATGTTGGAAACTTTCATTGACAATCCTAGGGAGCAGGTCAAGGCGCTGGGTATAGATGATTACATCGAAGAATGCACAGTGGGTCAGGTCGATATCCGCAAGTTCAGAGTCAAAGACAAGGTCAGGACTACCCTGCAGGAGCAGAAAGAAGCCTTAGCAGGCTTGGAAGCGTTCCGGCGCTGGTCAGCTGAGAATGTAAAAAAAGAGGGGCAGTAAAGTGAAAGAAACGATTGATATTCCCGTAAGCGTTACATATCGCATAGAGGACGGCAAGATCATAGAAACACGCCGCAAGGTCAAGAAGATACCGGCTGACGTTATCGCAAGCATTCTTTACCGCCATTTCAAACAGAAAGAGAGGAATAAGAAGTGCTGCACATCATGAAGATAGACGCCATTATCGGCGAAAGAACAAACGCTGAGATAGAAAGAGCCATTAATAAGGCTCAGCTTGTCGGTGACAAACTATGGCATGGAGATCTGAGCAAAGAAGTTATCCTGAGCTACTACGTGGCGCAGACCATAGAGAAGCATTTGGTGGCTGATATCGAGGAGCGTATCAAAGAGTTGGAGGGTGACGGAGATGTACGCAAAGAGTGATACCCGCAGTTCACTGATATCGCAAGCCGTCATCAGAATAGCAACGGATATGGGGATTGAAAGCTATGTCCGAGAGATACGCCACGGCTATTCTATATGTGCTGGCGAATTCGTCATCGTTGACATGGCGGACAATACCAGCGTTAAGATGATAATATCAGATTATGACGGTTATTATCAGCAAATCAAAAGAAATCTGAGAAAATGGAGGAAAAACTATGGCAAAAAAAAACGTAGCCCTTGCACTCAATGAAGATGTCAAGGCGGTTGACTACCTGACAATGAGAGAGCAGAGAGACAAGCATAACAAGCTCGTTACCCGCCGAAAGCGAGAAGATCGCAGAGAGTGCTTCGCAATGGCCTTGCTGACTATCTTTTTTGCATTCATGATAATAGTAATAATGCTCGGCCTTGGGCAGATATGGGAGATGATTTACTGATGTATGATTTCAACAACGCAGTCAGACTTAACCGCATAGGTGGTGAATATGTCATCACTGTGGACGGAAAGCCGTTGGAAACGTCACTCAGCTCTAATCAGCGCCGTAATCCTCTTATAGCTGTCAGCAGATATGCGTCAGCAATAGACGAATACCTCAGAGGGAACGTCAAGAAGTATCTTGCTGAAAACGAGCTGAACGTAGTCACGGGCTGTAATGTCTGCATGGAGTGTACAGACTGCAAGTTCTATCACCTCAATGACGCTGAGAGCAACTGCCGCCTAGGTGACAACAATGAGTAAGACAGTATACGTCGATAATACTATCTATCGAAAAGAATCTAAGCAGTTTCCTAACGTCAAGTATCGTTTCAACCTTGCCAACGTCGTGATACATAGTATGTATACCATGTATCTTAAGAGCCGTGGCATACCGAAGACCATAGGGCTTACAGACAAGCAGCGTTTTGATTTTGAAAAACGAGTTCAATCTCTTATCGACAATGGGTCTATCGTAGTGACAGAAGTCGAAGCAGGAACGAAAGGAAAATGAAAAATGAGTACCATAGGAATAATGCTGTTATCCATAGCGACGCTTATCGTTGCGGATATCGTGATGTACATAGTACTTGGTGCCATTGAAAAGCACTGGGAGAAAAAGTTTAAGGAGGATAAAGATGACGAGAGATGAAATAATTCTTGCAGCAAAATGCTGCATAGCAGACAACTGTGGAGCTTGTCCGTTTATGAATAGAGGTAATTGCATTACTGATTTTATGAAGAATGTTCTTGAATGCATAAAAAATGAGCCTGTGCTGTCTGCCAACAGTACAAGCTCGGAGGTATCTGTAAAAGAAGATACCGATAACATACACCTTGATGATAACACAAAAGGGCATATTTGTCAAGCATATAATACCGCTGACGAAGCCTGCACAAATATGCTCACTATCTACGAAGGAATGTCGGAATGTGAGCAGAGAGCCTTTGATATAGGCGAGGTGTACGGAAAAATATACAGCACGAGGGATAAGCTTGAAACTTTCCTAAAGGAGCTCACAAAGGAGGGGGAGCGTAAATGCCGGTAATAACAGACGTTGACCTGCTATGCTATAATGCTGAACTTGCAGGCGCCAGAAAGCGACTGAATTACAAATCGCCCCTGCCAAGGCATAACGCAGGCCCATGTATTTTCTATAATAGCATAAGACAAGAATGTATGGCACTGGTCGAAAAGCCAACGCAAGAGACTTGCACACGCTGCAAGTTCTTCAAAACCAGAACGGAGGATTATAATGCAGATGAATTCAAATAATCAGAAACCAACATTTGATTGGAGAAAATTTAAGTATGAGAACATAGCTGTTCACGTCAAGACTCAGGAAGAATACGATAACTTTATGAAAGAATGCAAGGCGCAGGGGTTTGCATGGTGCACTGGCAAAGAAGCTGATATGCCTAATCTTTGGCCAGACTGCGCATATGATATGTGCATAATATATGACAATAGTGGGCTTGTAAAAAAGGGACTGCATTATCAAAGACTTGGCTTCTGGAAGGACACGGGATATAGAATAGAAGAATTCGCAAATTTCTATTTTCCAAAAGATTACCAGCCGCTTAATTCAAACAGCAATATCCCAGAAGAACAGATAGAATTCTTGGAAAAGCCAACAACGCACACCTTGAAGCTGGAAGAATGCTTCTGTGAAGCAGTTGTCACAGGTAAAAAGTGTTTTGAAATTCGTAAAAATGACAGAGGCTTTCAGCCTGGAGACACGATTGAATTCATTCCAGTAAGTAACGGACATCCTGCTATTCATGTGATATCAAACCGCAGATATAGGATAACATATGTCCTAAGTGGTTGGGGGTTGAAGAATGGATATGTTGCATTAGGAATAGAGGAGGTAAAGAACTATGACTAGCTACAGAGAGCAGGCGTTAAAGAAACTCACAGACGAACGAGAGGGCGTTAAGCTTAGCGGTGGAGCATCGGCGAACACAGTGCTGAGCACTATCGTTCAGCCTGTCATAGATGCACTTGAAAGCTTCGTCAAGCAGGACGAGGAGTTCGCACAGGCGGTCGCTCAGGGTGGCACACTTCAGAAGTGTTTTGAAGCCGTCTACAAAGCTATTAAGGATAGCAACTTCGCACTATCAGACTTCAAGACTTATGAGACCGCCGCAGGTTTCTTCTTCCCTGGCTGTAAGATACGCTATCACATGGATATAGACCTCTGCGGTAGCGTCAGCAAGGAAGCGCCGGAGCAGAAGCGCAAGTCGATCACAGTTTCCTTTGATGACTTATTCTGATCTGAGGTGAGTCGATAATGTGGAAAACTGATGAGCACAAGCAAGAGCTGGATATATTCCCCGTATATACAGACCACCTCACGCCCGACCAGCGTGCTGACATTGAGAGTTTCCCACAGCTCAATGCCAATGATTGTAAGAAAATTAATGGCTGTTTCACGCCTTACATATTTTACAAACGCACAAGTGCAGGAAGATACACTTGTTTCTGCACAAACTGCAACAAAGAATACAAAGTCAATCTGAACGATGTTGATGACATCTATCATGTGCAGGACGAAGTCAGACACGGATACAGAGGTGTATGTCCGTACTGCAAGGTCAATGCTGAGTATAAGTCTGCTGGATACAAGCAAGTGGGGCTTGCCGAGGCCATAGACCTTTGTGTGTATAAAGTTGTCGATGATTTGGTCTACATATTTGCAGCAGTAGTCGAGAAGAATTATAACCTTTATTCTACAGATGACTACTATAGAGAGCCGAACATTGTTGTTGACATCAAGAAGATGTACGTTTTACGAAAAGGACGAGCAGAGGTGTACGATGTCGGCTATGCGTACACACGACACGGCTTTACAGCATTTTTCCGCCCAATAAAGAAAAAAATTTGCGGAGCCTTTAACGACGGCTTTGCAAGTCGTCCAAAAAGATATCTTTACAAAGAGACACTTCGTAACACGTTTTTAAAGTATTCAGGGATAGATTTTGTGAAAAATGGCTACATCACCCAGTTCGGTCAGGAACGCTACTACACAGCGTATGCTATGTATCCCATACTTGAAATGGCCACAAAGATGGACTGTGCAATGTTCGTTCAGGACCTTTTGTGGAGAAATAAAAAAAACTATAAGATTCTTGACTGGTCGGCAAAGTCGCCGAAAAAGTTCTTCAAGCACCTAACGCAAAATGAGGTCAAAACCATTCTTGAAGATCACACGCCGGCAGAAGTTATTGAGGTGTATCAGGACTTCAAGCGCAAAGGCAAGAAGAAAGACCTTTTCTACTGCCGAATGTATAGCTATATCATTGATTACTGTACCAGCATTGAAAAGGCAGGCGTTGATCCAGAGCAGGCATTAGAATACCTGAGAAAAGTCATGAAGCACTCTCCCGAAGAAGAACGTTGCGAAGACGATCACTCAGAGATAAGGCGCCTTGTCAAGCTGTATGACGATTATGCCAATATCGGCTTGAAAATAGGCTATGATTTTCGCTTGAAAAACATAGCCTTTCCGAGAGACCTGAACGAAGCGCATGATAACGCAGTTGAGAACTTCAATTTCATGGAAGAAGAACGCAAGAGAAAAGAAGCCGCCGAGCTTGAGGAAGCCTATAAGCCCAGATACAAGAAGCTTTGCAAGAAGTATAAGGGCTATAGCTATCCTGGTATTCAGTTGGTTGTACCAGAGAATGCCGAAAGCATTATCAAAGAGGGAAAGGACTTGCGGATATGCGTCGGCGGTTATGCTTCAAGGCATTGCAGTGGGGTTACGACAATTCTATTCATCAGAAAGCCGTCTGACCTTGATAAGTCATGGTTTACGATTGAAATAGACAATGCTGACCATATCGTGCAATGCCACGGATTTAAGAATGAGCAAGCCAAAGACCCTTTAACAGGCAAGAAGCTTGAAAAGCCTGAAATAATCAAGGCGTTTGAAGTCAACTTCCAAGAGTGGCTGAATAGTCAGAAGAAGCTGACTAAAAAGAGAAAAGCAAGCTAGGAGGAATAACAATGAGCGAGATCAAACTAAGACCCGGTGAGGAGTTCGTATATAATGGTATACGTTTTATATGCCTCGAGATTATCAACGGCAACTACTTAGCGATAACGGCTGATTGTTGGTGCGAAAAGCGTTTTAACAATGAGTACAAGGACGGCTGCAATAACTGGGAAAAGTCAACGCTCCGCCGATTTCTCAACGAAGATGTGCTCAAGGAATATTTTGATGCAAAGCAGCTTATAAAGCAAACGTCTGACCTTATTGCCGATAACGGTGACAAAGCTTACGGAACGTGCGAGGACTATATAACGCTGCTCACTTGTGATCAGTGCAGAAAATACAGAAAATTCATGCCTAAGTATGATGACTGGGTATGGACACTTACCCCTCGTTCTTGTGGCGTCGGCAACGCCAGCTACGTGCGTAACATCAATCCGTCAGGAGAGTTGTACGACAGCCTCAGCATTGCGAGCAGTGCTAGCGGAGTCGCCCCGGTTTGTTTATTTAATTCTAATGGTCTCATATTGCATTGACAAGCGCAGCTTATACCCACTGAATAACTAACCATAACAGGAGGACTTAGCAATGGAAAACACAGAAATTACAGTATCTATGAAAACGGCTATGGTAGAACACCAGCACATATGCGAATGCTATAGGACAGCCGCTACGGCTATCGTAGAAATGGGCAGGTCACTGAAAAATATCAGAGACTATAAGCTCTACACTGCACTTGGCTATGAGTCTTTCAAGAATTATCTCGAGAGCAATGGTGATTACACGTTCAAAGAACGTCAGGCGTATACCTATATCAAACTCTATGAGGACAACAGTACAAAGTTTCTCGAAGAACACGCAAGCATTGGCGTGACAAAGCTTGAACTTCTCTCCAAGCTTCCGGAGTACGAACGTGAAGAATTCGCTGACACACATGACCTCGGTGGAATGACAGTTGAAGAGGTCAAGAAATTAATCAAAGAGAAGCAGGCATTAGGCGAGCAGCTGACATTCCTTGAGGAGGAGAAAAAGGAGCAGACAGAAAGCGCCGAATCTCTCAGAGCTGAGATTGAAGAGCTAAGAGAAAAGCTTAAGCAGGCTGAGGACAAGCCTATCGAGGTAGTTAAGAGAGACCTCGACGAAGAAGAGATTGACAAGATAAGGCTGTCTGTCCGCCAGGAGCTTCACGCTGAGCACATGAAAGAGCTGAATGCGCTGAAGAAGTCAAGCCGTGAAGCCGTGAAGGCGGCAGAAGCTGAAAAAGATAACGCTCTTAAAGAAGCGCAGACAGAACGTGACAATGCAGTTAAGGAAGCCGTAGCTAAGTATGAGACCGCCCTCAGCAAGGCTAAGGCTGAGGCAGAAGAAGCGGACCACGCCAAGGCAGAGCTGGAAAAGAAATTGAAGTCAGGCAATGCAGACGAAGCAAGGGTTGCACTGAAGATCATCTTTGAAAACGTTCAGAAAGGGCTTACGGAATTCATTGAAAAAATCAATGATATTGAAGACCCACAGACCAAGGAAAAGTTCATTACTGTCACAAGCCAGTGGCTCAGACAGGCGGCTGATGACCTTGAGGGGTGAGCTGAATGACCAGAGAATTGAAATGAAGAAGAACACCACCTATGAGGAAAGAAAAGCTAATGGAATATGCCCATATTGCGGGCGAGAAAAAGCTGTTCCTGGATATATTATGTGCGAGAAATGTAGAGAACAGAACAAGGAAAGATGTAAGAAACGCTATGAACGAGCGAAAGATAAAGGGCTATGCACACGTTGTTACAAGAAGCCATCAATTGAGGGTCAAACAATGTGCAGAGAATGTCTTGCGAAAATGCTAGCGAAAGACAAAGAAAAGCGATATGGCGGAGTATGCGATATGGATTGTTTCAATTGCAAATATGATGACTGCATTAATGACAATGTGCCAGAATGCTATGCTGATTTGCCCTTTGAGGAAAAGGAAAAGATCCGAAAACGCAATCGAGCCCGATATCACGAACTTAAAGAGAGGGGAATTTGTGTAAAATGCGGAAAGCTGCCAGCAAAAGAAGGAATCACTCTTTGTGAAAGTTGCGCACACAAGAGAAGTAAGAGGGAGAAAAGGAAAAGGGCAGAAAATCAGCAGATCAGCAAGCGGGATTTATGGCGTGAACAAAGAAAATGTTATTTCTGCGGAGGAGAATGTGTGCAAGGCCAGAAGGTGTGCACGAAACACTATGAAATGCTCAAAGCTATGGCAATGCATATGCGTGAAAGCGAAAGGAGCAAGATCGCAAGAGAACGGCTGAAAAAAGTATACTTTGCGGGAAGGCAACAATAGAATTGTGAAAGGAGAAATCACTATGGAACACAAGTGTAAGTTCTGTGGAAGAAAGATAGGAACCGCACATTATATCCACAAGAAGGATTGTACGTGTGGGATTTGTACAAAGTACTGTATGAGCGAATGTCAACTCTCAAAGAATGGCTTGTTGAGCTGGCATAAAGAGCCGTGCGTATCTTGTGAGAGAAATCCATATCGTAAGAACTATAAATGGAACGGAAAGGAATGGACAAAAGATGATTGATATTGACGGCTTCAAGGAATATCTTTACGAAGAGGAGCTTGCGCCGAACACAATAGCAACATATGTCAAAGGCGTAGAAAAATATGCTGAAAGGTTCGACACCATAACGAAGCCGAACTTAATCGAATTCAAACGCTATCTGGTCGAGAATTACAAGCCGCAAACTGTAAATCTCCGAATAACTGCCCTACTCACTTACTGCAAGTATAAAGGAATAGAAATGAAGTTGAAACAGGTTAAGTTAGCTAAGAAAACAAGCATTGACAATGTCATTTCACTTGGCCAATACAACCGACTGATAGATGGACTTAAAAGAGACAATAATATGCGGTGGTATATTACTATCGTTGTCTTAGCAAGAACAGGAATGAGGATATCGGAAGCTTTAAAAATACGCAAGAGCGATATTATCAATGGGAAAGTGACCTTAAATGCTAAGGCTCATATGAGAACAATCTTTTGCTGACAAGGCAATCATGATAATGCCGCAATCGATTTTTAGCAACGATCAAGAAAAAGAGGTAAGAAAATATCTTATCGATCATGACCTTATCGAAACGATAATAGCGTTGCCGGATAAGATGTTCGAGGCTACGTCAATCGGAACCTGCATAGTTGTTTTAAACAAAACAAAAAGGCAGACAGGCACTATAAAATTCATTGATAGCAGAAATAATCATGTAGTCGAAAAGAGAGCACAAAACGGACAATATGGTGGGGCAAGCCATACTAACCGCACCTATGAAAAAGCATACAATGTTCTCAGTTTGGAAAACATAGACAAAATTATCAATGCACCTGAAAACCAGGCAGGCTTTTCTTCAACTCAAAAAAATTCTGACATAGCAGAAAATGAATATATTCTCGCACCAAGTCGCTACATCGAAATGGACCAAGCTGAGGAAAAATCTCATAGATCGTTTCAGGATATTGCCGATAACATCAATGCCATAGTTGCCGTGAAGAATTCCTGCAAGCTTGTGATTAATGAAACTTTGGCGAGAAATTTGGGGCTTGACGTTGCGCTGTTCAAGGAAGACATAGAAACATCTAAGAACATGGTCTCACAACAAAAACAAATAGGCGTAAAGTTGATTGAAGATGACTATATCTCATTTTCAAAAACAAAGAACGAAATGGTTTTCAAATGCAATGACAAGGATATACTTCCAGAAGTCATGAAGCAGTTCTTGCCTGTATGGAAAAATCACGTTGCCACACTCAACGCTTTGGAAAATGTATATCTTAAAGAATTGAGAGATGCAGTTCTTCCCGACTTGATGTCTGGGAAAATTAAAATTTAAGACATTCTACGCAAAGGAGCACAAAATCTTATGCCAAAAATAAAGCCTGAATACATTTTTCCACTGTTGTTGATTTTGCTGGACCTAGGGTCAGCGGTCATATACGCTATACAGAAAGATTATAAGAAATCCGTCTATTGGATAGCGGCGGCCGTACTGAATGTGACAGTAACAGTTTAGGAGGAATAACTATGTCAGATGAAAATCCAATAGCTATAGCGCAGAAAATCTTGTCTGAAATAACCACGGGCAGAAATAAAGATAGAAAGAGCTTGAAAAAAGCTCTTTCAACACTCAAAGTTGGAGATCAGATTGCAACAGACGAAGAAATATGGACTGTTATTGGTATAGAAACAATTGAATCTAAATCTTTTAAAATGCCAAGAACATTGAAAGTTAAGTGTTCATCATCACAGCGGAGCAAATGCTTGATTTTCTACATACCAAAGGGCGGTGTTATGTAATGAAAAATTCAAACACACCAACAGAACACATAGAGCAGGCATTGCTTTTCAAGTGGGCGACATTCAGCTCAGGCAAGTATCCCGAACTGGAGTATATGTTCGCTATACCGAACGGCGGCTATCGCCACTATAGAACTGCCGCAGATCTTAAGTCTGAGGGCGTAAAGTCAGGTGTGCCTGACATAATGCTTCCGGTGGCACGTGGCGGTTACTACGGTCTTTTTATAGAAATGAAACGCACATCAGGTGGACGAGTATCGGAATCTCAACAGAAGTTTCTGAAAACGCTTAATGACAACGGCTATCTTGCAGTTGTTTGCAAAGGCTTTGAGCAGGCGCAGGAAGCAATCTTGAAGTACCTTAATAAAGGAGTGAGAAAATGAAAATATCTAAGCTGAAAAAAATATGCAGTAAAGTGGCTAAGACTTATATATTATATATAGTATAGAACAAGTGTTCAGCCCGTGTATAAGCACGGGTATGAGGGCTTGTAATGGGTCTTAATAACTCGGACAGTGGGAGGAAATGACAATGAGCCTTATGAGATACAGAGAGCAAAAGTATATTTATGGAAACTACATGGAAGTGAATATGTATCCTGTCTATGCCTGCCCACGTTCTTCTAGTCGAAAGAAGAAAAGAAAGCCGACAAGCAAGGTGCAGGAGAGATTGAATCAGATCAATGCTGAAAGAGCTCTGGCAAGACTTATCCCTGCAAACTTCACCGACAAAGACTATAAGTTCGAGCTGACCTATGCACCGCAGAATAATCCTGCTGACCTTGAGCGTGCCAAGAAAGACTTTGCTAATTTTGTCAAGCGTGTGAATAGAGCAAGAGTCAAGAGAGGCTTGCCGAGAATGAAATATATTTATTCCATTGAGCAAGGCTCTAAGTCTGGACGTATTCACTTTCACGTTATCATGACTGGTGGTCTGACTATCAACGAGATAGCATCCATATGGGGCAAGGGCTATGTTGACAAGGTCCTGCCATTGATGTTTGACCAGACAGGCTGTGCAGGAATTGCAAAATATTTCTGCAAGCAGAAGATTTCAGATCATAACAGCGGCAAGCACGCCAAGCGCTATGTTGCGTCAACGAACTGCATTAAGCCGCAGCCGCAGAATAACGATTATCGTCTGACGAAACGTGCGGTGCAGAGCATGGCATATAACTGTGATAACTCGGCACTGTTCGAGAATATGTATCAAGATTATTACTATGCTGATTGCCGTCCATTCTGGAACGAGGATAACGGCACGTTCTACATATCGCTGTTTATGTACCGGAGAACGGCGAAGCTGAACATATAGGGGGTGAGATGATGAGTCTTAAGGGAGCTGAGCTTAGCGTGATATGTGATGATTGCCATAAGGCATTCATAGTCTGCGTTCGCAAAGAGAGATTTCAAAGCATAGAAGGGGACGTATGGTGCTATAACTGCCCTCACTGTGGTAAGTTATACGTTGCATATATCGACGATAGCCTGACACGTCATGCCCATGCGCTTCAAAAAAACGGTGTTGTGTTGAAAGATATCCTGACGAAAATATCGAGAGAATTATCGGCAAGGCAGGGAAAGGAGAACGATTAATGGACTCATACAGGCAGGGATATATCAAAGCATTAATCGACGTGAAGAACTATGTCGATAGCCATTCGTGCGTGATGAAGCAATGGAAGATTTATAATTCAAAGAAATTACCTATGCTTCTGCAAGCATTCATTGACAATGCTGATGAAATGATTGCAATGGGTGATATGATAGAGTTGACATTGACGTTTGATCAGAAAAGCATTAAGAAGTCCAAGGAGAATTATCATGACTAAGAAGCGATTGCTGTCATATCGACAGCTTAAGACTGAGCTGAAGTGGGTAAGCACAGATAGTGACGATTATCGCAGACTCAAAGCAGAGATAGCAGAGATTGAAGCATATGTGTCTAGCATTGATGATGCATTCATCAGGATTATTTTTCGGCTTCGTTATCTTGTCCCACGCAAGGACGGAGCTTGGCAGCCGCCGTCATGGGCGTGGATAGCCAGGCAAGCCAATGCTTCAGAAGATTACTGCAAGGGCAGGCATTGCAAGTTCTGTAAGAAAAACACGCTGTAACACGCACGAACACACTCTGCGTGCTATGATGATAATGCGGGGTTGTTGTTATAGTTTTTCCATAGGTTTATGTCGGTGCAAGGGCCACGTTGTATGACGTGGTCCTTGTGCTATATATGCGAGGTGATAACGTGTATAGTACGAGTCAGATCAGAGAGCTAATCAAGGAAGGACGAGTTGACAAGTTCTATAACGATCGCTATTGGCGGAAGTTCAGCAAGAGCGTTATCGCAGAGCAGCACAATGAATGCCAGATATGCAAGTGCAAGGGTAAAGTGACGAGGGCAACTATTCTTCATCACGTCAAGCACCTTAAGCAGTTTCCACAGTTTGCATACAGTCGGTATTACTATGACGATACTGGCGAAAAGCATAGACAGCTGATAGCACTGTGTCATGACTGCCACGAAGCACAGCACCCAGAACGGCGCTGGCAAGAACGTGCCGATAAGTTCGTCAATGAGGAGCGGTGGTGAGCGCCTTGCGGCGATACCCCCCCGGGGTCAAGGGTCGAAAAATTTTTTCGGCCTTGTACGACGGGAGGCACAGAAGACATATCCGCCCTCGCACGCACGTGAGAGAATTTTTTTCAAGAAAATCAAATGTAAGGAGTTGGCAAAAGTGAAAAAGCCTAGTCTATCAGAGATTGAAAATTCGTTGACAGAACAGCTTGTCCAGATGGGAGCTTCTGTCGATTTCTACAAGTCGCTTGTCGCAGATTATATGTTCTACGAGAAGCAGGAACGGAAAATGCAAGCTGATATTCGCAAGAGAGGACTGACCTATATGGCGGTTTCTGCGGTAGGAAAAGAGTATGAAAAGGACAATCCGTCTGTAAAGCAGGCGTATATGTATAACAAGCAGAAATTGCAGATTTTGAAAGATCTCGGTCTGTCAACCGAGAAGGTGAAGAATCTTGACGATGATGAAGAGTTGTAAAGGTCAAGATGCTCTCGATCTTTCCTGCCTGGCTGAATACATTAGTCTCGTTAAAGAACACGAATACCCATACTGTGTTGAGCAGTGCAAGCTCATTGAATACGTTGAAAGAACATTTCTGAGCGAGGATATTTATGTTGATGTTGAACAAGCTGAGAAATACTTCAGCTATGAGAAATATTTTCCGTTCAAGCTGTTTCCATGGGAACGCTTTGTCTTCGTTCTGCACAATTGCACATATACTGCAAGTGGCGCTCTGCGCTGGCCTGTGCTATTCCTGTATGTTGGAAGAGGGACAGGAAAAAACGGATACTTAGGATTTGAAGACTTCTGTTTGCTCACACCAACTAACGGCATTAGGCACTATAACATTGACATCTTCGCAACTACGGAAGATCAGGCCAAGATGTCATTCAAAGACGTATATAACGTTCTTGAAGATAATCGTGAGAAAATGCAACGCTTTTTCTACTGGAATACCGAGAAAATTATAAATCTCAAAACAAAATCCGAGTTAAAATACCGGACGTCAAGCCCGAAGTCAGCCGACGGCGCACGTCCGGGAAAGGTAGACCATGACGAGGTACATGCCTATGAGAATAGCAAGCTAATTGATGTTGCTGTCGGTGGCCTTGGAAAAGTACCAAGACCACGCCGCACTATCATGAGTACTGACGGCTTCGTTCGAGAAGGACCTCTCGACAAAGAGAAGTCAAAGGGCATTAGAATTCTTAACGGCGAGATTGAAGACAATGGTATGCTTCCGTTCATAGCCCGGGTGGATAGCCCTGATGAGGTTGAAATGCCTGAAATGTGGTATAAAGCTAACCCATCACTGCAATACCTGCCCGATCTTCTTCAGGAAATGAAGACTGAATTTCAAAATTATCTGGACGATAAAATCAGTAATATCAGTTTTGCAGTTAAACGCATGAACTGCCTGCCACAACAGACAGAGGGCGGTATAACCGCATTTGAGAATATCCTGGCGACTAATCAGGATATCACACCATATTTGTCAAAGCTTCAGGGCAAGCAATGCACAGCAGGCTTTGACTATATGAAAACCGATGACTTTCTTTCAGCAGGCTTGCTCTTTGACGTAGATGGAACGGACGTATGGATAACGCACACCTGGGTGTGCAAGGCTTCTGCAGATTTATCAAGGATCAAGGCACCCCTGCAAGAATGGGAAGCGGCGGGGCTACTGTCATTCGTTGACGGTCCAGAGATACCGCCTGAGATACCCGTTATATGGGTGGCGCAGAAAGCGGCGGAATTGAATGCAAAAGTCGCAATGACCGGCATCGATAACTATCGCTATACACTGCTTAGGAGGGCTCTTAAAGAGAATCTCTACGCTTCTGACGAAAAAGGCTACGGAAATATCATGCTTGTCCGTCCGTCAAATGAAATGATGATAATGCCTGTAATCACAAGTCAGCTGGTGAATCATAAGCTTGCAGTCGGAGACAATCCCCTTTTCCGCTGGGCTATGAACAATACCAAGGTATGTACTTCGTCCGCAGGCAATATGACGTATGGTAAAATAGAGCCGAAGTCCAGAAAGACAGACCCTTTCAAGGCATATGTCGCCGCCAAAGCGGCACAGAATAAAATCGCTGAGCAAATATCAAGTATGCCTATGGGCAAGAGCGTTATGAACGTTTTCACATACTAGCAGAGAGGAGGTAAAGCAATGGGGCTGAGATCACTGCTATCACGCATAATGAACGCTAGAAGTAATGAAGTGATCAGCATTAAGACAGTTGGGTATGACGACGAAACGAGGATAGCCGTGCAGGCATATGCTATTCAGGTCGTTGTTGAAATCCTTGCGGCACTGGTTTCAAAGTGCGAGATAAAAACCTATCGTGACGGCAAGTCATTCCGTGGCGAAGAATGGTATCTTTTCAACGTTAAGCCGAACGTCAATCAAACAGCAGTGCAATTCAAGAACGAGCTAGTCCGCAAGACCCTTGTGCGTGGCGAGAGCCTTGTTGTCAGCGCTGGAAAGCAGATAATCTGCGCCGACTCTTGGAGTACACAGGAGTATGCGCTATATCCTAACCGCTTCTCTCAGGTAGCACGAGGTTCATTCACGTTTCAGAAAACATTCGATATGGGAGATGTCCTATATCTCACATACTCCAACGGTGGAGTAAGACAAATACTAACGGAAATGCTAGATGAACATAATCGTTTCTTGGAAACGGCTTCAAGCACCTACGTCAAGAGTGGCGGCCAAAAAGGCATACTTGAGATAACGCCACTGGCGCAAGGTCAACCTGATTTTGAGGAGAAATTCGATGTTCTCATGAATAATTATTTCAAAACATATTTTGACGCCAAGAATGCAGTGCTTCCACTGTGGGGCGGAATGAAATATACTTCTCAAACGGCAGGTGAAACCAAGAGAACAGTGTCAGAAGCAACCGACTACATTTCTATGCTAAATGACGCATTGGAAAAAGCGGCGATTGCTTTCAACGTTTCACCGGCTATCGTAAAGGGAAATGTCGAGAACATCAGTGAAGCGTTATCAATGACATTGACATCTGCCGTTGATCCTTTCGCCAAGATGTTATCAGACGAGATAACGGCAAAGCGCTATACCAAAGAGCAAGTCCTGCGTGGGTGCTACGCCAAAGTCTGTACCAATAACCTTAAGCACCTTGACGTGCTTGAAATGGCAAATGCAGTTGACAAGCTTATCGCAAGTGGCTTCTACTCAACGAATGAGTTGAGGGAGAAGACAGGTGAGGAAAGAATTCCAGAAGCCTGGGCCGATAAGCACACAAGAACTAAGAACTACGAGACAATCGAAGGAGGTGGAAACAGCAATGAATAGCATTTTTAATCAGTTTGAATTCAAAATGGAAGCGGATAAGCCCAAAGAGCTTAACCTATATCTATATTCACAAGTCCGTGGAGGACTTGCCATTGATTGGGAAAAGGGGAAAGTTGAGGAGAGCAAGACAGGCGCTAAGTATTTCGCCGCCAAGCTTGATGAGTACAAAGATTGTGAACATATCAACCTGTACATCAATTCTCTTGGAGGTCAGATCAAAGAGGGCGTTGCTATTGGAAATATCCTTAAGCGCCATAAAGCCAAAGTTACTTGCTATGTAGACGGCTGGGCATGCTCTATCGCAAGCGTTATCGCTATGGCAGCAGACGAGATCATCATGTATAGCAACAGTATGATGATGATACATCAGGCGTCCTGCTACTGTGAGGGCAATGCTGACGATATGAGAACGGCGGCGGCTGAGCTTGACAAGATGACCGATACCGCTATCACTACATATGCAGAGCGTTGCAACGGCAAATGTAGCCGTGAGGAAATAAGCGAAATGGTAAAGGTGGGTACTTGGCTGACAGCGGCAGAATGTCTTGAGAAAGGCTTCTGCGATAGCATATCAACCGCAGAGCAGCCCGTTGATATGGCTACAATGCTTAGTGATACAAAGCAGTACACTATGTCAAGCGCCCTCGACAGAGAGAATGTGGACAAGCTCATTGAGCTTTATAAAAAGTCAACCGCACAGCAGGCTTCACCGCCTGAAAAAACCGAAGAAGAAAAAACAAATGCCGCTATGTCGGCTTTTGAAAAGTTCATGAAAATGGAGGTAAAAAAGAATGATTAATCTTGACGCAATCAAAGAGCAGAAAGCAGATATCCTTGCTTCACTGTCAGCCGCTATCAGAGATAGTGATGACAAGGGCATGGAAGCCGCCCTTGATAAGTATGGCAATTTGATTTCAGATGTCATAATGGAGCAGGTGGAGAGCACCGCAGAGTCTGTCGATAATCAGATACTCAGCACCAGAGGTGTGAGAATGCTGACCAGTGAAGAAAGAGACTACTATAACGCCGTCATTGAGGCTGGCAAGTCCTCTGACCCCAAGATGGCATTGGCAAACGTTGATAAGACAATGCCAATCACGATCATTGAGTCAGTTCTCGGTGAGATTCCACAGCAGCACCCTCTACTCAACTTCATCAACTTCCAGGATACCACTGGAATTACGAAGATGTTGTTAAATGACCAGGGTGTTCAGACCGCTAAGTGGGGAGATCTTAACACAGCTATCGACAAGGAACTCTCAGGTGCATTCAAGACCTTTGACGTTGCGCTGAAGAAGCTCACAGCATGGATTCCAGTGTCTAACGATATGCTTGACCTTGGTGCCTCATGGCTGGATAGATATGTCCGTGAGATACTGGCAGAAGCCCTTTGGGTCGGCATGGAAACCGGTGTCGTGTCAGGCGACGGTCTTAACTGCCCTATCGGAATGTGCAAGGACGTATCTAGTAGTGCATCAGTAGTCGGTGGCAAGTATCCTGACCAGAAGACAGTTGCACTCAATGAACTCTCCCCTGAAGCTATTGGTGCTATTGCCGCCCAGCTCACGAAGACCGAAGCGGGTAATAACCGTCCACTCGACAACCTCATCTTTGTGGTCAATCCAAAGACATATCTGACAAAGGTAATGCCTGCGACAACAAATTTCGTTCAGGGAAAATGGGTTAACGATGTTATGCCTATTCCATGCACTATTATCCAGTCATGCGCCGTTCCTGATGACAGAGCTATCTTCGGCCTTGGCAAGCGTTACTTCATGGGTCTTGGCATGGCTAAGGGCGGTAAGCTGGAGTTTGATGACTCATTCAAGTTCCTTGATGACGCAAGGACATATAAGATCAAGACATACGGCAACGGCAAGCCACTCGACAGCAATGCTTTCAGGTATCTGGATATCTCAAAGCTTAAGAGATTTATCCCGACAGTATACACTGTCACACCGTCAGAAACATAAGGAGTTGATATAAATGCAGCAGGCATTATTCGAGGAAGTTAAAAATCAGCTGAACATAACTTGGTCAGACGAAGCTACTGACAGAAAGATAAACAGCATTATAGCACGTGCTATAGGAGTACTTAACGGATATGCAGGTCAGGTGCTGGATATCAACGTTGACGAAAATATCAACGGCGACGCCCAGCTTCTGATCGACTGCTGCAGATATATATATAACGATTGCTTCGAGGACTTTGAAAAAAATTATCACTCTCAGCTCTTCGCTCTGAGGGCAAGATGTCAGATTGAGGAGATGTCAGGAGGAAGCGTATGATAAGCAAGCGGCAGACGTTCAATGACGGAATATGCACTATGGCAACTATCATCAATGCCAATAGCTTGAAAATCAAGCAAGCAGGCATAAGATATGACAATCGTACCGTCGGCTCAGAGCGTTTCTATAAAGCCGCTGAGTATCAGCACCGCTGTGATAAGGTGATAAGAATACCACTTATCGCCGAGCCGCAGGCGACTGACATTGTGATAATGAACGGCGACCAGTATAACGTCATTCAAGTTCAGATGATAAAGGACGCTAAGCCGCAGGCTTGGCAGTTATCAATAGAAAAGCGAAAAAAGAGGTTAGAAATCCATGTCAATGAGTCCTGATGAGATGGCTGAGGCTTTGCAGCACGCACTTCAGCAAGAAAGTCGCCGTGTTAATGAAGCCGCCAAGAGAGCCGTTAAGAAGACCGCAAAGGAAACCCGCAAGGTCGTCCAAGAACACTTCACGTTCAATAACCGCTCCGGCAAATATGCCAAGGCGCTTACAGTTAGTACCGAGTACGAGGACTCTTTTGACATTCGGCAGATAGTGAATTTCAAGAAGAATAAGCAGTATCTTCTCACACACCTGCTGGAGTATGGCCATGCTATGAAGCGTGGTGGCAGAACGCTTCCGTTTAAGGCGAAAGCTTATCCGCACATGATTTACGGACAAGAGTATGCCGAAGAAAAATTACCGGAAAACATCAGAAAGGAGATTGAGAAGTCGAAATGACATTGACAGAAATTATATCACTTTCAGGCATTCCTGCGGACAGGATTGCTAAGATAGATTTTCCAGTGGAAACGGAATTGCCGTTCGCAACATGGATAAACAAGACACCTCAGACGATATCTGCAGACGGAAGAACTGTCGCAGTTATCCCACGGATTGCAGTTGAAATATACTGCGAGCCGGAAGATGAAGAAACACATATCCTATTTGAGAACGCCCTTATGGATAAGGGCATATGTTTCTCAGTCGCCGCAGGCTATCTGGGGCAGGATCAGCAAATGGATATGTGGGTATACGAATTCGATCGCAAGGAGGAATATTAATGAAAGGAACAGTGAAAGCCGTTGCCCATGCACTGATTACAGAGTCTACAGATGTCAGTGGTGCGACAACTATCACATATGGAGAGCTTAAGTATCATAAGACAAAGCTTTCGGGCACCCGCCAGGTAAGCCTTGACCCGAAGTCATCAAGCAATGAGGTATGGGCTGACGGCGTAGTAGCATTCGCAGGTCAGACTAATCAGGGTTACGAGGGAACTATCACCACACTTGACCTGTGTGATGATCTTGAGAAAGACTGGTACGGAAATGTCATCGAAGAGAAAAATGGCACACTGGTCGAAGTAGCAAGAACAGGAGAAGCGCCAAAGTTCGGCTTGATCGTACAGTATGAGTCAACATCAGAAGCCGAGGGATACACCGAGGTTTTCCCATACTGCTATACTACAGATCGCACGAAATTCTCAGTTAAGACAGAGGAAGACAGCGGTATGGACTATGAGTATACAGAGCATAAGATTGCCTGCAAGCCGTCACCGGCTGAGGCTACTGTCAACAACAAGAAAGGACACATTGCACGTTTCCGTATAAAGGGTAACACAGTACTCACAAAGTTTCCTGAGTACACCTACACCCCAGGTGAATGACAATGAGCAATACAATAATCCTGACTATAGACAGCAGGCAGATAGGCTTCAAGGCTACAGCAGGCCTTTTCTATCGATACAAGGAAGCATTCGGCACGGAGTACCTTGAGGACGTTGTCAAGGTACATCAGTTCGGTAAGGGTGCCTTTGTTCAACAGGTCGAATACCGCACCCTATGGGTGCTTGCCAAGACTTATGATGATAGCATACCGCCTATTCAGACGTGGCTTGACAGCTTCGCCTATGGTGCATTTCCTGTTGATGATATCTATAATCAGGTTATGCCTATACTGCAGGCAAACATGAAAGTTGACAGAAAAAATCCATAAGCGGCAGTAAAAGCGGAGATGATCGGCCTCTCAAATCGGAGGAGGTCATCTCCCTTGTTATAAACAGGGGTCTTACTGTCGCTGATTTAGACCGCATGACGTATGGTATGGTAGTGAACTATGCCTGCGCCTATGACCGACAGCGATTAATCGCCGCCGGCAAAAAGGTCATTGACCCCGAAATAAAATACGAAGAATTGAAATCAAACCTGCCTGTTGTGGAAGAACGATATAAGCAGGGAAAAATCAGCAAAGAACGATATGAAAAGTATATTGCGAAAATAAAGGCATGGGAGGGTGAGTAATGGCTAAGTCATCATCAGATGAGAAAATCAAAGGTATGTACGTCAAGATTGGCGGCGATACGTCTGAGTATACTGCCGCCATGAAAGGGCTTAATGCCGATATCAATTCGACTACAAAAAATCTGAACAGCGTCAACAAACTCTTAAAGCTTGACCCGACTAACGTTGAATACACCGCTCAGAAGCAGAAGTTGTTGAGCGAGGCTATCGAAGCAACAAAAACAAAGCTTGACGTTCTCATTAGAAACGAGAAAGATATCAACGAGCAGTATAAGAAAGGCGAGTTGCCCGTTGAGTCATATCTTAAGTATCAGGAAGAACTTGAAAAGACCAAGAAGAAGCTGAACACACTGCGAGATCAGACCAAGACCGCAGATGATAGCACCAAGGAGCTTGGCAATGAAGCCAAGGATACGTCAGATAAGGTCAAAGACCTTGGTGATAAAGCTGACCAGACAGGCAGTGTCTTCAAGGACGTTTTCTCTGCTAATCTTGCCGTTGAGGGGCTGAAAGCTATAGCTAATGCCGCCAAGGAAGCGGCGGAAAGTTGCACGCAAGTCGGCATTGACTTCTCCAGCTCAATGTCCAATGTGGCGGCAACCATGGGTATGACCGCAGAGCAGGTCAGCTCAGGCGCTGAGGACTATCAGAAGCTAGAGAACGCCGCTCGTGAGTGTGGTGAGACTACAAAGTATACCGCTTCGGAGTCCGCTGACGCTCTTAATTACTTGGCTCTTGCAGGATATGACGTAAATAAGGCGGTTGAAACACTGCCGAAAGTTCTTAATCTTGCCACTGCCTCAGGCATGGACCTTGCGTCCTGCACTGACATGGTAACGGATACTATGTCAGCACTACAGTTGCAGACGAGTGACCTTGACGGCTATATGGACATGATGGCAAAGACCGCCCAGAAGTCTAATACCACAGTTGCTATGCTTGGTGAGGGCATTCTCCAGTGTGCCGGTACGGTCAAGTCCACAGGGCAGGACGTTGATACAATGTGCACCTCTCTTGGAATACTGGCTAATAACGGTATCAAGGGTGCAGAGGGCGGCACACATCTCAGAAATATGCTTTTGTCGTTAACATCACCGACAGACGTTGCTTCCACCAAGCTGAAAGAGCTGGGCGTAAGCGTGGCTGACAGTGAGGGAAATATCAGAGATATCAACGATATTTTCGGAGACCTTAACGCCAAGCTTTCCAAGCTCTCAGATGACCAGAAGACCAAGGCGCTTAGCGATATTTTCAATAAGACAGACTTATCGTCCGTTAATGCCATGCTTCAAGGCATGAGCGGGTCTTTCGATGACCTGAAAGCTCAGGTAGATAACGCCGACGGAGCGTGTCAGACAATGGCTGACACCATGAATAACAATCTTAAGGGTAAGCTGGCTATAATGGACTCTTCCCTTGAATCCCTTGGCATAACTATTTTTGATAAGTTCAGTGCCCCACTCGAAGACGCCGCCGAAAAAGGCTCAGAGCTTTTCAGTGAACTTACCAAGGATATCAAGGACGGTGACCTTAGTGACGAATTTGACGATATGGGCAACGCTCTTGGTGATTTGGTCGAAACCGGCGCAAAGTTTGCCAAAGGGTCACTGCCAATCCTCATTGACGGCATAAAGTTCTTCTGCGAGCATTCTAACCTTGTTATCGGAGGATTGACAGGAATAACGTCGGCAATGATATCAAAAAAAGCCATAAATAACGTTTCAGACCTCGTAAAGTCATTCAAGAGCCTTACAGGTGCAACAAAAGCAGCTGAAACTGCCCAGCAGGCTTTAAATGCAACTCAAAAAGCGTCGCCGGTAGGAGCAATTGCAGCTATTATCGGTACAGTAGTTGGCGGTATTGTGTCTTATGCAACTTCGGTTGATGACGCCGCTGACTCAACAAAAGTCCTCAATGACGAAGAGCAGGCGTTGGTCGACAGCACGAATGAACTGACAGACTCCATGAAGAAAGCCGCAGATCAGAGAGAAGAAGCCAAGACAGATATAGAAGCCGAGTATAGCAGCTATAAAAGTCTTGCAGATAGAATTTTTGAACTTTCTGACGCCGAGAGCTTATCTAATGACGAGAAGTTAGAAATGAAAGCCCTCGTCGAACAGCTCAATAGTGCTATGCCTGACCTGAACTTGCAGATTGATGACCAGACAGGCAAGCTGCTGAATAACAGAGACGCCGTATACGAGTGCATTGAGGCGAAGAAAGAACAGCTTCTTGTCGAAGCAGCTCAGAAAGATATGGTCGCTATATCAGAAGACCTCTATAAGGCTGAGCAGAAGCGCAATGACATTGAGAAAGCAATCACGGAAAATCAGCAAGCTCAGGCTAAAGTTCAAGAAATGCTTGATAAAAGAGAAAGCAAGCTTGGAAAAATTGACAGAACAGACAGCACAAAGCAGTGGAAGACCAAGCTTGAAGAGCTGAAGAAAGCTGGAGATGAGCTTCAGAATTCATACTATGATATCAATAGCGAACTGAAACGCTTGGACTCTAACTATGCTGACGCCTCCAAGTACGTTTCTGAGCATTCTTCTGCTCTCGAAGACAATTCAAAGGCCGTAGAGGACAACGCAAAGAAGGTCGATACGATCTATAACCGCACTGTCATGTATAAAGACGGCTTACACAAGGTATCACAAGAAACTGTTGACGCAATAGTTGAGATGAATAAGAGCTATGACGAAGCCGTCCAGAAACGAACGGAAGAATTGCAGAACAATCTTAACCTCTTCGACGAATTCAACGGCGGTGCTGAGATATCCGCAGAACAGCTTATGCAGAACTTGGAATCTAATCTTGACGGCATGGCAAGCTGGTCTGATGATATCAAGACGCTTGCAGACAGAGGTGTGAATAAAGGTCTTATTAAGACCTTGCGGGAAGCAGGTCCGCAATCTGCAAGCAAGATAAAGGCGCTACTGTCTATGTCACAGCCTCAGTTGAAAAAGTACAGTGATATGTGGGAAGGGTGCATGAGCGACTGCAAGAAGATAGCAACATCAGAGTTCGACGAGCTCAGGCAACAGTATGATAAGACCATAGAGACGCTTCAAAAGCGTGACCAAATAAGCCAGATATCAGACGTATGGAAACAAACAGGTGCGGCAATGATGTTAGGTATGCAGCAAGGCATACTGTCTGCACAGCAGTCTGTCATTGATACCGCAACCAGTGGAGCGAACGCAGTGCTTGCGGCGGTCAAGGGGGTATATGATATACACTCCCCTTCAAAGGCATTTGAAAATATATCGAAAATGAATGCGCAGGGTGAGATCAAAGGCTGGAAGTCATCAGAGGACGATATCATCAAAGCCTATACCAATACTGGTGACAAGATACTGTCAGAGAGTATGCGCAATACATACAGCGATACGAATAGGGTCGCAAGGTCGGTATATAATGGATCATATACCCACAGTATCACGCAGAAAGCAGCAACAAGCGCCACAGAAAACACGCAGGTCGTCCCAACAGTCAGACAAATGCCCGAAACTATTCATAACGTGATAGTATTCCCGAATGGGAAAGTGATTGCAGAGGAAACAGTTCCATTTATAGATGTAATGCTTGGCGAAAGAGCTGCAAGAAAGAAAAGAGGTAGTGCAGTATGACACGACAAATCAGATTTAATGGCAAAAAGTCGTATGAGGATTTTAAAATCAGAATAATCAGTGCAACAGTTGCAGAGCCGAAGAAGCGTGAGATCAAAGTGACTGTACCTTATCGCAACGGCAGTATTGATCTGTCTGACTATGACGGCAATTTTTATTTTGACGACACCGAAGTATCATACAAGATGTTCGTATCTGATACAGAACCTGTCACACTGCTCCGCAGGATTGAGAAGATCAAGAGCTGGTTATGTGAAGCTCCACAGCAGAATATTTATGACAACTATTCCGAGAACTATCATTTTGTCGGCAAGTGTAGAACTGTTGAGACCAGCCTTGGTGAAGATGACATAACAGCTACTCTCGAGGTCACTTTCGATGTAGCACCATATAAGGTCTCTGACGACTTTGCAGACACAGCGTGGGACACTTTTTCATTCGATGATGATTGCCTCAATCAGATGCCTCTCTCCTGCATAGCACACAAAGACGGCTATCATTCCCAGCCGGGGGTACTATACTTCTATTCTTATGCCAAAGATGACATAGTTCCGAGCTTAAGGTATCACAAAAATGCTAACGATAAGGACAAACGAGGATTGACAATGCTTGATCTCAACGGTCATACCCTCACAGAAAACCTATACAAAGAAACTGAATCAACGTTTAGAATGCAAAATTTCGTCGTCAAACCCGGCACAAATGTCTTAGCTCTATACGGATCTGGTTCACTTGAAATCGAACTGGTGGAGGAAATACTATGTTAGTTACACTCGATGATGCAAAGACGCTTCACGAAACTGGTTCTGTCAGAACCAACAAGCTGACAGGAACCATTGTCAAAGAAATAAACGCTATTGACACATTTACGTTCAACATATATCCCGACAACAGCTACTACTCCGATTTAAAGGAACTGACATCGTTGATAAAGGTTTACGACAAGGAAATCCTGATATTCGATGGCAGAGTACTGACGATATCACCATACATGACTGATAGTGGCGAGATTGGCAAACAGGTTGTCTGCGAGGGCGGTTTGTGTTTTCTGAAAGATAGTGTACCAATTATCAAACAGCTAAAGTGCACAATAAGAACGTATATAGCCACACTACTTTCAGCACACAATAATTCTGTTGAAAGCTACAAGCAGATACATATTGGCAATATTAACTGTTCACAAGCGCAGCACACATTTAATCCAGGATATGAAGACACGTTCTCAGAACTGACGAAAAATCTGATTTCCGGTGAAGATATCAGAGGTGAAATGAGGGTGCGCATCGGCAAAGGAGGCATTAGATTTTTCGACTTCATAGCAAACGAATTTTCAGAGTTCAGCAATAAAACGATACAACTAGGAAGGAATATGCGATCTATCACGCAGGCGATAGACCCAAGTGAGATCATCACAAGGCTGTATCCGTTAGGTGCTGTCATCAACGATGATACGGGCGAACGTGTGACGCTTTCGGGAGCAACGAAGTATATTGACAATGGCCAGCTGATAAAGCGGTACGGAGTACACGCCGGAACTATGATATTCGACAATATCACCACTCCAGGCGCATTGTCTGGAGCCGGCAGAGTATGTGCCGGAGCACTAAAAGCAGCAAAAGTTCAGTATGAGGTATCGGCTATTGACATTGATAAGAAGCTAGACGGCTTTGCAGTTGGCTGCAGGTATCGCGTAGTCAATAGCTACCTTGGCATCGACGAGGTATTGAGGTGCATCGGCACCAGCATCGACATCAATGACAGATCACAGAATGTGCTGACATTTGGCGACAAGATCGACACAATTAGTGGAATGTCAGCAAGAAAATAGGAGAAATGATTATGGCAAAAGCAATTGATATAAGTTTAGAGGTCACACAGGTGGCAACAGCATATACAGGTCGAGACGTCCGACAGGCTATTGTCGACGCATTGAACGCCGCACAGAACGCAATCAATGAAATGAATATGCCAGCAGGATCTCAGACCCTTATCGTACCGTCAGAGACGGCACTGGCCACAACGACTTTGAACCTGCCGTTCACACCGACTCAGAACACGCAGGTCATCTGTAGTCTGCGGGAGGTGTCGGCACCAAAAGCGAGAAGGCTGTGTGTAGAAACATTTTTCACAAGCAACAATTTGATAGTAGCGCTGACGAACGCAGAAAGTGCAAGTGCTACCGTTCCACAGGGTGAATATATTATTGACTGGATCGTAACAAAGCCATAGAAAGGAGGAATATCAATGCACATAAAAATCAACGAAGACTACAATGTAGTCGTGAACACAGCCCTGCTGGGCTATGTTGGTGAAACAAATGCACGTCCTGTCTCGTTCGAGGGCATGGAGATAGACGGCGCAGACCGCTATGTGCTGACGATAGACTATGGCGACGGTGTGACGTATGAGGTCGATATCACAGGTGGCATATGGACGCCTACGGCAGATGTCTTGCGTTCAGCACAGACAGTATCGTGTCAGATATGTGCAAAGAAACTGTCAGGCGATGAGTATATTTTAGTAAAAAAATCACGCATATTCCGCCTGAGAATAGGTGCAGCTATCGGTGATAATGCAGTACCGTCACCAAGTGTGGCAGCTGACGCACTAGATAGGATATCGGCAATCGGTGAACAGGTCGAAGCTGACGTGGAAAGGGCTGAGAATGCAGCTAGCACGGCTATGCAGGAGGCTGAAAACGCAAAAAAATCTGCCACAAACGCAGAGAAATCAGCCGATACGGCAACGCAGGCGGCAAGCCGTGCAGAAACCGCAAAGGCATCTGCTGAAACGTCCGCAACACAGGCAGAAACCGCCATGCAGGGTGCAGAAACCGCACGTCAGCAGGCGGTCACAGCACAGAACGCCGCTAAGATATCCGCAGCGCAGGCATCAACGGCAGCACAGCAGACCAAAGCCGATAAGACTATAACATCAGGCTATGCTAAAACCGCCAAGACCAATGCTGACAGCACTGCGGCAGACAGGCAGGCGGTGCAGGAAATGGCAGAACAGGTCGAGGCGGACAAGGCGACAGTAGCAGACCATGCCGCACAGGTTGCCACAGACCGCAAAGCGGCTGAAACTGCTGCACAGACAGCACAATCCATAGCTGATAGTCTGCCTGAGGACTATGTGACAGCGGTCGGAAAGATAGCTGAGAACACGGCTGAAATAGGACGTGTAAAGCTGACGGATAAGGAACTGCAACGTAGGGTAAATGCTTTGTATGATATAGGTCAGGGTATCACGCACCAGTTTGAAACCGACAGCGAAACGGCATATCAGAAGGCTGTGCCGACTGGGGCGAAGTTGATGAGCGTGAAGTCAATAGGCGGTCATTCTGAGGTCATTGACGGTGAAATTGTCAGTGCTGAAACAGAGAGCGTCGTTGAGCAGGGAAAGAATTTGTGGGACGAAGTATGGGGAGTTGGTTCGATTAACTCATCTAGTGGCAATAACGATGGAGGCACTGCCACTATATATTCAAAAAATTATACACCGATTATTCCAAACTCAACCTATATTTTCGTGTTCGCAGGTAGTGTCAATTTTGAAAATGTGAAAACCAGATTTTATGACCATAGCAAGAACTACATCGGCTATAACGACAACAACGGGCAAACTGTTTACCCAAACAGAGCGTTTATAACCCCATTAAACGCAGCCTATGTGCGTTTCACACTTCCGCCAGGATATGGTGATGTTTACAAAAATGATATAGCATTGATAGCTGGTAGCTCGGGAACCTACGCCCCCTACCACCGCAACGAATACCCTATCCCCGAGGCAATCCGCAATCTGCCTGGATACGGTTGGTCAGCAGGAACGGCTAAGAACTACGTTGACTATGAGAACAAGAAATATGTACAATGTGTGAGCAGCGTTGACTTAGGGACTCTGAATTGGGGAATTAATACGACTTCCACTGTTGGAAATCATTTCTACGCACCTGCGAAACATCTCAATTTTAAATATCTAGGTGCATTTGGAACAACCATTTATAATGCATTGTGCAGTAAATATAGAACAGTTGCGAGAAGTTCCAATGTATTTGTCGATAAAACACTCGCAATAGACGGAGTTACCGTAGTTTCACAGATTCAGGTCAAAGACACCGCCTACACCGATGCCGCCGCATTTAAACAGGCAATGCAGGGTGTTATCCTGTATTACGAACTAGCGAACCCTATAATCACAGACATATCAGACCTGATACCCGATGATTTCCTGCGAAACATCGATGTTGAGGCAGGCGGTTCGGTAACATTCAAAAACAGCAATGACAACAGCTATCGCATACCAGTGCCGTCGGAAGAAGAATATATCGTGAAGTTGTCAGAGGTAGGAGGTAGCGTATGACGGAATTACAAGAAGAAATGCTGAAAGCCGCAGGGTTGACGGAAGATAATTTCAGCAAACCAAAGGTCACCGAGATAGACAGGATAAAGGCAAACGTTGATTTTCTGGCTATGCTGAACGGTGTTGAGTTGAATGAGGTGATTGATGATGAGTAAGAACTACGTCAAGGTCAAGAGATACTATGACAACCGTTTGTGGTCGGCTGCTATGGTACACGCTGCTGTCGGTAAGTGGATCACGGCGGAGGAGTATACAACAATCACGGGACAAACATACGAAAGTGAGGAACAGCAATGAAAGAAAACACAACAAAAATCATCATATCAGCAATAGCCGCAGGGCTGTCAGCGTATTTCCGTGTTATGGCGATACCTATAGTCATTCTGGTGCTTGTGATGATCATTGATTACATTACAGGTATGTGGAAAGCATGGAACAGGGGCGAGCTGTCAAGCCGTGTCGGTCTTAAAGGGCTTTTTAAAAAGGTCGGCTACATATTTGTGGTGGCGGTGTCGGGCGTGCTTGATTGGCTCTTTATCTCAGGACTTTCACAGATAGGCATTGAGGTAAACGTCAGCTTTTACTTCGGTCTTATCGTGACGATATGGTTTATCATCAATGAATGTATTTCTATTTTGGAAAATCTTGCGGTGATAGGTATACCATTGCCGTCATTCTTGGTGAAGATCGTACACAAACTGAAAATCACAGTTGAAAGCAAAGTGGATACAAACGAAAGTGAGGAATAGAAAATGACATATGATGAGTTTATCAAGAAGCACAATGGTGTAGCGGTTAACTATGACGGCGCAGCAGGCAAACAGTGTGTAGACCTTGCAACGGCATATTTCAACGAGGTCTTCGGCTCAGGTATCAAGAATTTCTGGTATGACGCACATCACTTTTGGGATTTGTTTGACAAAAATACTTGGCTGAAGGCAAATTTCACAAAGGTAAAGAACACACCAAGTTTCGTGCCGAAAAAGGGCGATGTAGCGATATGGTCAGGCACGTTGAATGGCGGCTGGGGTCACATAGCCATCTGCACCGGTGAGGGCAATACGAGTTATTTTTATTCGTATGACCAAAACTGGAGCGGAAAAGCCTGCACTAAGGTCAAGCATACTTATGACCACATTGCAGGCTTCCTGAGACCAAAGAACCAGAGCAAGATAAGTGCGAAAGTGCTTGACAAGACAGGCTACAAGCAGGGCAACAAAACAAGCGGTGTGCTTGCGCTCAAGGAGCTGTTGCTTCTTGCAAAGGCGGTCAAACTCCACAACGTAGGTATGGATAAGAACGGTACATACGGAAAAGGTACTGCAAAGGCAGTTAATACCTTGCTGAAAAAGTGGGGATACAGCGAGAATGGCATTGCAGGCGTGAACTTCATCAAGAAGCTCAGCGACGAGATTACAAAGAAGATAAAGTAGGTAGTAAGACAGCCGACAGGGATTATTCCTTGTCGGCTGTTTTACTTTATTATTCGATTTTTTTATCTTTTGCCATATCATTCTCAACGAGTTCTACAATCAAACCGGTTAAACTTTTCCCTTTGCTCTCAGCGTAAGCCTTATATCGCTCTTTGTCGCCAAGCGGCAAGTTAAGCGTAAGTTTATCACGTTTTTCTTTCATATAGCGCATTGTGCGTTCTTTTGATTTTTCATTATACACAAATGTCACCCCCTCATTGTCATTATAGCACATATTCAATTACACGGCTATATGCAAAATAAACAAATACACGGCTATATATTTGTTGATATTTTAATATAAAAGTCGTTGACATATACACGGCTATATGTTATAATAATATCAGAAAAGAACGAAAGGGGGCGGTTAAATTGGACAAGAAAATAAAAAAGCTTGTTAAGCTGGTCCAACAACTTAACAAGCTAATGATCGAGATAATCGGCTTGATTGGCTACATCTTGATCATAAAAGATTTACTTAAATAAGTAAATTCGGCAGAAAGGAGAGTTGACCGCTCTCCCAACTGCTTGAATTATACCACAAAAACGAAAGGGTGTCAATATGAAAAATGATATTTTCAAACTTTGCAAAGAGCTGCTCAAGCTTGGCGGATTGATACTTGCAGTAGCGTACCTGGTGTTAAGATAATTCAAGGAGGTAAATAACATGAAAGTTACAGTTGAAAACGAGAAAATCAAGGTCAACAGTCCGTACAACAAGAGCTTTGTCGCAGGGGCAAAGCAGATACAGGGTAAGTGGAACGCCCCTTGCTGGGTCTTCCCAGAGGAGAACAAGGAAGCCGTCAAGGCGTTGCTTATTGAATGCTACGGAGAGTGTGGAGAGCTTGGTGCGGTCAGCACTGTCACAGTAGATCTTGACCTCGACACTTATACAGAGGGTTACGAGGACGGAGAAATCAGAGTTGGCTCAATCGTTGTTCTGAAAAGACTCTATCGTGATAGAGAAGTTATTTTCTCTGACAATGCAATGCTTATAAGCGGTGGCTTTGCCACTTCGGGCGGCTCTGCCAAAAATCCCAGGATATCAGCTGATGAGGGTACAATCGTTCGTGTTAAGGGTGTGCCTGAAACAATTTACAGTAAGATAAAGGACCATGAGGGCGTTAAGCTCGTATCTGACATAAACGTGGAAAGCTTAAAAGCAGAGCGTGAAAAGCTTCTCAAAAGAATTGCCGAAATAGACGGCTTGCTTGCGCTATGAAAGCGGCAGTCTATATAAGGGTGTCAACGCTGGACCAAGCACGAGAGGGGTACTCCCTCTCTGCTCAGCGAAAGACACTAACAGAATGGTGCGCCACAAGAGGTTATGAGGTATACAATGTATATGCCGACGAGGGTATAAGTGCAAAAGATATTACACACCGTCCAGCGTGTCAAGCTATGCTTGAAGCGGCGTATAACAGTGAATTTGATATTATATTGATATGGGCGTTAAGCCGTTTCACAAGATCCGTTGCAGATTTGTACGATACATGGGCTAAACTGCAAAAGCGTAACGTCAGCATAATAAGTTGCACAGAGGGTTTCGACACATCTACACCGACAGGGCGTGCTATGATGGGCGTACTTGGTGTTTTCGCCCAAATGGAGAGAGAATTGACGGCTGAAAGGGTTTCATTTGCGCTTGCTGAAAGAGCTTCACAGGGGAAGCGGACTTGCTCTGACGTTTTAGGCTATGACCTAGACGGAAAGGATAGTCTTACTATCAATGAAACAGAGGCAGAAGTTGTTCGGTTAATTTTCCAAAAGTTCATTGAGTATCAGTCCTATCTACCTGTAGCTGAGATAGTTAACGCAATGGGGCATCATGGGCGACGAGGAAGTTCATTTAACGCTGAGTCGATAAAGAAAATAGTAACACGACCTGTTTACATCGGCTATTATAGCTTTAAGGGGCATTTATATCAGGGCGACTATGAGCCGTTGATATCGGAAAAAGATTGGAGGCATGCGCAACGTATCGTTCAGAAGATACGTTGCGGTCGGAGAAAGTATATCAGATAGTAGTTCAGCTGTCTCGGAGTGATCTGAGGCGGCTGATTTTTTCTATCGTTGAAAAAAGTATAAAAATTTGAAAAGTATCGTGGGAAAAATATGTTGCGGTCTCCCGCAACCATATTGGTGATACCAAATGGATACTCACCTTAAAAAGCCCGTGTTTACGGGCTTTTTTGATATTTAGAAAACAAAAAATTTTAATGTAAAACCGTGGATGCTTTTCACCAGTTTTCACGAAAAAAAGGGAGTCGAACCCTACACAACAAAAAATATCGAACATAACGGCAGACTTTGAGTATATTTTGCTCTAAGCCTGCCGATTTTTTATGAAAAAACATTCACAAAGTTTAGAAGGCTGTTTTGTCAAATATCACG
>OGRU01000468.1_pt1 | contig 38949 bp, 36 predicted proteins | sample 1553541 | NCBI WGS metagenome assembly OGRU01 (sample SAMEA2580068, study PRJEB22360) | human gut metagenome | biome: human gut; feature: human-associated habitat; material: faeces | place: Denmark | collected 2008/2010
TTGACTTGTTCGAAACCGCACACATAAGACTGGAGTGTCCGTATCGGCTCAACCAAAAGGACTGGAAACCGACATTCATCCCGTTTGCAAAGGCAAGAAAGAGGATTGAGACAATATTCTCTCAACTTACAGACCAGTTCCTGGTCATCAGGAACTACGCGAAAATAACGAATGGTTTGTTTGCCAGAATCATTGGCAAAATTAGTGCACTTACCATTCTGCAATACGTAAACTTCATTAACGACAAGCCCATTGGCAGAATTAAGTATGCACTAAATTAATTCCGCCAACAGGTGATTACTTAGTCTTTTTCGTAGATAGCCTTGTTGTTTTCCGACTCCCAGATCTCGACCTTGTAGCAGTTTTCAGTCTCGTCGCAAATCCATTTTGCAATGTTTTCGGCCGTCGGGCTGAAAGGGAGAACCTCATTGAGATTTTTATGGTCAATGCGGGACATGATGTTTTTCTTTATCATCGTGAAGTCTGTGACCATGCCGTCGTCGTTCAATTCCATTGACTTGCAATGGACAATGACAATCCAGTTGTGTCCGTGCAGTTCTTCGCACTTGCTTCTGTGCTCTGTGGTGACATAGTGCGCTCCTGCGACTTCAAATCTTTTGCTGACGTAGTACATATGATTTATCAGTTATCCGTTTTCTTCCTGCAATGTGCAGGAATTGCAGCAAAGTTAGCAAGTTATCCCCGATTTCGGAAACAACAGACTTGCCGTCTTATTTTTTTCATGCGCCTGAGAACTTCGGACTTGTCAATGACTACCCAGACGGTATCTACGACGCTTCCCTGTGGCTGTGTGCCGAGATTGCGCAGAGGGTTGGCGAAATCTTTGTCCAGTACTGTCACATCATCGACGAAATAGTCGGTTTCGCCACGGTTGTAGAAACAGTTGCGGAGACCCCAGACCTCGTGGTACCTGATCTTCAGTTTCCAGCCCTCGACCTGAGCCTGCTTCATGAGATTGATCAATGAATCCTGGTCGTGCCTGTCATTGTCGAAACTGAATGAAAACGGCTCACCGCTGGTATTCATTCCTGTCTGTGTCATGTTCATCCTGCCTTCCCATGAGTCCCAGAAGACGCCCTTGCTGGTGAATTCGATGAGATTGCCGACCTTTTCGCCGTTTGAATAGTTTTCTTTGCAGCTGCTTATGCAAATTGCTGAAATCAAGCAGCATACGATGCCAATTATCTTTTTCATGCCATTTGTAATTTTCTCCAAATATAGCAATTCTGAGAAACAATGTCCCAAATGAAATATAAGTTTAATAATTGGAACACGACTGGCCTGGCAACGGATCTGGCAGTTTTCACGACACGCTTTGAGGGAGAAATACACGAACTTCAAAGAAAAGCCTTTCCAAAATCATTTTACATGGGAAAGTTTCCTGAAAATGCTTTAATATCTCTAAAAAATGGCTAAATTTGTATCCCTGTTAAGGTAAACTATACTATATGAATACAAAATACGTCTTCGTAACAGGGGGTGTGGCATCCTCACTCGGAAAAGGAATCATCGCCGCATCATTGGCTAAACTTCTGCAAGCCAGAGGTCTCAGAGTCACCATCCAGAAATTTGACCCGTACATTAACATTGACCCGGGTACATTGAATCCATACGAGCATGGCGAGTGCTATGTGACCGATGATGGCGCAGAGACTGACCTTGACCTCGGACACTACGAAAGATTCCTGGGCGTGCACATGACCAAAGCAAACAATGTCACTACAGGAAAAGTCTATTTCACAGTCATCAATAAGGAACGCGAAGGCGCATATCTTGGAAAGACCGTCCAGATTATTCCTCATATCACAGATGAAATCAAGAGGCGCATGCTGCTTCTCGGAAAGTCCGGCAAGTTCGACGTGATCATCACGGAGGTTGGCGGAACAGTCGGTGACATGGAGTCACAGCCGTTCCTTGAGGCTATCCGTCAGCTGCAGTGGGAATTGCCGGAGGAGGATCTTGCAAGCATCCATCTGACACTCGTTCCGTATCTCCGTGCGGCCAAGGAGTTGAAAACCAAGCCTACACAGCACTCTGTCCAGATGCTCCAGCAGGCCGGTGTCCATCCTGACGTTATCGTATGCCGTACAGAAAAGGAGCTTACCACAGATATCAGAAGAAAGGTGGCTCTGTTCTGTAACGTGAAACCTGGCCATGTCATCCAGTCCATCGACGCTCCGTCCATCTATCAGGTTCCTCTGAATATGGAAGGCGAGAAACTCGATGAGATGATTCTGAACCATTTCCATATCAATGACCTTCCGGCTCCTGACTTCACAAACCTCAAGGGCTTCCTCGATAAGCTCTATCATCCTAAGCATCAGGTAGATATCGCCCTTGTAGGAAAATATGTCGAGCTTCAGGACGCTTACAAGTCAATCCTCGAGTCATTCGTCCACGCTGGTGCAGCAAACGAGTGCAAGGTCAATGTCCATACAATTCAGAGTGAATTCGTGGATGCTTCCAATGTAGAGGAGAAGATTGGCGGAATGGACGCAGTGCTCGTTGCCCCTGGTTTCGGAGAGAGGGGTCTCGAAGGAAAGATTGTAGCCATCAAATATGCCCGTGAACACAATGTTCCGTTCTTCGGAATCTGCCTCGGTATGCAGATGTGCGTTGTAGAGTTCGCAAGAGACGTCCTCGGATTGAAGGAAGCCGCTTCTGCCGAAGTCAATCCTTCTACACCATACCCTGTCATTGACCTTATGGAGGATCAGAAGAGCACCACCATCAAGGGTGGCACGATGCGACTCGGTGCTTATGAGTGTCAGCTTGACAGAGATTCTCTTGCATACAAGATTTATGGCACGGAGATTATTTCCGAGCGTCACAGACATAGATATGAGTTCAATGGCGACTTCCTCGAGAGAATGCAGGAGGGAGGACTAAAGGCTACCGGACGTAACCCGGAGACCGGACTCGTCGAGATCGTGGAAATCCCTACTCATCCGTTCTTCATCGGAGTTCAGTTCCATCCTGAATACAAGAGTACACCGGAGAAGCCGCAGCCGATTTTCGTGGCATTCGTAAAGGCCGCCATGGAATTCCGCAAGCAGAGAGGCGAAGAATGAGACCGATATTGTCAATGTTGACTTTAATGGCTGCAGTGCTGCCTCTGACATTCTGTTCCTGCGCCAACGCATCCGGCTCCAAGAAGAAATCCGGAGAGACTGCAGCCGCTTCTGCCGCCGCCATGGAAACGCCGGCGAAGAGGAATGTCAATGCCAAGCCATATAGACTTCAGATTGTCAATGAGTTCCCCCATGATGTGACATCCTATACACAGGGACTGTTCTTCTACAATGGACAGATGTATGAGAGTACCGGAATGAACGGACTATCGACATTCAGGAGAGTGGACATTGCTTCTGGAGAGCCCACATTCAGGCTTGACTTCGACAGGAAATATTTCCTTGAGGGCTCTGTGGAGAAAGACGGAAACATCTATATACTTACTTGGATGAACAATGTCGCCTTTGTCTATGATGCTGAGACATTAGAGTACAAGGCATCGTATTCATATCCGCGTGAAGGCTGGGGAATCACGACCGACGGCAAAGAACTTATCGCAAGTGACGGTTCATCGAAACTTTTCTTCATGAACGACAGTTTCCAGACTCAAAGGACTGTCACCGTGAGACTTAACGGAAGAGCACTGACCGGGCTGAATGAGTTGGAATACATTGACGGAAAGGTTTGGGCCAATGTGTATCTGACAGATATGATAGTTATCATCGACCCTTCAGATGGTGCAGTCACCGGCGTCATTGATTGCTCCGGTCTGCTCCCTGACGAGCTCAGGGCCCCTGATACGGATGTCCTGAATGGCATTGCCTATAACCCTGCCGATGGCAAAATATATCTTACCGGAAAGAACTGGTGCCGCCTGTATGAGGTCAAGGTTATAGAGTAGTATTCAAAAAGTAGTATTGTCGACTGCTTTTTCGTGAAAATATTGGTGTTTGGTGTGCAAAAAGTCTCGTTTGTATAGAAATGAACCAAATATGAACGAATTATTTTGCAGATTGAATTTGATTTATTAACTTTACAATGACGAAAAAAAAGCCGTGAGGCCCTATTTATATCAGTTTTTATTAGAGGACGGCTTAGTCTCTGCACTTGAGGCTAAGCCTTTATTATACCTTTTTGTGAGGTTCATAAGTCTAAAAAATATTCATTTCAGGGACAACTAATTGTATTATATTTCTAAATTTGCACTCCGGAAACTCAAGTCCAGCGACATGAGAAACTAAATTTGTATTATTATGGAACATTTGCCGCAGAACGACATGCCGATGCTAGCTTCGGCAATCAATTTTCTCCTCAGGGATGAGGAATTCGACAATCTTGACCAGATTTGTGATTATTATCACGAAGACCGTGCAGAGCTTGAAAAGAAGCTTGCAGAAGCCGGTTTTTCGTACTCGGAAGAGCAGAAACGCTTTATCTAGACCGGTAGATTTTATCTATATGAAATAGACTGACTTAGGAATGATTAAAAATATAATATTCGATTTCGGAGGAGTTCTTCTCGACTGGAATCCACGTTATCTGTATAAATCATATTTCCATAACGACAAGGAAATGGAGCATTTCCTGGCAGACATCTGTAATGGAGAATGGAATTCACAGCTTGATGCCGGTCGGCCGTTTGCTGAAGGCGTAAAGGAGCTTCAGGCGAAATTTCCTGAATATGCTGAGGCTATCCGGATGTATGACGAAGGCTGGGCGAAGATGCTCAAATGCGAATTGCCTGATAGCATTGACCTTCTCCGGGAATTGAAATCGAGGGCTTACGGCATTTACGGCCTGACCAACTGGTCGGCAGAGAAAATAGGCTATGCCTTTAATAATTATCCGTTCTTCAGCCTGTTCGATGGAATAGTCGTCTCAGGTATAGAGAAGATAGTCAAACCGGACAGGAGGATTTATGAAATCCTGCTCGGAAGGTATTCTCTGAGACCTGAAGAATGTGTCTTTATAGATGACAACAAAGATAATGTGGATATGGCAAAGCAACTTGGAATCAATGCGATACGCTTTGACAACATTGTCAATGTAAGAGGTGAGTTGGAAACGTTACTTAACAAAAAATTATAATTTATATGGGACTTATACCTATTTATACTTGGACTAAAGGTGTGCGTAATTTCGACCATCGCCGTAAAGTTTTCGCCAAGCAGCCGTGGGCGCAGGGAGTCGTTCTTTTGACCTGCGTAATCGTTGCAATGTTGCTCGCAAATCTTCCTGCAACAAAGGATTTCTACCATAATCTTCTGGAAACCAATATTTCCCTGTTCTGCCAGTCTCCTGACGGGAACGGAATATTCTTCCCTCGCGGTATGACAGTAGAGTCTTTTATCAATGATATATTGATGACAGTATTCTTTTTCACCGTGGGGCTGGAAATCCGCAGGGAGATGAAAGTCGGAGAGTTGTCATCTGTAAAGAAGGCAATGCTCCCGGTAATAGCCGCATTCGGAGGAGTCGTTGCACCTGCATTGATTTTCTTCACCATTAACCACGGTACGGCTGCCGCTACCGGATGGGGTATTCCGACCGCCACTGATATCGCTTTTGCAGTCGGCATCTTGTCGATCCTGGGTGATAGGGTTCCGGTATCATTGAAAGTGTTCCTTACGGCCCTCGCGATTGCGGATGATTTGATTGCGATTCTCGTCGTTGCCCTGTTCTATGGCGGAAAAATCAACTTCGTCCTTTTGGGAATTGCCGTACTGGTCATCATTTTCGCGGTGAGAATGAATAAGTTGGGAGAGAAACGCGGAGCCTTCTATATGTTTTGTGCGGTTATCGTCTGGAGTTTGTTCTACTATGCAGGCATCCACTCTACCATGTCAGGTGTGGTAATGGCTTTTCTTGTTCCTATGGCGCCACGTTATCCGCGTGCTTACTTCAACAGAAAGGAGCGTCAGTACATCCGTCGTATCGATGAGTATGATGCGCTTTCCTCTGAGTCAGACGTGTTCCCTAATGGTCCGCAGAGGCATTGCCTGAGAAGACTTTCTGTCATTTCGAAGGGCACAATGGGTATGAGCTATCACCTGGAGCACATTCTTGAGCCTTGGGTGAATTTCCTGATTATGCCGATCTTCGCTCTTGCCAATGCCGGTGTGGAGATTCCTGATATTTCTTATTTCAATGTATTCCATTTCGATCCTGCACTTGGTAGCGTAGGTATGGGTATTTTCTTCGGTCTGCTTATCGGAAAGCCTCTCGGAATCTCACTTGCAAGTTTCCTTGCAATCAAGTTGCATGCGGGCGAGATGCCGGCCAAGGCTTCATGGAAGATGCTTATCGCTGTTGCCTGCCTCGGTGGTATAGGCTTCACAATGTCAATTTTCGTAGATACATTGTCATTCGGCGACCAGTTGCCTGAAGTTACTGCAAGACTCAGAGATATGGGTAAGGTCGCGGTTTTGCTCGGATCCCTCAGTGCAGGTGTTTTCGGAAGTCTTGTAATCAATCTTGTACATAAAATCGAAAACAAGTAGGTCAATGAAAAAAGCTGTTGTCATAGGTGCCTCTTCTGGCATTGGCCGGGAAATAGCTTCAGGGCTTATCCGTAATGGTTGGAAAGTAGGTATTGTCGCCAGACGGGAGGAACTCCTCCGGTCTCTGGCCGCCGAATTTTCAGGTTGCGGAGTCGAAATCCAGGCCATTGATATCACTGAAGAGAAGTCTGTGGAATTGCTTGACTCATTGATTTTCAGGCTTGGGGGAATGGACCTTTTTGTCAATGTCTCCGGTCGTGGAAATCAGAACAAGGCTTTGGACCCGGTGATTGAAATCCGCACGGCCGAACTGAATGTAACCGGTTTTGTCAGAATGATGGACTATGCCTTCAACTGGTTTGCGAATAATCTTCGTCCGGGGGAACGTGGTCAGATAGCGGCGGTTACCTCCATTGCCGGAACTAAAGGAATGGGTACTGCTCCTGCATATTCTGCGACCAAAAGAATGCAGACGACTTACATTGACGCATTGGCCCAGCTTGCGCGGATGCGTCAGGTAAACATTGACTTTACCGATATCCGCCCGGGATTTGTCCGCACTGACATCCTCGACAGTAACAAGAAATATCCGATGATTATGGACAAGGTGCCGGTAGGTGAGTCTGCTGTCAATGCTATTCTGCGCAGGCGCCGTGTCGTGGTCATTGACTGGAAGTTCAGGGTCCTGACTTTCCTGTGGAGCCTGGTTCCGCAATGTATCTGGGAGAGAATGAGCAAGATAACGAACTGACTGTTTGAAGATTAGCTTATATATGATAAACGCCACCGGGATTTCCGATGGCGTTTTTATCGTCTGTCTGGCAAGGTCTATTTGAAGATGTCGTTAAGCACTGCGGCGAGGCGGATACCTGCGCGGAGAAGCTGGGTCTCGACTGTTTCAGCCCAGTCGCTTGCGTAGTCGTAGCTGAGTTTAGATCCGACAGGGGTAGCGTCATAGATTTTCTTGCAGATCTCGAAGGTCTCTTTGGCCCATGATTCAGGATTGCCTTCTGCAATCTTCTTGTTTCCTTCCTTATTGTAGATGTCGATCTGGTCCACCCATTCTGAGTAAGTCCACTTGTGGGCATTCTCTATAAGGGCTGAATCCCAGACGGAATGGAGGTTTGTTCCGTTTCTGAAATACTGTACCTGCCAGCTGTTGCCGCCACGGTCAGACTTGTGTCCCATGTGCATAGGGCAGTGGAGGTCGCCCATAAGGTGGACAAGGAACTTGAGGGAGAGTACCTGCTCGTCTCTGCTGAGTTTTCCGCTCTTGAGAGCCGTAATCAGCTCATTGATGGCACGTACCACGTCTCCTTTCTCGTTGAGGGGAGCCTCTTCGAAAGTAAGTCCTGCGTCAATGTTCTTGTAGTGCCATGTGCTGGTGTATTTGTACTCAGGTGTATGGCTTGCATTGTCCATCCAGTTTGCCCAATATACGATGGATTTTCCGTCCAGAAGTTCTGTGATCTTCTTGTCGGCTTTCTTCGTGAGGTGTCTTTCTGCGAGAGCGCATGTTACATCATGACCTTTCTGGCCCCATGAATAGCCATTGACAGTAGCGACCAGCAGTCCTGCTCCGAGGCAGACTGCCTTAATAATTTTGTTCAAATTGCTCATATTATAAATTAGTGATTGTTCGTCTGTACGATGTATCTAATCGTACAAATTTAATATTATATTTTTTCTTGGCAAACTGAAATTTCAGTCCTTTGTTCTGACGGGATACAAAAAGGTCCGGAACACATCGCTGTTTCCGGACCTTTGGACTTACCATGAGACATTGCTGTTCGAGGTGAATTCCTCTGTGGTCATTCCCTTGCCGGAAGGCGTTCCGGCGATAGAGGAGAGACCTGGCCAATCATTGATATTATACTTTTTCTTCGCTTCTGCAGGTGCGAGAGGGAAGAAACTGAACTCGCCGCCAATCTTATTCTCAATTTCTGATACGGAGTAGATGTAATCGGCAAGCGGCGGAAGTGAGGACAGCTTTTCTCCAGTGAAACTCTGAGGGAACCAGAATCCGATCGCCATTACTTCGTCTGCTGAACATTCCCAGATCGGCTTTCCGATATTGCCGTTCTTGGTTCTGAGCACGAGTTTGTATCTGGCTGTCGGCATGAGGCAATCCTTTGACACTGGCGAAGTTCTGCCCCAGTCGCACGCATCTTGGAGAATCCATGAATTGTCCCCGTAGTAGCATCCGACGACTACATAGAGGGTGTCGCTGCATCTCCAGCTGTTTGGAAGAATCTGCTCGATCATTTCCCAGTGTGAATCGGATGATGTCTCGTTCAGATATCTTTCCGGTGCGATATTGGTCGGATAGAACGTCTGGATATTGAGGTCTATAGGATTGTTCTTGTTTCCGCATCCCCTTTCTGCCGAGCGCATAAGATGTCCTTTGGTGACGGTCTTTCCGGATGGCATAGGAGACCAGTACATATACTTGTCTGTAGGTGTCCCTCCCGTCGATGTCCATGGCCAGTTGTTCCAGTCAGACGCATATATTATGGACTGTTCGCTTTCACTGAATGACGGATCGGGTCTCCAAGGATCTTTTACCGGGCGTGTGTAACCGCCTTCCCAGTAAATCTGATGGCAAGGATATGCTACCCACATTGGATTATGTCTGCGGATGTCATAACATGCCTCATAGTTGCGGACATTCTTTCTGGACTTGTAAGTCGTTCCCCTGTGGTCCACATATTTGTAGTCGGCATTGGCGATAACCGTTGTCGGTCGTTCGATGTAATCCCTCGTCTGCGGTTCAGGCTCTGGCTCAGGCTCTGGTTCCGGTTCTGGTTCTGGTTCAGGCTCGGGCTCGGGCTCGGGCTCTGGCTCCGGCTCAGGTTCAGGGGTTGGGGTTTCTTGTCCTGGTTTTTCCGGTATTTTCTCAGGTTTACATGCATCGAAGCAGAAGGTCAGTGTAAGACTCAGCAAGACCGGCAATAAAAATTTTCTCATAACACTTGTTTGTTTTGTTTGCTACCATGGAGATGTCGCCTTGTTGAAACTTTCAGTCGACAGACCTTGTTCATGCTCTCTCCAATTGTAAAATTAAAATTATATGTTCTGTTTGCATCGAAGCGGATGTCAACTGCTGAGGCATTTCTTGGATCAATGGCTGTGAAGTTTGTCGAACTTCTCAACAAAAACAAAGATAAGATAAATTTTCCAAGTACAAAAACACCGGCGGCAGGCTGTGGGATAATGAGTTAAGATTTGTATATTTGTGAATTGAAAAAATTGTACAAATGAAAAAAATAACATTGAAACTATTCATTGTGCTGTCGGTTCTACTGACATTGACACAATGCAGGCCGGCATCGGATGAACTCAAAGTCATCTCGTTCAATATTAGGATGGGCGTGGCTGATGACGGGGAGAATTCCTGGGTGCTCCGCAGGGAAGCTTCCGCCGCGATGGTCAATGAAATCCGTCCCGATATCATGGGCCTGCAGGAGGCGTTTGATTTCCAGGCAGAGTTCATAAAGGAACAATGTCCTGATTACAAGGGTGTCGGAGTCGGACGTGATGACGGAAAATCAGAGGGCGAAATGATGATGATTTTCTATAATACCAAGACGGTCGAGCTCAAGGATTGGGGTACGTTCTGGCTTTCTGAAACTCCGGAAGTGCCTTCTTTCGGATGGGATGCAGCATGTCGCCGTACTGCAACCTGGGCGCTGCTTGAAATGCGCAAGTCCGGCAGGGAATTCTATTATGTCAATACTCATCTTGACCATCAGGGCCGTGTCGCTGAGAAGAATGGCCTGAAGCTTATAGTAGAGCGCATTGACAGTATCAACCCCAAGAAATATCCGATGGTATTGACAGGTGATTTCAATGTTCTCCCGGCAGATGCCGTTCTGGATGACCTTGACCGGATCATGTCGAGCGCCCGCGCTACAGCGGAGGTAACCGACAGCATCCCTTCTTTCAATGCTTTCGGCAAGCCTCTGAAGCATGCTGCGATAGGGGACCAGTTCGTGGATCTCACGACAACAGCAGGCCTGACCATTGACTACATCTATTACTCCGGCTTCTCCAAGTGCCCAAGTTTCCGGACAGTCACGGAGAGTTTCGCAGACGTGCCATATATATCTGATCATTACCCGGTTACGGCCGTTCTTGACTTTTAGTAACTGGAGTATTTTATCTTTCAGGAATGATAATGTGGTGGTTCCCGATGGACGAGCGCAGGAAGTAGTCTGCCAGTCCTGGAGCCGCCACGATTATTTGTGTGCGGCAGAGATTGTCATTGTATTGATTTTCAATGACATTGACCTCTTCCAAAAACATTTCGGTGCAGTCGGGCGAGATTTTCAATATCTTTGCCGGGCCTGCCGGGATGATGCCGTGCACTGCAACTCCTATCCCGGATTCGAAATGAGTGTCATAGCAGTAACTGCTTACGATGTTGAGTGGTACCGTGCAATGGGCAAACAGCAATTTGTCACCGTCGATGCGTGAAAGGTTCGCCTGGAATCCCGGTGTGCCGTATTTTTTCATCGCAACGCACATGGACAACAGCGCTGGAATGTCTCCTTCGCATGTCGCCACAATTCCCTGACTGTTAAGTATTGCCAATGCCATACATCCTGTGCTGCCAAGAGCGGTGAGTAGGTCAAAGCATCTGAGCGACACGCCATCCAGGTCATATTTCTCTATCATTGACTTTAGCGCGCAGTAAATGTTCAGGGCCTTTCCGAAATCCGTCTCCGTAATATCATGTCCGAATTTAGGCTTGTTCAATGCATTGAGATTCAGGCCTTTGAGATATTTCCTGTCGGGATTTTCCGCCGACAGGACAAGCTCGTTTATGTCAATGTCAATGATTTCGACACCCAGTTTTTCTTTTGCTGCATCGTAGTTTACATCGCTGGATATCAGCCAGTCCGAAGGTTTTCCGACAATGCCGACCTTCATTCCCTCAAGTATCCGTCCCATGTCATATTTGCGTACATGGTTCTTGCCTCCCGTCGTATAGCCGGCCTTCAGTTTCCTGACAATTTCCTCAGTGCTTCCATGTATGATTTCTCCAGGATATCCGAATCTGTTCAAGAAGGACAATATTTCCATTGAAGCTGCCAATGAATTGCTTTTTCCGCTGGTAAGCAGTCTTACCGGCTTATGGTCAGGTACTTGCAGCTGTCCATCTCTAAAGAATCCGCTCTTGAATATCCCCTCAGTTCCTCCTGTCCTGACATATATGAGGTTGTTCAATGTTTCCCCATATCCCGAGAAATCCTCGCCCCTGAAGTCGAAATCTTCTCCAAGCACCTCTTCGATCTCTCTTATGAATTTTTCCTCTGCCGGATTACATGTCGCCTCGCTATGCAGGCTGGATGTCAATGTATATAGTGTGAACATGTGTTGTTGCTGTTTAGATGGCAAAAGTAATAATAATCTTGCTTATGTCAGGGGAGTTATAGAAAAAAATTGATTTGATGATTTTAGTGAAAAATAAAACTATTTTGTCCGATCAGTTCTGTTGGCGGCTTTGCTCGCCTCATTCTTACATCGTCGATGGACGTACGCTCGGCCATGAGCCTTAGGCCCATTTCCGGAAGCATGCTGTCGAACTTGAAGGACATGACGCCGCACTGCTAGCCTCCCTCAGGCCGTCCGAAAGACACTTTTCGGATGGCCTGAGGGAGAGCCACGAGGATGCGCTTCGCCGTGAGATTCGTGAGGAACTTGAGGTGGATGTCAATGTTGGTGATCTTATCGAAACTATCGAGTATGATTATCCTGCTTTCCATCTTTCCATGAAGTGTTTTGCCTGCACGATTGCCGGCGGAAGTCCTCATTTACTGGAACATGAGGCCGCCAAATGGCTGACATCTATGCAGTTGGGTTCGGTGGACTGGTTGCCTGCCGATGTAACATTGATACCTAAGATAGAGAAGATGTTAGAGGGGTAGTGTGAAATATCATTGATATTCACTATATTTGCTTTCAGCAAGGAATTTGAGTAACGAGTCAGGAATGTTTTGTCCCGACTCGTTTTTTTTGTTTTTGGATGTGGTTCTTGGTTGGGGGACTGTGTCAAGAAACAGACGAATTCCTGTGTATGGCGGTTAGATCGGGTTATTACTCTATGTTAGCCTGAGTGAGTGGTTTTCAGGGGAGGAAAACGTACCGCTTAAAACGTTTTCTCGGGACAAACGCATCATCCGACGACGTTTTGTGCTGATAAAACGATTTACTCGGGACAAAAGGTATAGTTCCGGCGTAAACTTATGAGAATGATGGATAACATAAATTTTAACATATGAGAAATTATAGAGATTTGGAAGCATATTGCGAATCGCGGTTTCTTCATGGCGGTCCGTACTGGCATATCTATACCCCAGGAGTTGAGACGCCCGTTTTGTTTGGAGTCAAAGAAGACTATGTCTTTATGATGAACCTGATTTGTCAGTCGGCAGTGGCTACAGACGGGATGGAAATTATCGCTTTTGAGGTTATGAGCAATCACTTGCATATCGTTGTATCAGGCGAAGAATTGTTTGCCAGGAGGTTCTTTGCGTTTTTGGACAAGCGACTTAAAAGATGTGCAAAGTCATTGACATGTAAAGAGATACCTTCGTCTTTCGAGGCTCGATACAAAGAAATTGACTCGCTTCAGTCGCTGCGCAATACAATCGTTTATGTCAATCGCAATGGTTTTGTGACTGATAGGAATTATACGCCCTTCACCTACCCGTGGGGAACAGGAAAGTATTATTTTAATGGTGCAGGTTTTGGTGGAGTCAATACTAATCTGAATGTCAATGAAATGCGTCGTATGTTCAGAGGCCGAGCTGCAATATTTCCTGACACATATCAAGTCAATGACGGATATATACTCCCATCCTCGTATTGCAATCTGGAACTTGGCATGTCTCTGTTCCGTGATGCTCATCATTACTTTTTTATGGTGAGCAAAAATGTCGAGACGTATGGTGAACTTGCACTGGAACTCAATGACGGGGAGTATCTTACTGATACGGAGCTTGTTTCTCAGTTAGTAAAGTTACTGAAGATTGACTATAACGTGAATTCGTTACGGGATTTGGGCAAGTCTCAGAAGTATGACATAGCCAGACGGCTTCGTTTTGAGTTTCGTTCGTCGAATGAGCAGATAAGGCGTGTGCTGAACTTGACATCTGCCGAAGTGAATACAATATTCCCTATGACTGCGAAGAAGTGATTATTTCTGACGTTGATACTGGGTGCGTTTTGATGGTGATTTCTGGAATTAAGGTTTCTTGGACCGTGGAACTAAGTTCTTTAGTAGGGGAGATTTATTCGTTCTATATAAACCGATTTAGTGGAACAAACAGTTCAGGTTGATGCAATTTGTTCTGTTTAAAACGTTTTTACGGGACAAAACATGGCTCATCAAACAGCTAGATTATATTAACCTGTTTTTCGAAACATGGTTATACTCTGTCCACTGATTGCGGGATGGGTAAAGTGTTCAGCACTGTTATGGCAGATTAAACCACAATTTCCGTCAGAATCTTACCCGGATTTCGCCTTCATTATGCGTCAAATCATTGAAAATGTGACAAAGTGATGTTGTGCGGGTGAAATTGTCGGATTTTAGTTGTAAATTAGCCATAATTGTTATTTGAAAAACTACGATATAAATAGAGATGTCATGGAAAATAAGATTATTGAATTGATTGCCCGAGTGCTGAATGTTCCGGTAGGTGATGTGACGCTGGAGACAGAAATCGGAGAACTGGACGAGTGGGATTCTCTTCGTAATGTGCAGATTATAGCCCAATTGGAAAAGGAATTCGAAGTGAAGATAACTCCGGATATGATTATGGATCTGGAAGATGTTTCAGACATCATCAGTCTTATAAAAGATTTGAAGTCATAACTCTATGATGCTGGAAAGTATAGAACAAAAAATATGGCATTGGGCCTCATTACTGCCGGATAAGCCTGCTGTAAAGAGCGGTAAGAAATCTGCAACATATCTCCAATTGTGTCAACGTATTCTGGGAGCGCGAGATTATTTCGTGAACCAGCTGATGCTGAAAGCCGGTGACACGATTGTTCTTGCTGCTGGAAAACAGATAGAGTTCGTCTATACTTACTTCGGTGCGCATCTTGCCGGTCTTAAAGTTGTACCTGTTGACCCCGCTACTAATCCTGACCGATTGGATTTTATCGTAAACCAGACTTCGGCCCTCCTTTTGGTGGGGTTTGATAACATTGAAAGCAGTATCCGTCAAACAGGTCTGAAAGAATTTGAAGAACTTATATCTGAATTCGCTGTACCATCTTTTCCAGAAGGAAGTCAAATCGCTGATATTCTTTTTACTACAGGAACAACAGGTAAGCCGAAAGGAGTGCCGTTGACCTATGACAATGAAGCTGCCGCTGCAAGAAACATTAATGATTTCATTGGTAATACCAGAAATGACATTGAACTTCTTGCCTTGCCGGTGAGTCATTCTTTCGGGCTTGGCCGTATGAGATGCTGTCTTTCTCAGGGAGCAACATTGATTCTTCTCGGCAGTTTTGCCAATGTCAAGAAATTATACCGGACAATCGAAGAGGAGCATGTTACTGGCTTTACGATGGTTCCTGCCAGTTGGCGATATCTTAAAAAATTGACAGGCAATAAATTAGGTGATTTTAGGGATCAACTCAGATACATAGAGATGGGCAGTGCGTTTTTCTCAAAGGAAGAGAAGGAGGAACTTGCCGGTATCCTTCCTGATACCAGGGTATGTATGCACTATGGATTGACTGAAGCCTCCCGCTCGACTTTCATGGAGTTCCATCAGGACTCCTCCCATATGGATTCTGTGGGTAAGGCATCGCCGCATACGGAAATCAAGATTCTGGATGAAAACGGCGCTGAGTGCGAAGCGAATCAGGAAGGTGAGATTTGTGTGAAGGGAGAACATGTTACACATGGGTATCTGGATATGTCAGTTGACGGTTCTTTCTTTGGAGATTATTTCAGAACGGGTGACTGGGGATATAAGACAGAAGACGGATATGTATATCTGATAAGCAGAAAGAAGGAATTGATCAATGTCGGAGGAAAGAAAGTCAGTCCTATTGAAGTGGAGGAACAACTGCTCAAGATTCCTGGAGTCGAAGATTGTGCCTGCATAGGTGTCCCAGATGACAATGAAGTGCTTGGCGAGGTCGTCAAAGCCTTTATAGTCAAGGAAAAAGGAAGTGAGATTACTTTTTCCGACATGGACGAACAATTGACAGGAAAACTGGAGTCTTACAAGATTCCCGTCTGCTATGAGTGGATAGATGCCATTCCTAAGACTCAGAACGGAAAAATTCAAAGGGGATTACTGAAATGATAGAGGTTAAGAACAAAATTGATTGCTGTGGATGTCAGGCATGTGGTGATGTATGTCATGCGGGAGCGATATCATTTCACTCTGACAATGAAGGATTCTGGTATCCGGAAGTCGATAAGAACAAATGTACGGATTGTCATCTGTGCGAAAAGATATGTCCAGTCCTGAACATTTATGCGCTGAAACATAACAATAAGTCAGCACCTAAGGTGTACGGCGGATATAACAAGGACATTGTCATAAGGTTTGACAGTACGTCCGGAGGTGTATTTTCGCTTTTGGCTCAGGCTATGTATAAGCAGAAAGGATTTGTCAGCGGAGCAATATATACAGATGATTTTAAGGTGGTCAATTTCATATCTGATGACAAAAAGGACCTTAGGCGGCTCCGCAGTTCCAAATATGTCCAGAGTAATGCTGAAGGATTATACAAACGCATAAAGTCTTTGCTTGAGTCAGGCGAGAAAGTCCTGGCATGTGGCTCTCCATGCCAGATGGCAGCTTTGCGAAGTTTCCTCCGTAAAGACTACGAAAATCTTATAATCGTAGATTTTCTGTGCAGGGCTACAAATTCTCCTAAGGTATTCGAAAAATATAAAGAATCCCTGGAGGCGCGTTACGGCTCCAAGATAGTGGCAATCAAGGATAAGAATAAGGACCACGGATGGCATAGCCTGGCGAGAAAGGTTACTTTTGAGAACGGACAGGTATATTATGGTGAGGGCCACGAAGATGACTATCGTAGAGGGTATCATGCCAATGTATTTGAACGTCCGTCATGTTATGAATGCAAATTCAAGGGTGTCCCGCGCATAAGTGACATTACTCTCGGGGACTTTTGGGGAATCGGAAATGTTGACCCGTCTCTTGAACAGAATCTCGGGACATCTCTTGTCATGATAAATTCGGAGAAAGGAGGGGAATACTTTGACATAATCAGGGACAAACTAGTGATGAAAGAGTTCAGTCTTGACGATATAGTGCCCGGCAACAGAACTGCCATTATGGGCGGGAAACTGCCTTATCCGTCTGGCATTGACAGGAATGAATTCTTCAAGGCTTTGGATGAAATGCCTTTTGACAAGTGTGCTGCCAAGTTTTTCCCATATGTGTCAGAAGAAACTATAACACTCAAACGCAAGATTCGGACAATACTGGGAATCGTCAGGAGAAACATGAAGAATCCGATGCAGCTTTTCCGTATCTTCTACTGGAATTATTGTCATAAGGCTATCCATTCAAATCTGCCTGAAGGAAGGTATGTCAATGTCCTTTCTCATTGCGCTATGGATATTGCCAAAACTGCTGATGTCGAGATTGGCGGATTGGTAAGTCTCAATCAGAAGCGGACTCGCGGCAGCAAAGGGGAGTTCCGTCTTCTGGTGGAGGACGGAGCAACATTGACCTTCGGCAAGGGGCACTCCTATTTTAAGTATGATAGTGACATTCAGGTGTTTAAGAGCGCGCAGCTGTTGATTGGACGCTGCTCGACAAATATCGGTTTGAAAATAGTGTGTGCTGAGAAGATTGTCATTGGAAATGATGTCCATATCGGTCGGGATGTCTGGATTCGAGATAATAATGGGGGACATTATGTCATTATCAAGGGCTATAGGGATAAGGCGCCGGTCATCATAGGTAACAATGTCTGGATTTGCTCTAATGTGAGCATCACCAAGGGCGTGACAATTGGTGAGGGTGCGATTATCTCTTCCAATAGTGTTGTGACGACCAATATACCTGCGCATTGCATAGCCTCTGGAAATCCGGCCCAAGTGATAGCCGAAAATGTATATTGGAGGCCTTAAATGATGGTAATGGAATCAGACAATAAACGAATTGCGAAGAACACGATATTTCTCTATCTCCGTTCTTTCCTGATGATGATAATAGGGCTCTTCTCTTCAAGAGTCATATTGCAGGCATTGGGCGTGGATGATTATGGTCTTTATGGTGCGATAGGAAGTATTGTCGCCATGTTCACTATCATCAATGGAACACTGGCCGTTGGAACGAGTCGTTTTCTGACTTTTGAATTGGGAAAGGGAGATAAGGAGAGGCTTAACAAGACTTTCAATGCCTCTTTTACGATGCATGTCCTCGTGGCCATTGCGCTTTTTATCATGATGGAGACCATTGGATTATGGTTCGTCAACAATAAAATGAGCATCCCTCACGGAAGGGAATTTGCGGCCAATGTGGTCTATCAATTGTCCATCCTTTCCTGTATGTTCTCTCTAACTCAGGTGCCTTATGGGGCGACAATCATTGCCCATGAGAAGATGGATATATATGCATATGTGGGGCTTAGCGAGGCGATTGTCAAACTGGCATTGATAGTGCTTTTGCTGTATGCTCCATTTAGTGATAAGCTGATAGCCTACGCAATTATTATAGCGCTCTGGAGTATAGCCTTGCAGATTTTCTACAGAGTATATTGTTACAAGAGGTTTGAGGAAACTCATCTCAAGCTGTGTAAGGACAAGGACATATACAAAGGAATGCTGTCCTATTCGCTATGGGATATGGTCGGGCAGTTCTGTGCGACTGGTAACAGCCAGGGTATCAATATTTTGATCAATATGTTCTTCGGAGTCGCTGTCAATGCCGCCAGGGCTGTCGCATATCAAGTCGAGGGTGCTGTCAACCAACTGGCCAGTAACTTCACGACATCAGTCAACCCTCAGATCGTGAAGAGTTATGCGAGGGGTGATATGGACAGGTTCTTCGAGCTGATTTATGCGTCGGGGAAGTATTCGTATTATCTAATGTTCCTTCTGGCGTTGCCGATATTTCTGGAAGCTGAGTATATCCTGAATTTATGGCTGGTCGAAGTCCCGGAATATGCTGTACTTTTCCTTCGGTTCGTGATATGCATATCGCTTTATACAATCTTTTCACGAAGTGTAATTAATGGTGTGCATGCAACAGGTGATGTGAAGACTCTTAATCTTACGAGTGGCGTCTATTCGGCCGGAACATTTATTCCAATGGTATATGTGGCCTATAAACTGGGATTGCCTGTATGGAGTTGCTTTGTCATACAGTCTTTTAATCGTATTATTTGTTCAATGCTTGAGGTCAGGGCATTGTGCAAGCAGGTAAAGTTCGATGTGCTTGACTACTTCAAGAAAGTTTATCTGCACTCGATTGCTGTTTCCGCCATAGCGGCAGTTGTTCCTACTCTTGTTTTTTCAATGATGCCTTCAAGTTTTTTGAGATTGACAATTACCGTAGTTGTAAGTGTGCTGTCGACGTTGTTGTGTGTATATACAATCGGAATAAGTCGGTCAATGAGATTGAAAATCAATGATATGATTGTCTCAAAGTTATTTAGACATTAATTTGCTAACCACATACATATGAATTGCTTCGAACAAAGAATCAGGGAAAGCAAACTTGCGAATAATTTATTCGTAAGACCTTTCTTCAATAGGATAACTTTTAAACTGTACAGATTATTCTCCATACCTTATCAGATCAGATGCGAGAAGGAGCATGAAGAGTATCTGGGTTTGCAGCACGTTGAGGATGCGAGTTTATTTGCTCCGCTTACTGAAACTGAGAAACGGGAGGTCGTGAAATATTGGGGAATTACTCCGTCATCATACCGCGAATATGAATTGTATAAACATTTCCGGGGATTTGACGTTCGGTTCATGCCAATGTCAATCTATCTTCCCCTGATCACAAGGAGACTGAATGATTACCAATATACCGAGATACTTGAGCACAAAAGTCTTTTCGGTTATTTGACGAAAGGAGTAGTAAGATTTCCGAAATGTTTCGTCCGTGTAGTCAATGGGGAGTATTATTCAGATGATATGCGTCAAATCACCAAAGAAGAGGCTGTAGAGAGTTGCCTGCATGAGGAAAAGGTCGTTTTGAAGGATTCGTTGGGAGGCTCAGGGGGCAAAGGTGTCGAGATTCTGAAATTGGGGGACTTGTCAATGTCAGACCGAAAAAAAGCAGTTGAGGACGCAATCAAGCATAGATATACGGATTTTGTTATACAGGAATTCCTGTATGAATCAGAAGAACTGAAGAAGTTTAATCAGTCATCTGTGAATACCATCCGGGTTCAATCCTTATATCTGAATGGCAAATGGTCTCCTGTGACGGTTATTTTGCGTTTTGGAGGAGCGGGTTCTGAAGTTGACAATTTGTGTTCTGGAGGTTATGCGGTAGGCGTTTATCCTGATGGTCACCTGTTCGATTATGGGTTTAATTTCAAGATGGAGCGGGCGGACCATATTGATGACATTGTCTTCAAGGAAACCAAATTGTCCTTTATTCCGTCTCTCTTGAGGCATGTAGAAGAAGCGCATGTCAGACAGTTGCCGATTTGCAAGTATATAGGTTGGGATATGATTATTGACAGAGATGGAAATCCTGTATGTATCGAAATCAACAGCTGCCAGAATGGGCATCCTTCATTTCAATTGTCTGCAGGTCCTACGTTTGGGGACAGGACACAGGAGGTGATAGATTATTGCAATTCCAAGAAATTATTTTTCAATAAATCGCTATTAAAGTATTAATCAATATGTTAGACAGAATCAAACAAGCGATACGCATAATATTCAAGCGCAAGGAGATTGTCAATTTGAATGTTACGTACAGTGCTCCCAATGCCAGATTTGAGGGAAAGAAAGTTGTCGTGACAGGAGGAACAAGCGGTATAGGCTTGGCTATTGCCAAAGCTTTTCTGGCTGAAGGTGCGACCGTCCTTATATGTGCTCGCAAACAGGATGGTTTGGACAGGACTCTGGCATCATTGAAGAGCCCGAATTTGAAAGCGATGCAGCTTGACATCTCAGAAATCAGTGGATTGAAGGGAAAGATTTTCGAGGCTGCAGAGTTGTTGGGTGGCATTGATATTTTTATAAATGCGGCAGGGGTTTCAGCATATTCGGGTGAGATTATGTCTGAACAGATGTATGATTACATTTGTGATATAAATCAGAAAGGTCTTTTCTTTATGAACCAGATTGAAGGGGATTATTTCATTGACAATAAGATTGAAGGCAAGATCATAAATCTGACATCCAAGGCTGGCGAGAGAATAGGTTTTGACCCATATACGCTTTCGAAATGGGGAGCAAACTCGATTACCAGAGGAAATGCCAGAAGACTGGCTCCATATCATATAAATGTCAATGGCATTGCTCCTGGCCGTGTTCCGACAAATATCACGGAGGAATTGCAGCAATACATTGATTCTGACAATGTTTATACACCAAATCATTCCACTAAGCGATTCACTATGCCTGAAGAAGTGGCCGAGACTGCAATGTTTCTGGCAAGCGGAGCCGCCAACAATATTGTCGGCCAGATTATCGTAATGGACGGCGGAAGCTACAATTAGGTCATGAAAGAAAGAGTTTATTTATGGGATAACTTGAAAGTTGTTCTGATGATGTTGGTGGTGATAACTCATAGCGTCAACGTCTATCAACTTGATGGTTCGTATTGGGTGCAATATTTATGGGTTTTCATCATGACATTCACAATGCCATTGTTTATGATGATCTCCGGCTTTTGGTTTAAACCGAGGGAGTTGGATTATAGTTTAAAGCACTATCTATACCCGTTCTTTCTCTTTTCTGTACTTAATATCTCATTGGGAGCACTATGTGGGGCTTATCCCAATGGGGTGGTATGGACAAAAGGTGGTTGGGCAATGTGGTATATATGGTCGTTGTTCATTTATAATTTGTTGACTCCGATTCTTCTGGATAAAATGGGATTAAGGAGGTTGTTGCTATGCTCGCTAGTTTTGGCTATAGTTTGCGGTTTTCGTTTTCCTGACAATAATATTGCTGATATTCAAAGAGTGGTGAATTTTTATCCGTTCTTTGTGATAGGTATGGTATTGCGTAAATATCAGAGCAGGGTTTATCTGATGAATCAAAATGGTAAACTGATATCAGGAATAGTTTTTATCATGGCGATATTGAGTTACTTGATATTATGTTATTTCAGACCTGGTTTTTGTTACGGAACAGGCTTTATGCATGTCCATGGTTTATCTATAACAGGATTTGTAAGCAAGTGGCTGAATTTTGCGTTGTGTGTTGCTCTTTCAATTTCCGTTATTGCGCTGATGCCTAATCGTAAACTCCCATTCTCGAAATATGGATCAAGGACAATGACAGTTTATATGCTTCATATGAGTATTGTTTTCCCCTTTTGCTGGGTTTTGTTGAGGCCTGTCATGTTTGAGTGGTATGGCTATGTCCTATACATAGTAGGAGTGCCTTTTGTGTGTGCTTTCCTTTTCAATGAAAAGGTGGATTCGATTATGAAAGTTATTTTGTCGTTACCGGATAGAATTTTTAACAAGTGCAGATGAGTAAAGATAATTTGGCACAAGGAATATTGCGGTTCTTTTCAGGCAGTTACCTGCTTTATCGCACAAGTTGGTACAAGTCAATGTTTGTGGATTTGAACCATGAAACATATCCTGACAAGGTTTGGCTTAGTGCTCATGATGAGCGGGACTTTGACTTGGTGAATCTGGGAAGTAGCGGAGGCAAGTGGGCTTTCGACTACACTGGCATTGACATAAAGGCAATGAATTGGGCGCAGCAGCCTCAGACATTGCTTGAGGATTATAATCTCCTGCGTCATTTTCATGGGATATTGAAGCCGGGAGGATACGTATTGATTACTATAATGCCATTCACTGGTCTCAATAAGAAAACCGGGCTGATGGATGCAATGAAGTATGTCTGGCTCGATATACAAGGGGAGCCTATACAGCCTTTTATGTTTGAGAAAGCCCGGCGTTATGCGATGTATCCTATTCTGTTCAAGAAGAAGGCTATAAAAGCATTGATGAGATTTATACTGGGCAGAGATAAGTCTTGTGATTCTGGACGGGAGCCGCTGCTTGATTATAATCCTATGGATGTCAATCAATTGGAGCGTGATGCAAAGCGTTGGATAAGCGGCTGGAAAAAACAGTTCGGTATTGCGGATTTCGATGCGGCGTTGACGGAGGAGAACAGACAAGGCAGAGAGTATCGTATTCAGCTCATGAGAGATCTGATTGATTTCTGTGAGGAACGCGGATATAAGCCTGTCTATGTAATACCTCCTGTTACAGAGCATCTTGCCAAATATTATACTCCTCAGTTTGAAGAACGGTATATATACGGTTATTTGAAAGATGTCGGTCGGGATGTTGTGCTGCTGGATTACAGCAAGGATGAGATATTCAGGCAGGATGACAGCTTGTATTTCAATAGTTTCTTTCTGAACCGGAAAGGCCGGCAACTCTTTACCAGACGTGTCCTGGAAGACCTTGGGATTAAGTTGCATTAAACAAAACAGGTGACCGAAACGTAAGTGTTTCAGTCACCGTCAATGATAGCGAGAATTTACAATCTGCTGAACAAGAATACATTATACGCGACATAGCATAAAAGCATGGCAGCGCCTTCCCAACGGTCTATCCTGTTTCTGCGGCCGGTATATGCCCAAATCAGAAGCAAAACAGAGCTAAGGACGAGTGCTGCAATGTCGACAACAGTCATGGACGCGAAAGACAATGGCGTGATTATCGAAGACAACCCGAGAATCAGCATCGCATTGAACACATTGGAACCCAATATGTTACCAAGCGCCAACTGCTCCTTTCCCCTGATTGCCGCTGTCAGGCTCGTAGCAAGTTCCGGCAGAGACGTACCGCCGGCGAGAATCGTGACCGCGATAAATTTGTCGCTCACCCCGATCTGCCGCGCCAGGGCTGTCGCGCTGTCCACGAACAAGTCCCCACCGAAGATGAGGCCTGCCAGACCGGTCAGGGTCAATGCAATTGCTTTAGGGAAAGACAGCGTCGCCTGTTGCGTCTCTGACAACTCGTCTTTTGAATCTGATTTGAAACAATAGAAAAGGTATACGGAGAACACCAGAAGCATCACGACCCCTTCCCATCGCGAAATGACGGGCCCTGACACAGAACCGGTTATTCCGAACACGACCAGCAAAATGGTAACGACAAGGGTAATGGGTATATCTATGCGTCTGTTTTTATCTGTCATGCCCACGGGAAGAACCAGTGCAGTCAATCCTAAGATAAACAACGCATTAAAAATATTTGACCCGACGACATTACCGACAGAAATGTCTGAATTCCCCTCTATCGCTCCAGTAAGACTCACTACGAGTTCGGGACAGGAAGTTCCGAATCCGACAATGGTCAGTCCTATCACAAACTCACTGATACCGGCTCTTCTGGCGATAGAAGAGGCTCCGTTTACTAGCCAGTCAGCCCCGAGTACTACAAGTCCGAGACCGATAAGCAATAATATTAGATTCATCATTTTTTTACTTCTTGAGTTTTTGAATTTGCTTATTTCTGTCTGAAAAAGCATGAATAACTAACTTGCTCTCAACGTGGAAGTAAGCCAATGAGTGCAAGAAATGACAGTTTGGGAATAAGACTGTTACTTTACAATCTCAAGAAACAAATTGAATAGATGTATCTGTCTGCGGATAACTTTCCGACCCGTCCGGAAATCATCTCTCCGAGGGAAAAATCGAAAATACGAGGGTTTATACACTTTCCGTTTCTGAAAAGATAATCGCAATGTCTGAATGTGCGGAAAGTCCTCTGGCCCTGAGGTGCAGTCCTGACTGAGAAGATGTTGCTGCTCTTGACTCCAAAAATATCATTAGTCTGAGGCTGAGAGACATAACTCGTCTCCATTACAGAAACGACCTGCTGTGAAACGGCATCACACAACTCCCGCTTGTCGCACGACAAGAGCGACAAACAAAGCAATAATATGGCAAAAATCCGTTTCACGGCCCCAAATATACAACTTTAATCTGTATTGTTACTGTTTGGTGGATATTAAGTAATCCTTAAAAAATAACTTGGTAATCTTTGCGAGTTTTTTCGGTCTATATTTCTTTTCTCATCAGTCGTGTACATCCAGTACACTCCTTCTTCGAAAATCCATCACAAATCTTTACCACTTATTTTTTAACTCTCACGTGATCTGCCTGTCGTCTGCCAGATGGTGCAGTACGGCGGACGTGGCCAACCCACGGCCTCGGGAAGTGGGAGGTGCCTGCCGGAGACAAGTTCTCGCGGGAGCGAGGACGCAGGGAACGGTAGGAGGGCCGAACGGAGCGCAGCGGAGTGAGTTCCGCCGTACTGTACCACATGACAAAGACGATGCTGTGACTGACCAATGATTTATTGCCATGCCACATATTTCCGTAGTTGGCCAAGCCTATATGTCATTGACAATGTTCCAGGGCTATTTGACATGTCAGAGGAAGCCTTACATATGGTGGTCCGGCCACACTAATATGCCTCAGGCACATCTGCCTGGCCATTTCGCGTGGTTACCCTCTGAGTTTTCAATCATCCGTCCACGACGAATTCCGGCAGGCGGGACGACGCCACGGTAACCTCAGTAATACATTGATAATCAAGCACCATTTATTTGAAGCGTGGATTTCCAAAGATTTTTTGACCACTAATCCACACGTAATTTTATAACTTTCTATGAATCAGACTATTGCAAAAATAGATGTGGCACCGTCCCGACAACAGACGAAAATCCGGAGACGCTTACACAACAAGAGTAAGCAACCGCGGAATACAGGGTTTCCCCATGACGCGAAATGGATATTGTCTGCAAATCAGAATCTAAAAAAAGGTGGCCGAAACATTGTTTCAGTCACCTTAATTCTGCAGGTGGGGCCGTAAGCCGGTTTCTGTTATTATCCCTATCATTTATCTGCGCAACCTACCCCCTGACATCGGGCGGGCAGCCCTCATCTGTCAGTATATTTGGTTTTGCAGGCCCTGGTACCGTACCCGCCCGGCATCACTGACGGACGTCGTGAGCTCTTACCTCACGTTTTCACCCTCGCCATCCGGTAACGGACTGCAGTTATTTTCTGTTACGGTTTCAAAAGATTACTCCCATCTGCGCTTTCCGCAGCAGGGTGCCCTTTCCTGTCCGGACTTTCCTCACCGGCCATATGGCCAGCGCGATAGAGCGTCCCACCTCTTTTACTCTTTGGTTTGTGTGCGTCGTTTCCGATGCGGCTGCAAATATAGTATCTTTTTGCGAAAACTGCATAAAAGTCAATGAAATACTACATGCGGCTGCGGTAAAATTTCTCCAGCGTCCTGTAGGCATTTTCGCGGGCCGGATCCGCAACCTCCTTTGAATCAATGTCAATCTGCATCACAGGAGCGGCATCCAGTTTATCATTGATAGGAGTCCAGACAGGAAGGCCCTCACCATTAGGATTACCGGTCTTGCAGAAATTCGCGTAGAAACTCAGGAACAGCTTTGAAATCTTGTAGTCATCTTCAGTCCACGCATAATATTCATTAGTGGAAAGATTGCCCATTGCATATTCAATGTCAGCAGAATGGACCGCACCATTGATGACAGGAGCCGGCTTCTTCTCTGCAGCCTTTTCTTCAGCAGTCTTTTCGCGGACGCCACCGGCCAGAGCCGCTACCTTGTCGCCCATCTTGGCTGAGACTTCAGGACGCGGATGATTGTATTTATACCTGTAAACCGGCTGGCCGGAAGTCTTTGCATGATAATCACATACCTTCCAGGTTGGGAAACCGGTGAAAAGATCTGAAGCAAGGTCAATGCCTTTCTGGCTGACTATGTCAGCATCGGTAAGAAGACCATAGGCTTCGAAAATCTCATCGGTCATGTCGCCGAATCTTGCGTACATGGCCTTCTTGTAGTTTTCAAGAGTCGGTTCCTGACCGGCCAGAGCCTGAAGAGGGGAGCCTTCCAGAGAATTCCATCCTGCAAGAAGCGGAACTCTGGCCTGTTCACCTTTCTCATATATGGCGTCAGGAGTTTCTGTCATGAAGTAGCCGTCAAGAACGACACTATACATCTTGGTCGGAGGGAGAAGATCCTGAAGATTGTCAGCATCCAAAGCTCTTGCCTCAGCGATGCTCATCAAACCTTTGCTCTCGAGATCCGCCTTGCCCTCTGCCTCTGCATTGGCCTGAGGCACAGCTGCATAAGGGATAACCTCGGCTCCCGAAGAAAGCATTGCTCCTGCGATTTTGCCCTTGGAAAGAGGTGAAACCATAAGAAGGCTGACTGAGAACGAACCGGCTGATTCACCAACTATAGTGATTCTGTCAGGGTCTCCGCCGAAAGCGGAAATATTGTCCTTTACCCAATCGATAGCTGCAACCTGATCAAGGAAGCCATAGTTTCCGCTTCCGCCATAAGACGATTCTGCAGTAAGTTCAGGATGGGACAGGAATCCGAAAAGACCCTCCCTATAGTTGGCCGTGACGCCGATTACACCCTCTCTGGAAATGGCGGCTCCATCATAACGTGGTTCGGAACCGGGACCTGCCCTCAGGCCACCTCCATTGAAATAGATGAGAACAGGAAGTTTGTCCTTAGTGGTCTTGGCCGTTGTCCATACATTCAGATAAAGGCAATCCTCACTGCGTTTAGGACCTCTGAACGACATGTATCCGAAAATGTTTGGCTGCATAGGGTCATTGCCGAAAGTCTTGGCCTCTCGTACGCCTTCCCATTTCTGCGGTGCCTGCGGTGCTTTCCAGCGGAGCTCTCCTACAGGTGCCTGGGCAAAAGGGATTCCCAAAAATGTTTTTACGCCATTCTGGTCAAAACCTTCCAGAGTTCCCTGTCTGGTCTTGACTTGCAGACTTACAGTGTCATTTGCGCATGACACCATGGCCATACCGGCCAGAAGTGAAAACAATAATTTTTTCATATCAACAGATTTTTATGTTTTGTGTTGTTATTCGAAACCTGTATTTTGCTGCAAAAATGATTCCTTGGTTTGGTAATCCCGAGAAAATACCGAAAATGAATATATCTTTGCCGGAGGGATTGCCATGAAGGCGTCCGATGTAATAATAAATGTACCATGAATACCACAATTATTAGCATATTGACAACAATCTCCATTTCGTTCTTTGCGCTCAATGCCAGTGGACAGACATATCCAGGTAAGGCTCTCCAGCGGCAGATGCAGACTGAAGAAACTGCATTTCTGGCAAATATGAGGCCCGGGTTGCAGCACACCCAGATGTTGGCTGTACGCGACGCCATGAAAGGAGACTATTCAGCATTGGAACAAATCCGCCAGAGCCGCAATCAGGCGCCTGTGCTGCCGGAAACTGTTGTGTCCAAGTATGTTACGCCGGACATCTGTCTCTTTTATCCTGTCAATGCCACTGAACGTAAACGTCCTTTGTTGCTTTATCTTCATGGCGGAGGATGGTGTTTCGGAAGCATAAACAGCTGTGCCCGCTTTTGTGCGGCACTGGCTGAAGCAGGGGACTGCTGTATCGCAGCGCTAAACTATCGCCTGGCGCCAAAATATCCGTTTCCAATGCCGCTGAATGATTGCATTGAGGCATTTGAATATTTGAAACAGCATGCGGAAGAATGGGGATGCGATTTGTCGCGAATTTCCATCGGAGGCGACAGCGCAGGAGGAAACTTGGCTCTGGCTGCGTCAATGTCATTGACCGGTGTCCATAAAGTGATTCCAATTTATCCGGTGACAAAACTTTTCACCGAGGTTACTTCATCTTGGAAAAAGTATGCCCGGGGCTATGGTGATGATGCGGAACTTCTGGAGGCATTTAATGAGGCATATTCTTCCGGTGATTCGCATAACCCACTGGTATCCGTAGGTTTGGCCAGTGATGAGACATTGACGGAACTTCCTCCTGTACTCATCATTTCTGCCGGACATGATATACTTTTCGACCAGACGGCAGAGTTTTCCCGAAGGCTTCAGCGCCTTGGTCATCCTCTTTCATATCATGTCTTTCCAACGGCGACACATCTGTTTATCACAGTCCCTGGCCAGCCAACTGCTTTTCAGGAGTCCGTCAGAATTGTCTCCCGCTTCCTGAATGAATAAAGTTTTCTGACGTTCTCCCGCGTATCATTATATTCCATACAAAAGCAGCACATTTCGTGAAGAATGGAAAATGTGCTATCTTTGGAAAAATAACACTTATCATGGAAGAACCAGTTTTGAATTCACATAACAAAGCTGAATACGAGCCGGCGCACACGGCTGAGCATATCCTTAACCGCACTATGGTCAACATGTTCGGGTGCCCGCGTTCCCGCAATGCCCACGTCGAGCGAAAGAAAAGCAAATGCGACTATATCCTCGACACCTGTCCTACGGACGGGCAGGTTGCCGCAATCGAGGCCAAGGTCAATGAAATTATCAATGCCGCCCTGCCGGTGACTATACGTTTCGTGTCGAAAGAAGAGGCCGCTGGCATCGTCGATCTCAGCAAGTTGCCGGAAGACGCATCGGAGACCCTCCGTATCGTAAGTATCGGGGACTATGATGATTGCGCCTGCATCGGAGCTCATGTGGCCAACACGTCTGAGATAGGTGAGTTCAAGATTATAAGTCATGATTTCAATGACGGAATCTGGCGTGTCCGCTGGAAAGTCATAGCTGAATAATCGCGTAATAATCAGGTAATTGAAAATTTTGTGTCAATGTAATACAACGACTATTTCTAGACACATACAATCATAAATACGATATTGAAAACCATGCGCGCTTCGCTGGCTGCAATATTTGCCGGTTATGCCGCAAGTGCGCAGACTACTCTTGACGAGTGTATCGGATTGGCCTACTACAATTATCCTCAGATCTGGGAAATGTCACTTATTGAGACAACTAAGGATATTGACCTTAGAACTGCGGCTTTTGCCTGGCTTCCGCATCTGAACATTTCGGGCAAAGCGACATGGCAGTCTGAGGTCGTGGAGATGCCGATTGAAATACCAGGGATGGATATCAACATTCCGCATGACCAGTATGGTCTTCATGCTGATGAGCGGTATTTTCACACCGATAGAGTCAATGCCGAAGTGGGCGGAGATGATTACATATGCGAATCCGCTCAGGTATTATGCAGATGCCATGCGCTCCATCTACCTTAAAGGCGGAGGTCTTCCGGATACGTGGTTTGATCTGGCCTGTCTTATGGGTATCGGTGCTGTTACTACTCTTTGTGCTATAAAATCTTATAGGAAAACATCATAATCATCTACAAGTAGGTTGCCCTGATTTTTTAACGCTTACTTAATATTCAAATTACGATAAAAAATATTCATTTTGTAAGATTTTCACAATCGCTAACTGTTGGTATTCGACATTGTGTCAGGCAAGAAGTTGATTATCAACTATAAGAGCCATCTCCTGGTGTCAAATCCAAGACCAGGAGATCGGTCATTTAGCTATAAACAAGCAGTCAAGTGCCACGGCACTAAAAAGAGAGGGCGCATCACCGTGCTGGTCACCATCACAAAGAGAGGATAAGAAGCGGGAATATTTCCCAATTTATTGGTATTGACCAAAGATTGGTTTGATGATAATTTTGCAGCTTGAAAAAAGGGAAATCAAAAAGTGTTCGAGGCAAAAATAAAGTCATTGACCATCATCGTGGCGGCGACGTTTCTGTCTATCAGCGCGTTCGCTCAGGTTGGCGGCACCGTTGTCGATCAGGCGGACGGTTCGCCGGTCGCCGGAGCCGCCGTGACCATAAAAGGTAACCAGGCGGTCTGGGATGTCACTGACTCTTTTGGGCGGTTCAAGCTGAAGGCCACCGGCGGGACGCTTCAGATCACTTGTCTTGGTTACAAAACGCTGACCACAGCGGTAAGGAAAGACGGAAGATATTCATTAGCCCAAGATTCATTCGCCATCAACGAGGTGGTGGTGACGGCGACCGAGAGCCACGGGCTGACAAGCTCGTCACGGATCGGGCAGGACGCGATCGCGCATATCCAGCCGTCAAGTTTCGCTGACCTGCTGGAGTTGCTGCCAGGCGGACGCTCCGTAGATCCTTCATTCTCAACTCCGAAGACCATAGATTTGAGAGCTGTTTCGGTCTCCGGTGACAACTACAACACCTCATCCCTCGGAACACGTTTCCTCATCGATGGAGTTCCGGTCAACAACGACGCGAACCTCCAGACCACACCGGCCTACAGTAACTACGGATCATCATTCGTCAACGCCGGAGTCGATATGCGCACAATCACAACCGAGGATGTGGAATCCGTCGAGATCATCCGCGGAATCCCTTCAGTTGAATATGGCGACCTCACCAGCGGCCTTGTCAACATAAAGCGGCGCAAGGGCGGCAACGACACCAGAGCCCGCTTCAAGGCCGATATGAAGAGCAAGCTCTTTTACCTCGGCAAGGATCTGGAGTGGGGCAAGACCGACAAGCTGACGATGAACTTCAGCGGTAACTTTCTGGATTCCAGGGCGGATCCAAGGAACACGAGACAGAACTACAAGCGTCTGACCGGAAGCTACAGGATCGGCAAGACCTGGACTGGGGAGCTTGTCAGAACCCTAAGTGGAAGCCTGGACTACACCGGTTCGTTCGACAACCAGAAGTCCGACAAGAATCTGGACTTCGGCGACTGCGGTCCGATCGAGACCTACAAGTCCAACTACAGCCGCTTCGCGCTGGGCGGGGAATATACAGTCCGGAGCAAGAGCCTGAAATCGTTCTTCCAAAGCCTCGACATCACAGGGTCCCTGACCTACGAGAAAGACCTGATCGACAGATGGAAATTCGTGGAATATAGTTCACCGATGCCGCTTTCGACCAGTCTGGAGGAGGGCGAGTTCGATGTCACGATTGTGCCTTACAAGTACGAGGCCACCCTGAAAGTGGACGGAAAGCCGTTCTATGCTTACCTCAACGGCACGGCAAAGTTCCGCAAGGACTTAGGGAACATCTCAAACACATTCAAGGCCGGTGCCCAGTGGAATGTCAACAAGAACTTCGGCAAAGGCACCATATTCGATCCCGAGAGGCCGTTCTCCGTGGATATGAATGTCCGCCCGAGAGACTATTCCTCAATCCCGGCCACACACCAGATGTCGGCTTTCATCGAAGACAATTCCGTCTGGACTTTCGGAAACGGGTTCAAGGTCGAATGGCTCGCCGGAGTGAGGGTGGCGGCGATGGCGGGAGCCGGAAAGGGATATTCAGTGAATATGAAGCCGTACTTCGACCCGAGGCTGAACCTCAGGCTGGAGAAACTCCTCGGCAAGGATGTCAAGGTCGGACTGTCCGGAGGAGCCGGATGGCACACGAAGTTCCCGACGATGGATCAGCTTTATCCGGATCCTATCTATTACGATGTCACTCAGATGAACTACTGGCCTGTCGAGGAGAATCTTCGCAGGATCAACGTCTATGTGCTGAAGATTAATCCTACCAACTTCGGTCTCAAGGCGGCGAGGAACTTCAAGTGGGAAATCGCCGCCGATGTGCAGGTCGGCCGGGAGTTCTCGTTCAACATCGACTATTTCAGGGAGGATATGACCTCCGGGTTCAGGTACGCCAGCGAGTTCACACGGCTCATCTACAAGGACTACCAGGAGGAGACGATCGACAAGAGCACCCTTACCGGCCCGCCTTCCGTGGAGACGACCCCGTGGATTCCGGACACGCTTCTGGTGGGATATTCATTCAACACGAACGGCAGCCGCACACTCAAGGAAGGCATTGAGTTCACCTTGTCCGCTCCGAGAATCCGCCCGATAAGGACCAAGTTCACCGTCAGCGGCGCCTGGTTCAGAACGAGGTACAGCAACAGCCAGCCGACATATTACAGGCCTTCGGTGGTCGTGGCCGGCAAGACCTATCCTTACGTCGGCTACTACAAGGACACGGACGGTTTCCTGCGCGAGGTGTTCAACACGAACTTTATGTTCGACACCCAGATTCCGAAGCTTGGGATGATCTTCTCGACCTCGTTCCAGTGCCAATGGTTCACCGGAAGCCAGAACACGGCGAAAGACGCCCGCCCGATATCCTACATCGACAAGAATCTGGAGAGCCACCCTTTCACGGACGAATCCGCCGCGAACGGAATCCTGGCGCAGATGATCCGGGAATATACCCCTTCGATGTCCATCTATTTCAGAATCCCGTTCAGTATGAACATCAACCTCAAGGCCACCAAGAAGATCTACCACGACAAGATCTCCTGCGCCCTGTTCGTGAACAAGATTCTGGATGTCTCACCTGACTACAGGACGAATATGGGCATCCTCGTCCGCCGCTCCGTCCTGCCGTACTTCGGAATGGAGCTTAACTTCAAACTTTAATGAATATGCTGACACACAAAACCATACGAAATGTTTTCCTGATGCTTTCGGTTGTCCTTTGCGGCTGCGAGAAAGACACCTGCCAGAACGTATTCTCGATTGTGACCCTCAACTTGACCTGCCCGTCCGTCAGCGCCGGAATTGAAAGGGTCGAGGTGGACAATTCCCTTGACGGGTCATTCATCCGAGACCTCAACACGAGGCAGGAATATGATATTCCGACATTTCATGTCGGGACCGCCACGGTCAAGCTCAGGAAAGGAATATATATGATCTCCTTCGACGGCAAGGCTGTGTTCAGCGACGGTCAGCGCAAGAAGGTACGTTTCGCGGGTTACAACTCGCCGATGACCTCCGTGACCTTGCTGAACGACAAGGAGACTTTGAACCTTGAATTGACAGTACTGAAATGAACAAGATCGTCTGCATAATATTCACAGTTCTGGCAGCCATGACACCGGCCCGTGGACAAGATAAATCTGATGTCAACTCGGCCTCGGAGAGATATCTGTCCCCTGTCCGTGCCTTGGGGCGAAGCGAGATCGCCAGCCACAACGCAGGCAGTTTCCTGCTCTGGGACATCCCGACATATTCAGAGATCAAGGCGGTCTATGACTTGCGCCGGGAGGATGACGCTCTACTGCCACAGGAAGGCGATGGGCTGGATCAGGGTTCGGTGAAGGTATATTCATTTATCAGATTGCAGAACCATTCGGCGGTCAGGGCCGGGGCGGAATATTCAAGAGGGGTGAAAAGGAACGTCCTTTGGAACTCCACATCGGATTTTGAGCTGCTCTACCCGGACGTGATGGTGGACACGATCGGCGGCAATCTCCAGAAGGAGCAATATTCATGCTACGGAGCTTGGTCCAGGCTGATCGGGAAGGCGCACATCGGGGTTTACGGTGGTTACAGGGCACTGCACGAGTTCCGTCAGGTGGATCCGCGTCCAAGATCGGTCACATCCGACCTGAACGCAGCGCTGACCGGTGGAATCGCGTCCAAAGGCTATGTCTTTGACTTTAACGCCGCGTTCAGGGTTTACAAACAGTCGCAGGATGTCAGTTTCTATGATCCGCTTGGGGCGAACACCTCGGAACTGCATTTCACAGGTCTGGGAAGCCATTTCGCCAGATTCGACGGTGCGGGAGACTTTACCTCAAGCAGGTACAATGGCCACGGTTGGGAAGTCTCCGCGACGGTCACGCCGGGCCATCCCGACGGTTGGACCGGATTGCTGTCCTACAACAGTTTGGGCATCGAATGTCTGCTGGTCGCCAACAATGAAGTGCCGATCTCGGATCTGTGGATTCAGAAAGTGGACGGTCTTGTCGGTTACAAACGGCTCAGCGGCTCCGTGAAGTGGAATATTCTCGCAGGGATAGGCTACGAGCTGCGGCAAAGCACGGAGAACATCATCGACACGGGCAAGAACAAGGAATATGCTGTGCTAGGTTCCCTGACTATGTACCGGAACCGGATTCTGTCCGCCAATCTTAAAGGCGCGGTGGAGATTCCGTCAGCCGCGGGAACGATCAGCGTGGCGCCGGACTTTGAATATTACCATTCGTCCGCCGAATACATATTCCCGAAAAGGGAGATGTCCTTCGGATTCGCGGAGGCGGGTTTGAACGCGGGTTTGAGGAAGTCGCGCAAGGAGTGGCTGTTCAGCGCCGAGGTGAGGTTCAACCACGCATTCGGGATGGCCGGGACGCTTTCGATTCCGGCGGAGTACACTGAAGCGAGGGTTCTGGATCATTACGAGCATTTTCATTCGATGATCACCTCAGACAGGACGACAGCCGGACTGAGCCTTGGAATCCAGCGCAAGGTCGGGCAGAACACCGCCGTTTTCCTCAGGCCGGATTTCACGTTCAGAGCCATCGACGGCTTTGGGCACGCTGGGTTTCTGACCGCCGCGATAGGACTGGCGTTTTAGACAGAATTTAATTATTGTCAACAACTAATAGATTATGAAAAAGTTACTTTTGATCCTTTCGGCAGCGCTCGCGCTTGCGGCCTGCAAAAAAGATGAAGATCCTGTCTTCACAATTTCAACCGAGGAGTTGAAGTTTGACGCCAACGGAGGCGAGCAGAAAGTTTTCATCTCCACCAACAGTGACTGGACGGCACAGGTGCCGCAGACAGACACTTGGTACACGCTCTCAGCTCTCAGCGGAACTTCCGACACGGAGATCACCGTCACGGTCGAGCCTTACGAGGACGCTACCCCGAGAACCTCTACGCTGACATTCGACACGGCTCTCGGACTGCAATCTTTCAAGATCTCCCAGAACGGTCCTGTTCCGCCGGAGCAGCCTGAGTCTTCCGCTTTGAAGGTCAGAGGCAAAGGTGGCAGAGTCGCTTTCCCTGCCGTTCAGGGCTATGTGTATGAAGTAGGTGAGACTCCGGAATGGATTTCCGTGGCCGAGACCAGAAAGGACAGTGTCGTCCTTCAGCTTGACACCAACAGGACCGACGCTTACCGTACCGCTGATGTTGTTCTCAAGACAACCGCCGGAGCGGAATTGGAGAAAGTCTCTCTGGAGCAAAGCTGGAGAAACATCGAGCCGGGCGAGGTTCTTATCGAGGAAGTGTTCTTCACCAGCAACGCTCTTCCTACAACCGGCAAGCCGGACAAGTTCCACGGGGACCAGTATTTTAAGATTACGAACAACTCCGACGAGCTTCTCTATCTTGACGGCCTTATGATCTCAGAGGCAAAGTACCCTTCTTCCACAAAGACTCCGTTTGAGTTCCTGGATCCGATCAAGAAAGAGGCCTGTGGTGTGGGAACCGTCTATGTCATTCCTGGCGGCGGACACGATGTTCCTGTGGAGCCTGGTAAATCCCTGATCATCGCGAACAACGCGCAGAACCATCTGGCGACCAATACAAACTCATTCGATCTGAGCGGCGCTGATTTCGAATGGTATGACAAGTCCACCTCATCATCCAACCAGGATGTGGACAACCCGGATGTGCCGAACCTTGACATCTGGTTTACTTACTCACTTTCAATCTGGGTTCTCCACGACAGAGGATTCAAGGGTTACATCCTCTCTATGCCACCTTACGGTGTCACAAAGGAATCCTACCTCGCCGGCTATAAGTGGGAAGGCAAATACATCAACCACTCCCTCGCCGGAGACTTTGAGATGAATATCTCCAGCGCCTACAAGATTCCTAACACTTGGGTTTTGGACGGCGTGAACACCGCCATCGAGGAGGACTTCCAGTACACCAGTTGGGATGAGTCCATCGACGCCGGCTGGACACACTGCGGCAAGATCGACAAGGACCCTGAGCGCTACGGCAAGTCCGTCCTCCGCAAGAGAGGCAATGACGGCAAGCTGATCGACACCAACAACTCCACCAACGACTTCACCCCGGACTCCACACCGTCGTTGAAAAAATAGGACGATTGGTCAAAAACACGTAAAAACGGCTATCCCGGATTTTGTGACATAAAAAATCCGGGATAGTTGTTTTGTATCACTTTTTACGCATTGTTTCCATTCCAATGATAGTTCCAACATGCCATTCACCCCATCTCCAATCAACCTGAAAGTCGCCGTTCCCATGAAAGGACACGCACAGTGGCCGAACTTGCAGATATCTCGATTATTCACTACCTTTCGGAGTATCCTATCTTTGACACTTTGATTTTAAAATATAAAGGCTCAAGAGCGCTGTGGCGGCGATTCTGGGGCTTTTGCAATTGTGCAATAATGCATTGACGGTGATTTAACGCCGACAGGCAGTCAGTCACGGCGGAACTCACTCCGCGCTGCTTCGTTCGGCCCTCCTACCGTCTCCTGCGTCCTCGCTATCGCGAGAACTTGTATCCGGCAGGCACCTCCCACTTTCCGAGGCCGTGGGGTGGCCACGTCCGCCATGGCTGACTGCCTGTCGGGCTACACCTCGTCATTGTCCTTTTCATCCTTTGAAGTCTTGATGGAGGCTATGATGCTCTTCATGGCCTTCTTTGTCACTATCTGGGTGTCGGTTCTGAAGCCGGCTGAACCATGCAGGTGATTAGTGAGGTCGGTCCTTGTGTAGGTCGGGATGTATCCTTCTCCCGTTACTTTGAGAAAGTTCATGTCCTGGAGGGTTCCGATTATCTGGTCGGGGCTGAACTTCTCCCCGGCGCGGTTGACCTTCTTCGCAAGGTACTTGTATATGATGAGCGCAAGGAAGCAGGTGAGGAAGTGTGCGGCAATGCGGTCGTCACGCTGAAGGAATACGGGACGCGCCTCGAACTCCGTTTTGGTGAGTCTGAAGCAGTCCTCGATTATCCAGCGCCCGCCATTCACTTTAATGATTTCCGGAGCGTCGTCCCAAAGGTCGGTGCAGATGCCGTAGAAGCCATCGAAACGGGATTCCTGATCTATCATCTCCTGATTGAGTGAGTAGCTGCTGTACTGGGCGACCTCGCCGTCAACGGTGCACTTCTCGCACTTGATGAAGCGCTTGGGGTCATTCTGGCCCTTGCCGAGTTTGCCGGCGGTGCCGTTTTTTATGCTCTGCTCGGCTCTTGCTATCTGTTTTCCTCGTATATGCCGCAGGTAGTCTCGGTATTTGAAGGAGAAGGTCACGATCAGTCTCTGCTCCAGTTCTTCACCCGTCTTGCTGAGTTTTGTCTTTATCCAGCGTTCCCGACAGAAAAGCCTGTCCGCATATTCGTCAGGATTCAACTGGGTAAGGTCGTATTCTTCCTTTGACAGTGTTGGGCCATTCTTGGTACTGAAGTCAACCAGTTTCCATCCTGTCGTCTGTGTGGCCCAGTCCTGCAGGTGGCCTTCAAGTTTCTTGAGCGACTGGACGGTAATGAAAGAGCGTTCTCCGACACTGTCGTGCTTCCTGTTGTCGTACGATGACAGGCCTCCGTCAGTGCAGACGACTACTTTTGACAGCCCGAATCTCTCCTTGAGTTTCTCCTCCAAAGGCTTGAGTGTGGTGGTCTCGGCCGTGTTCCCGGGATTGACACAGAACGCAAGCGGAATGCCGTCCATGTCGGTAAACAGCCCCATCTGGACTATAGGGTTCGGCCTGTTCTCTTTTGAGTGACCGTATTGGCGGAGTCCGTTTTCCTCTTCCGATTCGAAGTAATAGTTGGTGCAGTCGTAATAGATGACTTTGTCGCGCCGCTCGCCAAGTTTCAGGCCGCGCCTGTATACGTCCGCCTGGATGTCGTCACTTTCTTCCGCGAGGATGGACAACGCCCTGTATACTTGATGGATGTCGACTTTCGGTTGCTCTATAAAGCGCTTTGCATCCTCAAGCGACGACAGCTTGGAGCCGGGATAAAGTATCCTTGTGAAGAGCAGCATCTGAAGTATCTCGTCCAGGTCGTACTTGTTCCTATGGCGCTTCTCTATCTTTCTGCATATCTTGTCCAGACCCAGTTCGTGATACACTTTCTGGAGAAAGAGATATCCACCATTGTAACAGCGCTGGGTATTCTTGTCAATGAGCGCGGCGGGATTGCACTCCAGCATTATCTTCTTCCTGTTCTCTTTTTCCTTGGCGGTGAGCTCCGCAACGTACTTTTTGGCTTCTCCGATGGGATCTTCTTCCCCGAAGCGCTTCTCCAGGTCCTCAAGAGTGCCGAGTCGCTCTACATACTTGGTGGAAGGCTTACCGTTTTCGTTGCGGTAACTCTTCTGAACATAATAGACGGGCTGCTTACCCATTGACAAAGTCTTTAGAATCATATCTGTAAAACCTAATAAGCATCACAAAAGCATTACAAATATAGAAAATAAATTTGACAAAAAAAAGAGTTCTGAACGAACTCTATCAAATATTTTTAACTATTTTCGGATTTTAAAGTGTCAAACTTCCGGTTCCGTTCCAAAAAGTTGATGTCCAGACAAAAATATATGGTATTGATGTTCTTC
>OGRU01000486.1_pt1 | contig 38109 bp, 33 predicted proteins | sample 1553541 | NCBI WGS metagenome assembly OGRU01 (sample SAMEA2580068, study PRJEB22360) | human gut metagenome | biome: human gut; feature: human-associated habitat; material: faeces | place: Denmark | collected 2008/2010
GAGTAAGATGGAGGCCCAGCACGTGCAAAAAGTCTCTTCTGTTGATATTGCACAAGGAGTACAAGGCACGCCGGCACAGGTGCGTAAAGATTTAGCGTATTTTGGTGATTTTGGTATGCGAGGTGTTGGTTACAACGTAACCAGTTTGAACAATATTATTAAAGAAATACTTGGCCTTGATCGTTCTTGGAAAATGATTCTTGTTGGAGCGGGAAATTTGGGGAGTGCTTTGACGCATTATGCTGGCTTTGAAAAACGAGGATTTAAAATTTCTGCTGTGTTTGACAATGATGTCAATAAAATTGGCATGACGCTGAATGGGCTGCCAATTTTGCCAATTACCAAACTGGCAGAATATATCAATGACAATGAGGTTGACATTGCGGTGTTGGCTGTTCCAGAAACATCCGCCCAGGATGTTGCCGATCTTCTCTGTGGAACGCGTATCAAGGGGATTATGAATTTTTCACCATCCTCTCTTGTGCCATGTAAGGGCATTGAAATTCGCCAAATCGATTTGGCAGTCAGCCTGGAAGCGCTGAGTTATCGAATTAAAAGTAAGGATGAAGAATAAAAAAGCCTTTGCACAATCAAAGGCTTTTATTTTTATGGTTTTATGGAGGAGTGTGTTATGGACAGACCGCTGGTGCTGGCGTCAACATCACCACGACGCCGCATGCTTCTTACGGAAGCGGGCATTGATTTTTCTGTAGAGGCGCCAATGTTGGCTGAAGAACGGTTGAATCCGGACTGTGAGCTGGCAGAGGCCTTGGAAGCGCTGGCTTTGGCCAAGGCACGTTCTGTGGCAGAAAAAATGCCGCAGGCGCTGGTTATGGGTGCAGACACGATCGTTTGTAAAGATGGTGTGATCCTAGGTAAGCCTGCTGATGCAGAGGAGGCAGCACGTATGCTGCGCATGCTTTCGGGAGCAAAGCATGAAGTGATTACTGCTGTGGCGCTGTGTTGCGGTGAGACAGGGGCAGCTGCAACAGGACATGCAGTCAGTGAAGTGTGTTTTAAAGCTTTATCAGAGAAAGACATTCAGGCGTATATTGAAAGCGGCGAACCGTTGGATAAAGCAGGTGCTTACGGGATTCAAGGTGAGGGCGGAAAGTTTGTTCAGGCTTTGGAGGGCGATTATGACAATGTTGTCGGGTTGCCAATGAAGCTTGTGAAAGAGATGCTGAGCCAATGGGAGGCGAATCAATGATGAGTGATCCTGCGCGTAAAATGGGGAAGATCAAAGATCGACCACCAGAATTGCAGCCGCGTGAAAAACTAATGGCACAAGGTGTACAAAGTTTAAGTGAAACGGAATTGCTGGCGATTTTGCTGCGTACTGGCACGGCGAAACGAGACGTATTGGAATTGGCACAAACCGTGTTAGAAACGGCTGGTGGACTGGAAGGTCTTTTGTGTCAAGACATGCACACTCTTTGCGACATTAACGGCATTGGTCAAACCAAAGCTTGCACCCTAATGGCAACCATTGAGATTGGCCGTCGATTGGTGCGTATCGGCAGCAAAAAAGAAATGGGTATTTGTGATTCATTTGGGGCAGCGGCTGCTTTGCGTGAGAATTTTCGCAGCGATGAGCAAGAAGCGTTTCATGTGTTGTATTTGGACGCACGAAATAGAGTCATTGAGGTGAAAGAACTGTTTATTGGCACGGTTAATGGTGCCAATGTGCATCCCAGAGACATTTTCCGCGAAGCCGTTCGGCATAATGCTGTTGGGCTCATCATTGGACACAATCATCCCAGCGGCGATTTGATTCCCAGCCGTGAAGATTTGTTGCTGACGAAGCGTGTGCGCGAAGGCGCGCAACTTTTGGGACTGTCGTTTTTGGATCATATCATTCTCGGAAGTTTGCAGGAAGAACATTATTTTAGTTTTAAAGATGCTGGTTATCTGGAGTGACAATTCGATAAAAAACATCCTTTTTGGAACAGCAATTTGTAAATGGTTTGTTGTTGTTCTGAAAAGGATGTTTTTGTTACACTTTTTGACGGCGAATGAATATAAATCTTTGGCCAACATAATTGACAATAAGGGAGGACGAAAAAAAGACATTGAAGAAAAAAATAATGTGTGTTTTGCTTACTATCGCTGTTTTATGCTCGGTAGCAGTTCCATCTGCTCCGATGATGGCAGCATCGGAACCAAATATAAAGGGCACCAGTGCGGTGATTATGGATGCGGCAACCGGAGAAGTGCTTTGGAGTAAAGACGCCGATACGATGCGCCCGGTTGCTAGCATGACCAAAGTTATGGCGGCATACTTGGTGTTTGAAGCGGTGCAGGCTGGGCGTATTTCCATGGATACGCAAGTGCCGATCAGTACGTATACCTATTACTTTTCGAGAGATTCCGTGTATTCCAATATTGCTTTTGAATGGGATGAAGTCTACACCGTTGAGGATATGCTGGAGGCATTTCTGTGTTATTCGGCATGTGCTGCTGGTCCAGCATTGGGCGAGTTGGTGTATGGCTCTGAGGAAGCTTTTGTTGCGGCGATGAACGCCAAGACTCAGGAAATGGGCATCAATGCGCGTTTTGATCAGAGTTACGATGAAGGCTATATGAGTGCTAACGCAATGGCAACGTTGTCGAAGCAGGTGATTGAAGAATGTCCAGAAATTCTGACGGTTACGAGTAGGGCGTCCTTTGAGTTCGGTGGTGAAACCTATCCATCCAGCAATTCGTTGCTGGGAACTGAGGATGCAAGCATTGGACATGTAGATGGTTTGAAAACAGGGTGGACACCTCAGGCTGGCAGTTGTATGGCGGCAACAGCAACCAAAGAGGGCTCGCGGCTAATTACTGTAACAATGAATGCCAAGGCGGTGAATGCACGCTATAGCGACAGCGAAGCACTGCTGAAATATGGATTTGCAATGCTGGCTGAGCGAAAAGCCAATGGGTATGCGTATGCATCGCCAAACCAGGCAACGGTGAGCATGAATGGCGAACAACTGAGCATGCAGGCCTATCTTGCCAACGGCAACAATTATGTGCGCTTGCGTGATTTTGCGGCTATTTTGAACGGCACAGGGTCTCAGTTTGGACTGACTTATGATGCGGCCAACGGTGCCGTTGTCATTAATAATGGAGCACCGTATGAAGGGAACAACTCAAGCAGCATGATTCAAGGTGGCACGGTTATGAGTCAATTAAGTCAGCCGGTGCTGTATGTGGATGGCGTGGCCTATGCCATTGACTCCTACCTGATTGACGATTTGAATTACATGAAGATCCGTGATCTGTGTGCGGCCATTGGCTGTGGCATAGAGTGGGATGAGGCTACTGGGCAAGTTGTTTTAGTGCCTAAAGACACAACCGTCAGCGAAGATTCCGATGATGCTGTTTCTGTGGTAGAAACTCCGGCTGCGTAAAGATAGGGACGTTGTATTGGATGATGCAGCGTCCTTTATTTTTTTTGTATTGAGTAAACTTAAAAGTGTAGGAAAAATTATTTTTATGATCATTTTTCAGAAAAATGATGCATAAATGGCTGAATATAGATATAATAGTATTTACATATAATCCATTATTGTGTAAAGATGCAAAAGTATCTATATTATTTGGATGATAACAAGCGCTTCGAGCGCCTATGTATGAGGAGGTAGGGACTGTGAAAGAAATTAAAACGATTTTAGTAGCGAACCGTGGTGAAATTGCGATTCGTATTTTCCGCGCCTGCAAGGAGCTGGGAATTAAGAGTATCGCAATTTATTCTGAAGAAGATAAGAACTCTCTGTATCGCACCATCGCGGACGAATCCTATCGAGTAGGTAAGGGCAAAGCACCTGTAGATGCCTACCTGGATATTTCCGGGATTATTACTTTGGCAAAATCCAAGGGTGTTGACGCCATTCATCCTGGTTATGGGTTCCTGGCCGAAAATGCTGAATTCGCTCAGGCCTGCGAAGAAGCAGGGATCGAATTCATTGGTCCGGATCACAACATGCTGCGCGCTTTAGGCGATAAAATCCAGTCAAAGAAGGTTGCCATCGAAGTTGGCGTACCAACCATTCCTGGTGTTGAACGTGCTGCACTTAACGTTGAAGAAGCAAAAGAATTTGCTAAAGTTGCTGGCTATCCAGTTATTTTGAAAGCAAGCGCTGGCGGCGGTGGCCGTGGGATGCGTGTGGTTCGCACCGAAGAAGACATGGAACAGGAATACAATAGCGCTACCAGCGAAGCAAAGAAAGCGTTCGGTATTGCTGATGTATTCGTTGAAAAATACATTGAACGTCCAAAACACATCGAAGTCCAGGTGCTCGGCGATAAGTATGGCAACACCGTTCACATGTTTGAACGTGATTGCTCCATCCAGCGTCGTCATCAGAAAGTTATCGAATTTGCACCATCTTTGGTACTGACCGATGCACAGCGTGAAGCCATCTGTGAAGACGCGCTCAAGATTGCACGTCACGTGAACTATCGCAGTGCTGGTACCGTTGAATTCCTTGTTGATGCCAACGGCAACCACTACTTCATTGAAATGAACCCACGTATTCAGGTTGAACACTGCGTTACCGAACAGATCACTGGTATCGACATTGTTCAAGCACAGATTCGCGTGGCTCAGGGATATAAATTATCCGATCCAGAAATTGGTATTCCAAGTCAGGAATCTATTACCTATCGCGGTTATGCCATCCAGTGCCGTGTAACCACCGAAGATCCAGCCAATAACTTTGCTCCAGATACTGGTACGATCGAAGTGTATCGTTCCAGCTCCGGCCATGGCATTCGTCTTGACAGTGGTAATGCTTACGCTGGTGCAACCATTTCTCCATTCTATGACAGCTTGCTCGTTAAGATCATTGCTTATAACCGCACCTTTGAAGGAACCATCGACACAGCCATCCGCTGCCTGCATGAAACCAAAATTAAAGGTGTTAAGACCAATATTGGTTTCTTAATCAACGTTCTCAACCATCAGCGTTTCCGCCAGGGACAGTGCGATACGAGCTTCATTGCTCAAACGCCTGAACTCTTCGACATTCACGGCGGCGACAACATGGAAAAGAAGATGCTGACCTTCTTGGCCAACAAAGCCGTTAATGAAGTAAAAGGCGAAAAGCCTGAATTTAACGAACTGGAAGTGCCTGTTTTTGAAAAGCCATTGCTGCTCCGCGGCACCAAGCAAATGCTTGATGAAAAAGGGCCAAAAGCAGTTGCTGATTGGGTTCTTGAACAGGATCGTCTGCTGATCACCGATACCTCCATGCGTGATGCGCAGCAGTCTCTGCTTGCAACCCGTATGCGTACGGTAGATATGACCCGTATTGCACCGGCTTATGCAACAGCTTGCAAGGACTTCTTCTCTATGGAAATGTGGGGCGGGGCAACCTTCGATACCTCTTATCGTTTCCTCAAAGAATCTCCTTGGGCACGTTTGGACGAACTGCGTGAACTGATTCCAAACGTTCTCTTCCAGATGCTGCTGCGTGGTGCTAATGCAGTTGGCTATAAGAACTATCCAGACAACCTGATTCGCGAATTTATTCAAGAATCTGCTAAGAGCGGTATTGACGTATTCCGTATTTTCGACTCCCTGAACTGGGTTGAAGCGATGAAAGTTTCCATCGACGAAGCTCTCAAGACCGATAAGCTCGTTGAAGGTTGCATTTGCTACACTGGCGATATCATGGATAAGTCCCGTACCAAATACGATCTGGAATACTATGTACGCAAGGCAAAAGAACTGGAAGACCTCGGCTGCCACATCCTCGGCATCAAGGATATGAGTGGTCTCTTAAAACCTCTCGCTGCAACCGAACTGGTTAGCGCGTTGAAGGCTGAATTGAAGATTCCAGTCCATCTGCACACCCATGACTCTACTGGCAACGGCGTTGCTACCCTGTTGATGGCGGCTCAGGCTGGCGTTGACATTGTAGACGTTGCATTCAATGGTGTTGCAGGCTTGACCAGTCAGCCAGGTTTGAACTCTTTGGCAGCGGCTCTCACCCTGACCAAGCGTGATACCGGTCTTGATCTGGATAAGTTGCAGAAGATTTCCGATTACTGGGGCGAAGTGCGTAAGTACTATACCCAGTTCGAATCCGGCATGCGTTCCGGTTCCGCTGAAATCTATAAATACGAAATTCCTGGCGGCCAGTACTCCAACCTGAAACCACAGGTAGAAAGTTTCGGCCTTGGCCATAAATTTGAAGAAGTTAAGGAAATGTATTCCACCGTTAATGATATGCTGGGCGACATCGTTAAGGTTACCCCTTCTTCCAAGGCTGTTGGTGACATGGCGATCTTCATGGTTCAGAACAACCTGACCCCAGACAACATCATTGAAAAAGGGAAAAACATCGACTTCCCAGACTCCATCGTATCCTACTTCGAAGGGATGATGGGTCAACCAGAAGGTGGTTTCCCAGAAGATCTTCAGAAGGTTGTCCTCAAGGACAAAGAACCTATCACCTGCCGTCCTGGTGAATTGCTGCCAGATGAAGACCTTGAAGCCGATGCAGAATACCTGAAGAAAGAATTCGGTATCGATGCTGGCAGACGTGAAGCCTTGAGCTATGCGCTCTATCCACGTATGTATGAAGACTATCTGAAGGGCTTGAAGAAGCAGCCTACTCTCTGCAATCTTGACAGTGATCAGTTCTTCTTTGGTCTGAACAAGGGCGAAAGCGGCGACCTCACCATCGGTGAAGGAAAGGTTATGAGTGTTCGTCTGATTGACATCAAAGAACCAGATGAAGAAGGCAATTCTGTTGTTTCCTTCGAAGTCAACGGCAGCTATCGCACTGTGAAGGTTGCCAACGAAGCTGCTGCGAAGTCTCTGACCATCGTTCGTAAACCAATGGCTGATCAGGATAATCCTGCTCACGTTGGTGCAAACATTCCTGGTACGGTTATCAAGATTCTTGTAAAAGAAGGCGACGAGGTTGAAGAAAATCAGCCACTGATCATTCTTGAAGCAATGAAGATGGAAACCAACGTGCTGAGCCCACGTAAGGGTAAAGTTGCACGCATCCTGACAGAAGACGGTGCTCAGGTTGAAGCCGGCGAATTGATTGTCGAGCTGGAAGTATAATCCTATAATAGTCGCATGGGGGCAGCTGCCATATAGGGCGCTGTTCCCATTGCTTTTTCGGAGTGAAAACATGGAACTCATAGAGAAATTTTTTAAACCGTTGATTTTGATTGCGGCTGTGATTTGGTTTTTCTTGGCGGCCTTTCGCTTGCTCAGCGTTGAGCAGTTGTTGATCTACGTGGGCGTGCTGTCCATTTGCATGGGTGTTCGCAATCTGTTAATACTAAACATTAGTCAGCGTACTGGTCAGCTGCATAGAAAAATTCAATTTTATGTGGATCAATATGGTATGAGAAAAGGGTTGATCCGATACGCCGTTGTTTTAATTGGGGCCTATCTGATCATTGGCCTTGTGCTGATTGTTATCAATGTTATGTGATTTAAAGGAGCGTCATGAATTTATGAAAACCTGGAAAATTCGATCTTCCAATCATGCCGCTGCTCGTTTATTAGCTGACGCGCTCAAATTGCCGCTGCCGCTGGCGAGAATTCTTGCCGGCCGTGGTTATGCAACGCCTGAGCAGGCGTCGGCTTTTTTATATGCTGAAATGAAGGATTTAAGCCGACCTTTTATGATGCCGAATCTTGGCGCAGCGGTGGAAACGATTGGCGAAGCTCTGGCGCAGCATAAAAAGATAGCTATTTATGGGGACTATGACGTGGACGGCATCTGTGCGTCGACGCTGATGCGCGAAGTGTTTTCATGGCTGGGGACTGAGGTGCGGGTGTACATTCCGAGTCGTCTAAAAGAAGGATATGGAATGAATGCGGGCGCTTTGGATTGTCTGCTGGATGAGGGCATTGAACTAGTTATTACCGTTGACAATGGCATTGCGTCGGCAGCCCTCATCAAAGAATACACGGCCAAGGGATTGACCTTTGTGGTTACCGACCACCATCAGCTGCCGCCCGAATTGCCGGATTGCATTGTTGTGAATCCACTTATGGCGCCAAGTTTTCTGGAGGCTTATCGTCGGCTTTGCGGTTGTGGCACGGCCTATTTTCTGGCGATGGGCTTGCTCATTCGTCTGGCGCCGTCACTTTACGATGAAGACCATCGTCGGGCTTTGTTGGACCTGGTGGCAGTAGCGACAGTGGCCGATATGGTACCGCTGGTGGACGACAATCGCATTTTGGTGCGGGAAGGGCTGCGTTTGATCAATGAACAACCACGCCCTGGCCTGGCTGCGTTGATTGCGCTGATGTGCGGGGATGAGATGGTCAAAGCGTCGGACATTGCATTTCGCATTGCGCCATGCATCAACGCTTGTGGTCGGTTGGACGAGACGCAGGATGCGCTGGCGCTCTTTGCTGCGCAGCCGGAAGGTGATGTTCAGCTGTTGGCAGAACAGGTGCGTGACTATAACGAAGAACGCAAGGAGATGGAACGGCGCATCACCAAAGAGGCTGTTGCTCAATTTGAGGAGGTCACGGGGCGGATGCACTGTGCCGTGGCCGTTGGCGAAAATTGGCACCCTGGGGTCATTGGAATTGTGGCCTCTCGCCTGGTGGAACAATTTCATTGTCCGTCGATTGTTTTAACGACGACCCCGGATAAACCTGGTGTGTACACAGGATCGGCGCGCAGTGTGCCGGGCTTTCATTTATATGAAGGGTTGGCAGCAGTGTCCGAGCATGTGCTTCAATTTGGTGGCCATGAAATGGCAGCGGGATTGAGCGTGGCAGAGGAAAATATTGAAGGGTTCAAGTCGGCATTTGCTGAGGTGACTGCGGCATATGAGGAGGAAATCAGCGACAATGTTCTCTGGATTGATGACGTCATCACGATAGATGATGCTAATGCTGCTCTTGAAGAGGCTTTGCGGCTGATGGAGCCTTGTGGCTGTGAAAATCCAGAGCCATTGTTTGCGTTGGAGCATATGTGGCGATTTGGCCATCGTGCAGTAGGCAGTGAAGGCGACCATTTGCAGCTGCAATTTAAAGATGGCAGCGGTGAAGTGGTGCCTGCCATTGCGTTTCGTCAGGGTCAGTATGCCTTTTCTGACAAGCATCGTTACGATTTTGCGTTTCATATTCACGAGCATTGTTTCCGTGGGCTTTGCGGTGTACAGCTTCAAGTGACTGATATCATGCCATCCTGGCAGGCAGAAGAACCGGCGGTGATGCGTACTTTTATGGCCAGTGGTGCCAACTATTTGGATGCTGGCGCTTTAAATGGCATTGCCGATCGTCCACGTTTTTATACGAAGCTGCGTGGTGTGAGTTTTGATGATCGACAGGAACGCATTGCCCAGCTGCGAGAAGGCAGTGCCCTTTCACTTTTGAGAGAGCCAAACAATCCGGCGGATGCAAACGCCATTGCCTGCTTTACAGAAGATGGCGAAAAACTAGGCTATTTATCGCGATCAATGGCTGCTCAGCTGGCGCCGCTCATGGATCTTGGTGCGGGGTACCGCGCGCAAGTGTCACAAATTACCGGGGAAGAAAACCAGCATCGTGGTGTCAATATTCTGGTGCAGAGTGAACTGGCAGAAGCAGAGGCTGTCGCAGCACACAATGGCAGTGAAGAACTATCTGTTTTATCGCAGGAAGCATTGGTGGATCTGCTTACCGATGCATTTGTGGAAGATGGCGAGCTTTTACCTATTCAGCAGGCGGCCATTGCCAACATTTTGGATCAGCACCAAGACACTGCGGTCATTATGCCAACCGGTCGTGGAAAGTCCTTGATCTATCAAATTGCTGCCGGCGTGCTGGCACGGCGTGATAAGAAAATGACATTGGTGATTTCGCCGCTGAAAGCGCTCATTCAGGACCAATATTTATCGCTGCGTGATCATTTGGGCGCTTTGGGCTATCGCATTTACAAAGGAAATGGGGATTTGTCCGCTGCTGAACGCGATGAACTTCGGGGCGCGATGGCTGCTGAAAAGGTGGATATCCTGCTGTTGACGCCAGAATTTTTTGTGCGGCATCAGGCGCTTTTTCGGCCACAGGTGGCGCGGATTGGTCAGATTGTGATGGACGAAGCGCATCACATGCTGGATAAGCGACCAGCGTACAAACAAATGCGTGCGCTGAAATCGAAATATTCTTCGGCGGTATGGACTTATTTGACGGCGACGGTGCCAGCGACGGAAGCGCAGGCATTTCAAGAAATTATTTCGGGCGCAGGGCTTTATATTGACGACCATATCCGCTATAATTTACATATTATCGATGCGCGGCACACTGAGAAAAAACTTGTTTATCTGTATCGTCTGTTCATGCATCCAGAAAAAACCATCTGCTATGTGAACAGCCGCAAGCAGGCTTTTGCGTCGTCGCAGCGTTTGAGGGAAATTCTTCCTTATACTTTGCGGCCATTGGTGGGCTATTACCATGGTGGTCTGCCAGGAGAAGCACGTCGTGCCATCGAAATCGCTTTTAAAGAAGGCGACATCCGCCTGCTCTTTGCCACCACGGCTTTTGGTGAAGGGGTTCATATTTCAGACATTCGCAATGTCGTGCTTTATCATCCTTGTTTCTCAGTAGAAGCCTTTAATCAGTTGGCAGGACGCTGCGCGAGAGATGGTGAAGATGGACGAATCCATTTGCTGTACAGTGAAAAGGATTTAGCGCTGAACGAAATGATCATTGGCGATCGGGCGCCCTCTCGGGAAACGCTCGGGAAAATGTACCAGCTTCTAAAAGCAGCCGCTAAACCGCATGATTATGTTTTATCCGCAGCGTCGGATGATTTGGAGGAGAGCCTATGTGCGTTGGCTGAGGGGTTCACTAAGCAGCAGTGGCGGCAGGCATTGACTATTTTTGAAGAACTTGATTTTCTGCGTGTGCAGCACAGCGACACGCAAACAACGATTATAATTGAAAAAGCTCCAGCTCATCGAGCCCTGACAGAATCTGCAGCTTTTCTGGAAGGCACCAGTGAGGCACGAGCCTTGTCTCAGTTTGAGAAGATTGCTTTTGTGAAAGATACGAATGCGCTGGAGAGCATTGTTCGCAGCGCATTGCGCCCTGCGAACTGGCATGGTAGGGAGGTGAAACCATGAGTCATCAAGTTGGATTCGAAGACCTGATTAAGGTCGTTTTAGAGAATAACCCACAATCAGACACTGTGCTGATTGAGGAGGCCTATGAATTTGCGCGTGAAATGCATGAAGGACAGTATCGCAAATCCGGTGAGCCATACATCATTCATCCGGTTAATGTTGCTATTGTTCTGGCTGATCTTGGCATGGATGACAACGCCATTGCTGCCGGATTGCTGCATGACGTCGTCGAAGACACCGATTGCAGCAGTCTTGATCTGGAACGTAAATTCAATAAAGAAGTGGCCTTTCTTGTTGAAGGGGTCACCAAACTCGATAAGATTCAATGCCATTCTAAAGAAGAACGACAGCTTGAAAGTTATCGTAAAATGTTTGTGGCCATGGCGCAGGATATTCGTGTCATTATCATCAAGCTGGCCGACCGCTTGCACAATATGCGTACCATGAGTTTCCAGTCGCCGGAGAAGCAAAAACGCATTGCTCAGGAAACATTGGAAATTTATTCGCCATTGGCCGATCGTTTGGGGATTATCAAGCTCAAATGGGAACTGGAAGACTTGTCGCTTCGTTATCTGGAACCGGAAATTTACTACGACCTTGTTGAGCGAATTTCCATGAAACGTCAAGAACGTTTGGAATACATTGATGAAGTCATTCGTGATTTGAAGCGAGAAATGGATGCGGTGCATCTGGAATATGAAATTGGCGGCCGCCCTAAACATTTCTACAGCATCTACCGAAAAATGGTCAATAAACACAAAGACCTTGATGAAATCTATGATTTGATCGCGATTCGTGTGTTGGTTAACAGTGTGCAGGATTGCTACATAGTGCTGGGGTTGGTGCATTCTCTATGGAAACCAGTACCTGGGCGCATTAAAGACTATATTGCGATGCCAAAACCAAACTTGTATCAATCGCTGCATACCACAGTGATTGGGCCGCGTGGGGAACGCTTCGAAATTCAGATTCGTACGTTCGAAATGCATCAGATCGCTGAATATGGGGTTGCTGCACACTGGCTGTACAAACAAAACGGTGGCAGTATGCAGACCAAGGATGCCAATCAGCTGGATTGGCTGCAAAAGCTCAAAGAACTGCAGCAAGATGCCGTGGACAGCAAAGAATTTCTGGACAACATCAAGCTGGAACTTTTCAGCGACAGTGTCTTTGTTTTCTCGCCAGCCAGCGAAGTGTACGAGTTCCCAATTGGTTCCGGTCCGCTGGACTTTGCCTATCGAGTGCACACCGAAATCGGGAATCAATGCGTTGGCGCCAAAGTCAATGGCAAGATTGTGCCGTTTGACTATGAGCTGCAAACGGGTGACACAGTTGAAATTCTGCGTTCCAAGAACAGTCGAGGACCAAACAGCAACTGGCTGAAACTGGTCAAAACGCCGCAGGCGAAAAACAAAATCCGCGCGTGGCTTAAGAAAAACAAACGTGAGGAAAACCTCAAAGCGGGCAAGGATGCACTCGAGCATTACGTTAAGGCGCATCATTCCGGCGCAGAATCAATTTTCCTTAATGTTGACAACATCAATCGCATCTGTAACAAACTTGGCTATAAAACTAGCGACGACCTTTATGTAGGGATCGGCGTTGGTGGCGTCAGCACCATGCAGGTGATCAACCGTATGCGTGACGAGTTCAAGAGTGCATTGGCCGAGTTGGAAACTCAGGATACTGCCAAAGAAGTGGACGCACAGCTGAATGCCAAGAGCAATCGACGTGGTTCAGGCAAAAAGAACATTGGTGGGATTTCCATCCAGGGCATGGGTGATGTCGATGTGAAATTTGCGAACTGCTGCAAACCAGTGCCGGGAGATCCGATTGTTGGATATATTACACGTGGCAGCGGCATCACTGTCCACCATCGTGAATGCAAAAACATTCAAGGGCTCAGCGATAAAGATCGTGCGCGTCTGATTGATGTCAACTGGGAAGGGTATGAGAACTCTGTTTACGAAGTGCAGATTTTCGTTGAAGCCCTTGACCGTCCAAAAATTACACCAGATGTTATGGCGTTGATCAACGATTCGCACGTTCACATTGTGTCCATTACCTCGCGCGTCAAAGAACACATGGCCTTGATGGAAATTACAGCGGAAGTCAGTGACTTGCAGGAACTGAATGTTGTTATGGAAAAAATCAACGCCATTCCAGACGTCTTTACGGTGCGGCGCGATTGATGAGAGGAGACCGATAATGCGAGCTGTTGTACAGCGGGTGAAAGAAGCCCGCGTTGAAGTAGAGAACGAAACCGTCGGTGCCATTGATGGCGGCCTGCTGGTTTTTCTCGGTGTGACCCATGAAGATACCGAGAAAGATGCTAAATATTTGGCTGAAAAAATAGCAGGACTGCGTATTTTCGAAGACGCCGACGATAAAATGAATCTATCGGTGCAGGATGTTGGTGGCAGTGTGCTCAGCGTATCACAATTCACGCTGTTTGGGGACTGTCGCCGTGGACGTCGCCCATCCTTTACGGAGGCCGCTGGGGCCGAACAGGGAAAGGCGCTTTATGAGGCTTTTAATGAAGCCTTACGCGGAGAGGGGCTGGTTGTGGAAACCGGTCAGTTTCAAGCACATATGGAAGTGTCCTTGATCAACGATGGTCCTGTCACCATGCTTTTGGATTCAACAAAACAATTTTAGAAAACGAGGGTAGCAATACCATGAAATTACATACACTGGTCGTAGGACCATTAGAGGAAAACTGTTACATCATCTATGATGACGCCTCCAAAGAAGCGTTCATCATTGACCCAGGCGCTGATGCAGAGCAGATTGTGGCTGCCATCGATGCAGAGGGCTTGCAGCCACAGCTGATTGTCAACACCCATGGTCACTGGGATCACGTTGGTGCAGTGACAGCACTCAAGGAGAAATATGGGATTCCGTTTTATCTGCATGCCGCCGATGAGGAGTGGCTGCGTGAACCGCTCTGCCGCCTGTTGGGCAATGGTGTGTCGCCAGAATTGACTGTGGACCATTATTTGAATGATGGTGCTGTGCTTACGCTGGCTGGTGAACCACTGCGTGTGATTCATACCCCAGGACACACCAAAGGCGGCTGCGTACTCTGGTTGGAAGGGGCAAATGTGGCCTTTACCGGCGACACCCTTTTCAAAGGCACTATTGGCCGTACTGATTTTCCTGGCGGCAGTTATGACGATATTCTGACGAGTGTGCAGGAAAAACTGGCGCCGCTGCCGGACGAGTGCGTGGTGTATCCGGGGCATGGCCCAAAGAGTACCATGGAGTGGGAACGCAAGCACAATCCGTACATGCGTTACTAAGCCTGGGTTGACAAAGGGCGAACCCTTCGATACAATTTTTATATATCTTTGTGGACAAAGGTTCGTTGTGGAAGCAACGAACTTTTCACTCTATAAACGGAGGCAAGAAAATGCTAACAACGAAACCGAGAGGAACCAATGATTTTCTGCCAGGTGAGGTGGAAAAATGGCAGTATCTCGAGGGATTAATTCGTGACCTCTTTGCGGACTATCATTACAAAGAGATTCGTACCCCGATTTTCGAACACACTGAACTGTTTTTGCGTAGTGTGGGCGAAACATCTGATATTGTTTCAAAAGAAATGTATTCTTTCGAAGATAAGGGCCTGCGTCATGTGACGCTGCGTCCGGAAGGCACGGCTGGCACCGTGCGTGCGTTTGTGGAAAACAAACTGTTTGCACAGTCGCTGCCGGTCAAACTTTATTACACTGGTCCAATGTTCCGCTATGACCAGCCGCAGGCAGGGCGTTATCGTCAGTTCCATCAATTTGGCTGTGAGGTGCTTGGCAGCGCCGATCCAATGGTGGATGCAGAAGTCATTAGCTTTGCGGTGGATCTTTTCACCAAGCTGGGGCTGCAAAGTCTGAGCGTGCTCATTAATACCGTTGGCTGCGACCATTGCCGTCCTCGCTATCAGCAGGCCTTGAAGGATTATTTCAGTCAGTACAAAGATCAGCTTTGCCCAACCTGTTTGGATCGTTTGGAAAAGAATCCGCTGCGTCTGCTCGACTGTAAGGAAGAGGGCTGCAAAGCGGTGGCTGCTCATGCGCCAACAACACTGGATTATGCCTGCGACGACTGCAAATCTCACTTTGAAAAAGTCTGCGCTTATCTTGAAAGCGTTGGCATCAAGTATGAAGTGGACACCACCTTGGTGCGTGGTTTGGATTATTACACCCAGACTGCATTTGAAGTTATTATGAATAAAGTCGGCAGTCAGCAGAATGCCATCTGCGGCGGCGGACGTTACAATAAACTCGTCAGCGAAGTTGGCGGCGATGACATCCCTGGCATGGGCTTTGCCGCTGGGATGGAACGCGTGTTGCTGACGGTGGAAGAAGAAGGCATTGTCCTTCCTGTAAAAGACGATATTGATGTTTATGTGGCGCCGCTTGGCGATGCTGCTAAGGAAGTCTGCTTTAAGCTCACCCATGACCTGAGACAGCAGGGCATGGTGGTTGAAACCGACTATCTGTCCAAGAGCATGAAGGCGCAGATGAAGGCTGCCGATAAGAACCATGCAAGATATACCGTCATTATTGGTGACGATGAACTGGCGAACAATGTGGCAGTGGTGCGCGATATGCACAACAGCACACAGGAAAATGTTCCCCTTGATGAAGTTATTAATTACGTAAAGTGAGGCCAAAATATGTTACCGTTAAAGAGAACCCATTATTGCACCCAGCTTTCTCTTGACAATGTCAACGAAGAGGTCATTGTTACTGGTTGGGTACAAAAACGCCGTGACCATGGCGGTGTTATCTTTATTGACTTGCGCGACCGTTCTGGGATTGTTCAGGTGACTGTAAACCCAGAATTGTGCGACGCTGATGTTTTTGCGCGTGCAGAACATGTGCGCAGCGAATACGTGCTTGGTGTTCGCGGGACTGTGCGCCCTCGTCCAGAAGGCATGGAAAACGATAAGCTTGCTACTGGTCAGATTGACGTGATTGCCACCGAACTGATCATTTATAATGCTGCAAAGACCCCTCCATACGCACTCATCGATGACACTGATGTTGACGAAAACATTCGTCTTAAATACCGCTATCTCGATTTGCGTCGTCCAATCATGCAGAAAAACCTGCAGATGCGCCATCAGGTGCTGAAGAGCGTGCGCGATTATCTCGACGAACGTGGCTTCTGGGAAATTGAAACCCCAGTTCTTATGAGAAGCACTCCAGAAGGCGCGCGTGACTTCCTGGTGCCTAGTCGTGTTAATGCTGGATCTTTCTATGCATTGCCACAGTCTCCACAGCAGTACAAGCAGCTGCTCATGGTCAGCGGCATGGAAAAATATTTCCAGGTTGCTCGCTGCTTCCGTGACGAAGACCTGCGTGCAGACCGTCAGCCAGAATTTACTCAGCTCGACTTGGAAATGAGCTTTGTGGATGAAGAAGAAGTCATGGAACTCACGGAAAACATGGTGGCTCATGCGTTCAAAGAAGTGCTGGGTGTGGACATTCCACTGCCACTGCCACGCATGACCTGGGCCGAAGCCATGAGCCGTTATGGTTCCGACAAGCCAGACACCCGTTTTGGTCTTGAACTGATCGAACTCTCTGATGTGGTTCGTGGCGGTAGTGGTTTCAAGGTCTTTGATGCAGCGCTCGAAAACGGTGGTACCGTTAAGGCGCTTAACGCTAAAGGCATGGCCGATCTCAGCCGTCGTGAATTGGATGCACTGGGTAAATACGTTGCCATTTATGGTGCAAAAGGGTTGGCTTATTTTGTTATGCAGCCGGATGGCAGCATTAAGTCTCCAATCACTAAATTCCTTAGTGACGACATGGTTAAAGCCATTTGTGAAGCTACCGATGCAGAAGTGGGCGACGTCATTTTCTTTGGCGCTGATAGCCACAAGATTGTCAATGACAGTCTTGGTCACTTGCGTCTGGAACTCGCTCGCAAGCGCAACCTCATCGATGAAAGCAAGTTCAACTTGTTGTGGGTTACCGAATTCCCACTCTTCGAATGGAGCGAGGAAGAAAAACGCTACACAGCTATGCATCATCCATTTACTGCGCCAATCGAAGAAGATCTCGAAAAATACGGCGATCAGCTGGATAAGATTCGTTCCCGCGCTTATGACATCGTTCTCAACGGTGTTGAACTTGGCGGCGGCAGCATCCGTATCCATGATCGTGCGCTGCAGGAAAAAATGTTTGACCTGCTTGGTCTTTCTGAAGACGTATATCGTGAACGCTTCAGCATGCTCTTGGATGCGTTTGAATATGGTGCACCACCACATGGTGGTTTGGCAATTGGTATCGACCGCATGCTGATGCTGATGGCAAAACGCGACACCATTCGTGACGTGATCGCTTTCCCTAAAACTCAGAATGCTGCTGACCTCATGGCCGATGCACCTTCTCAGGTTGACCGCAAACAGCTGCGTGAATTGCATATTAAAGTCGACATTAAAGAAAAAGACAAAACGCCAAGCGCAGAATAATCCTTCGACAAACAGTCCCAGTCAATGCACATTGGCTGGGATTTTTTGCAACCAGGCATAAAATATAGGAAGGAATGAAGCAGGATGCAGGAAGAAGAAAAGATTTTTGCCGGCAAGCTTTTTAATAATCAGTGCGAAGAATTAAAGACGATTAAAAAAAGAATGCATGAGATCAATCGTCAGGTGAACCAATTGCCGGAATGGGATCCGGAGCGTGAAGAACTGCTGCGCGGCGCTTTTGCAGAAATTGGCAAAACGTTCCATTTTGTGGGGCCGGTGCACATCAACTATGGCACGCATACTTACATCGGCGATAATTTCTTTGCAAATTTTAATTTTACCGTCATGGACGATGCGCGGGTGTTCATCGGCGACAATGTGGCGATTGGACCGAATGTGTCGCTTCTGGCGACGAACCATCCGTTGATTGCGCAGGAGCGAATGGGACTGGATGAAAATGGCAACACAACGCTGGCGGAATACGCCGAAGACATTCACATCGGCAACAACGTGTGGCTGGCGGCGAACGTGTGCGTGATTGGTGGTGTGACGATTGGCGATGGCGCGGTGATCGGTGCGGGCAGCGTGGTTACGCGCGATATTCCAGCGGGCTATCTGGCTGTTGGCGTGCCTTGCAAGCCGCTGCGGCCAATTACAGAAGCGGACAGCGTTCAGGATCGCTTGCTGCCAGAGGATGCGGAGTATTTTCGCAATAATTTCCCGGGCTTCAACGGCTGAAGGTTTCTTTACAGAAACACGTTGGAAAGTTAACGCAAAACGCCAAAATGTGCGTGAAGGTCGTTGATAAAGCCCGACGGATGTGGTATAGTAAGTGCAAGGAATCATCCTGCTATGTTTGTAAGTGCATGTGACACGTTTTGTTCCAACACTTTTTCAAACGGGAGCTGACTCTTCACTCGCTGCATTGCAGCTCTTAATCGACGCATGCGTCGGTGATCCTATTGCTACAGAATGCGCGTGAGAAGCACCCACCTGCTATGGCAGGTTCAAAACCTCACTCCTTACGGCTGTGCGGGAGCTGATAAACCAATTAGCGACAGATCTTTGGTCTGTCGCTTTTTTGTTAGCTGGTCAGATATTGACAAGTTCAGGCTTTGCGGGTATCATAGTCGTAGTTTAATGCTTTAATATTGAAAAGAGGCCAGCGATGTATAAACCAAATATTGAAAATGAAATGATCGATGGTTTTTTTGAAGCCTTGTCGTTGGTGCAAACGCGCGAGGAGTATTACCGTTTCTTCGAGGATATCTGCACCGTTGGTGAGCTCAATGCCATCGCGCAGCGGCTGGAAGTTGCAAAAATGCTTGCTGATGAACAGACTTATACACATATTGCCGAGGTTACCGGCGCCAGCACAGCAACGATCAGTCGTGTGAAAAAGTGTTTGAATTATGGGTCCGACGGCTACAAAATAGTGTTGGAACGATTGAAAGAAAAAGAAGAGGATGGACAAAACGCATGAAATATATCAGTACAAGAGATAATGCTGCTGGCGTAACGGCAGCAGAAGCCATCGTCAAAGGGATGGTGCCACAGGGCGGTTTATACGTGCCGGAAACCATTCCGGCATTGGACGACGCAGCACTGCGTGCCATGGTTGATTTAAGCTATCAAGATCTGGCGAAAAATATTCTGGCGCTGTATCTGGAAGATTTTGACCGTGATGAAATCAGCGAAATGGTGGATGCGGCTTACGATCCAGCCAGCTTTGACGATGCGGAAGTGGCGCCGGTAGTGAAGATTCAGGATGGGCTCTACGCTCTTGAGCTTTGGCATGGTCCAACGGCCGCTTTCAAAGACATGGCTCTTCAACTGCTGCCACACCTTTTGGTGCATTCTATGCGCAAGACTGGTGTCGAAAAAGATGTGGTGATTTTGGTGGCCACCTCTGGCGACACTGGGAAAGCAGCGCTCGAAGGGTTCAAAGACGTTGAAGGCACCGCCATCATCGCGTTCTATCCAGATGGCGGCGTCAGCGAAGTGCAGGAATTGCAGATGCTCACCACTGGTGGCAGCAACACTTACACCTTTGCTGTCAAAGGCAACTTCGACGATTGCCAGCGCGCTGTTAAAGAAGCGTTTGCCAACGACGCGCTGTTGGCAGAAGTGGATGCTCTGGGCTGTCAGTTCTCCTCAGCGAACTCCATCAACTGGGGTCGTTTGCTGCCACAGATTGTTTATTACTTCTCTGCTTACATGCAGCTTGTGCGCAGCGGCGACATTGCCTTTGGCGATCTAATCGACTTCACCGTGCCGACCGGCAACTTTGGCAACATTTTGGCTGGCTGGTTTGCGCGTGAAATGGGTTTGCCAGTGGGCAAGCTTTATTGCGCATCCAATGCCAACGATGTGCTGGATGATTTCATTCGCACCGGCGTTTATGATGCCAATCGTCCGTTTGTAAAAACCAACAGTCCTTCCATGGACATTCTCGTTTCCAGCAATCTGGAACGTTTCATTTATCTCATGAGCGATCGCAATGGCGCGGCCGTGGCTGAAGACATGCAGGCATTGGCAAAAGATGGGCGTTATCGTGTGGCCGATGAAGTGGTGGCACGGATGCAGAACGTGCTCGCCAGCGGTGCCATTGATGAAGCAGGCACCTTGGCCATCATCGGTGATGTTTTTGCCAAGACCGGCTACCTGCTGGATACCCATACCGCTGTCGGCGTAGGCGTTGCAGAAAAAGCCAACGATGGCCGTGTGATGGTGGTAGACTCTACGGCAAACCCATATAAATTTGTTGGCGCTGTTTGGCAGGCCGTGAATGGGGAAGCCAGCGATGCCAGCGATTTGGAACTGCTAGATACCCTTTCTGAAAAAACTGGTGTGCCCGTGCATCGTGCTTTGGCGGATCTCACCAGCAAACCAAAATGTGAACGCCGTTCCATCACGGTTGCTGACATCAACGATTCTGTGCTCGACATCATTAAGAGCCGCAAATAATTTTTCGATCACGCACGAACGCGCGTCATCTCAGCGATGACGCGCGTTTTTTGATGGTTTGCAGATTTCGCAATTTCAAGTATAATGAAGGCATGGAAAAAGAACATTTTGAACACAGTATCGTGGCGCGTTTTCAGCGTCGCGTGAATCGATTTATTGCAGATATTGTTTTAGAAGATGGACAAACGGTGCAGGCACATGTCGCTAATACCGGGCGCATGCAGGAGCTGCTGGTGCCTGGAGTGCCCTGTCTGATTCGAGCCGCCGCCAATCCGGCACGGAAAACCGCCTGGGATCTTCTCGCGGTGGAGCATCGTGGCAGCTGGGTGTGTCTGGTTGCTTCCTGGGCGAACGATTTCATGGGTGAGTGGCTGGCGCAGGGGATGATTCCCGGCTTTGATCATTGCGACAGCATTCAACGTGAGAAAAAGATCGGTCACAGCCGCTTTGATTTTGCCCTGGAGCAAGATGGACACCGCTGGCTGTTTGAAGTAAAGTCGGTCAATTATGTGATCGATGGCCGGGCCATTTTTCCGGATGCACCGACCGAGCGCGGTCGTCGTCATGTAGAAGAACTTTTAGCACTGCGCAGCGAAGGCTGGCAGACAGGCGTTTTTTTTGTCACAATGGGTCAGCCAGTGACCAGCGTAGGCTTTAATACAGACAGCGACCCGGCATTTGCAGCAGTAATGCGGCGTGCTCTGGCCGAAGGCATGGAATGCCGCGCCTTTGCAGCGGAAATCCGTCCGCCGCAGGTGCTGTTTTGCGGGGAACGTCCGATACGATAAAGGAGCTTGAATATGGAAATTTATGCATTGGTTGGGCCAAGCGGTACAGGAAAAAGCCATCATGCCACAGAACTGGCGGATGAGCTTCAGGTCAATTTTATTATTGACGATGGCCTTCTGATTCATAATGGAAAAAAACTGGCAGGCATCTCTGCGAAAAGCGAGCCAACCATGGTGGCTGCTGTAAAGCGCGCTATCTTTCTGGATCAGGAACACGCGGAATCGGTGCGTAAGGCGTTGTCGCTGTACCGAGTAAAAAAACTCTTGATTCTTGGTACGTCCGAGCATATGATTGACCGCATTGTCGGTGCACTCAACCTGCCGCCGGTAAAACAGGTGATTTTTATTCAGGACGTGGCTACCGAAGAAGAAATTGCCATTGCCAAAGAAATGCGCAGTGCCGGCAAGCATGTCATTCCACTACCGGTGATTGAAGTGCGCAAGGATCTGCCTACTGCGTGGATTGCACCGGTGATCGGGCTTTTCAAACGCCGCAGCAAAGAAGACAAAGATACTCGTGTCAATGAAAAATCCATCGTTCGTCCGGCTTTTTCGCAGCTGGGCAAGGTGGTCATCTCAGAGCACGTTTTTGTGGGCCTCGCGCGGCACATCGCGCTGGAGGCTCACATCTTCGGACCAAATCCGCGCATATCTGTAAAAATGAGCGACCTTGGTGCGATCATCCAAATGGAAAGCCGTGTGCGCTATGGCACGCCTATTCAGAAAGAAGTCATGGCGTTCCAGAAAATGGTCATGGAGCAGGTGGAACATCTCACCGGTGTTCCGGTGCGCCAGGTCAACGTGCGGGTTTCCGGTGTGATTCAATAAAACAATGTGGAGACAACAATGGATACAAAATTTTTAAATTGGTTTTTATCGGGCGGTTCCGTTTCTCTGCCAAAGCGGTTTTTGGCTTACATGGCACCGCTCGATTTGAGTTTTGAAGAACTTGGCGAGATTGTCAATCTGATGGCTCAGGAAGGCCGTGTGGCCCCGGGAGATGTGTATGCGAAAACCGCTGCCACCGATCTTGTGCAAAAGCGGCTTATTACCTACAACGTCGATCGGGGAGAAGTGTCCTTCACGCCGCTTTTTGACCGTATGCTGGGAAAAACCACCGCAGGCAATGAAGCGGCTGCCGACGGCAATCCCATCAAAGAAGACGGTGTTGATACCTTGGTGGAAGTCGTCAAACGCTATGAAAAAGAAAAAGGCGTCATCTTGCCGGCAAAGGCGCGCAGCGACATCAGTGAAGTCATCCTGCGTTATGGCTGGAACAGCGATTTGGTGTATCTCATTTATGATTACTTTTACACCCATCAGCGCCAGCATTATAATTTTCTCTCCTTTGCACAGATGGCACACAATGCTGGTGTCAACGACCGCGCCTCCTTCAAGAGCTTTGCGTCCACTCTCGACTACGAGCTGACCAAGGTGCGCGAAGTGCTGCGTCTGTTGGGCAAGCGCAACATGCCAACCGAGCCACAGCGCGCTCTTTATGCAAAATGGAGCCGAGAATGGCATTTCAGCCATGAGCTCATACTCATGGCTATTGATGACACCACGGGCGCCGATAACCCAAGCATGAACTACCTCGACGCCATTTTGGCGCAGTGGCATCGCATGGGCATCACCCGCCGCGATCAGGTAGAAACCTATCGTGCTCAGCAAAGGAGCGCACGTGCGCAGAATCGCGTGCGTCCAGCAGCCAAGAAACGTGAACCATATGTGAGCCAGGAAGGCCCACGCGATTTTTCGAATTTGGAGGAGTAGCCCATGGCACAATGGGAATCGAAACGAGAACAGAAAAAACAGGAACGGGATGCTCGCGTGCAGGCGATGCACCGTGCTCATCCAGATCTAGCTGACGTTGACACTCGGTTGTCAGCCCATGCGCTCGATTGCGTTAAGCGCAGCCTTCATGGCAATATCGAAGGCTTGGATGCCGCCGATGCTACCTATCAGGCGCTGCGTGCTGAACGTCAGGCTCTGCTGGAGCGTTATGGGCTCAGTGAAGCCATCTATGAGCCACAGTGGGACTGCGCACTGTGTGAAGACCGTGGTTACATTCGGCCAGGCGTGCCCTGTGTCTGCCAGCTCGATAAACGCCGGGAAGCCACTTACCTAGCCAGCGGTCTGCCGGAAAAATACCGCGGCAAAACTTTCGACAATTTCCGCGTCGACGTCTACACCGATCCCGATGACATGCAGCGCAAACTTGTGCGCATTCACCGTTTCATCGATGCCCTTGCCGAAGGACGCGCCATGGGCAATCTGGTGCTGCGCGGCTACGTCGGCCGCGGCAAGACCCATCTGTCTGCAGCCATCGCCAACGCCTGCATTGAGCGCGGCCTCAGCGTTGTCTATCGGCGCACCGATGACCTCCTGGATCTCATTCGCTACAGCAAATTCGAACGTGGCCAGGACGACGAGGAAACCATTCACACCTTCGACCTTCTGCGCAATTGCAGCCTGCTCATCCTCGACGACTTCGGCGCCGAACCACGCACCGAATTCGCCGTCGATGAACTCACCCGCCTCATTGAAGAACGCAACCTGCGCAACAAATCCTGGATCATCAACACCAACCTCGAACTCAACGACATAGAAAAACTCTACGACCCACGCCTCATGGAACGCATCACCGAAAAAGCCACCATCTTCCGTCTGGAAACCCCAGAAAGCCTGCGCATGGGCGAAGCAAGACGAAATTTGGATGTAGAGTTGATATAAGCGTCGGACGCAAGCGTTTTGCTTGCGTCTTTTTTGTGAATAATGCGATATTTTGTTATAATAGATAATAAGAAAAAGGTTTGATTAGGCGAGGTGAACGTATGTATATTGAACAATTTGTTTATTTAAAGGCTATTTCTGAAACACGCTCTCTTCGCTTGGCAGGTGAACGTTTATTTGTAACTGAACAGGCATTGAGTTCAGCGATACGTAAGCTCGAGAAGGAATGCGGTGTTCCTTTATTAAATCGTAGTAATAAAGGAGTCACTTTAAATGAACATGGACAATATGTGTTAGAAAAAGGGGAGCTGATTTTACAATGTCTTGAGGATATCCAAGGTCATTTTTCGAGACATGAAGGAGAAATAATTTCGCTGCGTGTAATGGCAAGCAGCCATCTTATGGAAAATTTATTATCACCGGTTATGATGCATTATCATCAAAACGTGGTAAAAGTACGCTTGATTGCTGAAGCGGCAGAATATGAAACAATTGTTGATGCCTTAAAAGTTCAAACTTGTAATATTGGAGTGATCAGTTCATATGTGGTTAATGAGAAGCCGGTGAATAAACTTGATACTAGAATTCAATATGACGAAATTTTCTCAATGCCACTTTTAATTGCTGTGGCTCCAGAGTCCCCTTTGGCAAAAATGAAAAAAGAAAGGGTGAGCTATGAAGATTTGGCGCAATATCCTGCTATCGTGAAGGTGTCATCTGTTGAGAAGAATGATTTCGTATTAAAGCGAGCTATGCAGTTTGAAAATCACAGAATACTGTATGCACCAAATTCAAAATCGGCTCGTATTATGTTGAAAAAAACATGGGATGGATGGTGAGTCCGTATACCGATGAAAGCAAAGAACTAGAAAGTACAGAAGAGGTGCGTTATCTACGCTTGGAAGATGAAATAGAAGTTAGTGTAGGCGTTTGCTATTTGAAGGAAAATGAAAAAATGTATTCTATACAAGAATTCAAAGGATACATGCAGCAGCTATGTGCGAAAGAGTTTATCCATGAACTTAATTGAACCATTTCCGAGCCAAAAAATGGCTCGGTTTTTTATTGCGTTGGTGACAATTAAAATTTGTTGCAAGGGAAATTTTGAATTGTTTTTCAATTAGCTCAAAGACACTTATAATACTAGTATAAAAAATGATAATGAGAATAATAATAGGAGGATTTGTTTATGGATAGTCAGAGAGCGAGCATGTGGGAGCAAGCGTATGATTTCGCTTATCCATTGGTGGCGTTTCAGTACTATGTGGAGTACATTACGAATATTGAAACTGCAACTGAAACAAAAGCACCGATCAATCAATTTTTCCATACGAGACGAGTGTTGCTGCCAGAGGATGGTTTTCCGGCACCAAACATGGAGGTGATCTATTCTCAGGGTTTTCTGAATCTTAAAGATGAACCATATTTGATCACTAAGCCTGCGACAGAGCGGGGATTTACTATCTGTATTAATGATTGTTATGGTGATTGTATTGATGTGTTGGGCAAAGGAGGTACCAAAGGAAGTGAGGACAAAGCTGTATACGCGTTAACCGGTCCAGACTTTCAAGGCGTGCTGCCCGAAGGAGTCATTAGGGAAGATGTTCCAACGAATTATGCGTATTTGTTGGTTCGTGCAAAAATTTCAAATATTGACAGCCAGGAAGAGATTGAAGAGATTCGTGCGTTACAGGATGCGATGGATTTGCGTCCTCTTTCACAGTATCAAAAATCGTATATTACACCAAAGGGGAAATATGACCCAGCCTTTGATGTTCATCCAATGGTGCGCTTGTCATCGGGGCTGGAAATTGAAACCTTTTTTAATTTATACAATTCATTAGTGGGTGACAATCCTGGTTTAGCTGAAGATGTGGCGTATGCCAAGCAATTTTTACCTTATCACGTTGGCCCGGGTGAAATATTTTGTCTTGCCGATTATGATGAGGAAGAACAGGTGTTCTTACGCGGTTTGACGCAGCGTAAACGCGAAAATAAAACGCCAGGTGGTTACGCCATCAATAACTGGGAATACATGCCGCCGAGATATGGCCGGTATCAGGGTGATTATAAATTGCGTGCCTATCTATCGTTTACGGGATTTGGTCAGAATTTTCCGGAGATGTCCGCGTATCCAAGTTGTTATATAGACAAAGATGGCGAGCAGTTAAACGGAAAATACAAGTATAAAATGACTTTTCAAAAGAATGGTTTGCCACCATGTCAGGATGACATTGGCTACTGGGGACTGACCGTTTATAAAAAAGAAACTTATGGTCTTATTGAAAACGAAATTCGGCGCTATAGTATTAAAGACGATGGCCAACTCGTAGAAAACGATGATGGGAGTATTACGCTGTATTTACAGATTGAACCACCTGCAGAAAAGTATTTTAATAACTGGCTACCAGTCTGTGAAGGTGATTTCTTTGCTTGCATGAGATTCTATTATCCAACCGAAAAAATCTTAAATAAAGAATATTCTTTGCCATTCATAGAAAAATATGGGGATTGATTTAATTTTTAGAGGTGATTATTATGGAAGCGAAATCTAAAAAGGAATTAACATGGGTTCATCTGATCATCATCCTTTTACTCATGTTTGGTGTTCAATATATTCCTCCTGTGGAACCGATTACCGCATACGGCATGAAATTACTTGGTGTCTTTGCTGGTTTGTTATGGGGATGGTCATTCTGCGGAATGTTGTGGCCGAGTATTCTTGGCATCATTGCATTGGCGGTTACGGGTTGTTATGATTCCGGTGACGTTGCTATTGTGGCAGCGTTTGGCAATTATATGGTGCTAAATTGTTTGTTTTTGTTTGTTTTGGTAGAGCTTTTATCTGATTGTGGACTGGTGGATTATATTTGTCGGCGATTGATGGCAATGGAAGTCATCAAAGGGCGCCCATGGTTGCTGTTTAGTGTAGTGCTGTTTATTCCGTTTTTATTATCGGCTGTTGGGCAAGTATTTTCTGCTGTGTATCTTGCTTGGAAAATTACTTACTCTATTTTAGATATTGCTGGTTATTCGCGTGATAGTAAAACTGGACGAATTACCATCATTGCATCTATGTTGGCCATTGCGGCTGGTTCTCAAGTTTTACCATTCCTGAGCTCAGCGTTGATGATTTGTGGTGCCTTTTCCCAGATGATTGGGGAAGCGTTCAACTATGGAAAATATATGATATTCAGTGTGCCATTTGCACTGTTGAATTTGGTAGAGCTGATCTTAGTCGTTAAATTCATCTTTAGAATGGATGTTGAGAAATTTGCCAATGTTGATTTAGAAAAATTGGAAGTTGGTGGCGATTCTGCAAAGATGACGTTGCGACAAAAGTTATCTGGTGTGGCTTTTTTGCTTACGTTGGCGTTGCTGTTAATCCCTAACTTTTTGCCAAAAGGAAATATTATTTCGAACTTTTTGTCGTCGCTTGGCATGACAGGAACTTGCATGTTGATTGTGGTTGTGTTAATTCTCATTAAGGTAGATGGAAAACCTTTGCTGGATTATAATAGCGTGGCAAAAAAAGCCATCTATTGGGATATGATTTTGTTTTTGGCAGTGGTACTTTGCATTTCAACGCTTCTTACGCAGGAAGAAACTGGGATAACAGTATTTTTGAATGGTGTCTTGCAGCCGCTGCTTGGGTTGAATTCTGGTTACTTATTTGTTGTGATCTTCTTAGGTATCGCATCGATATTAACGCAGTTTATGAATAATACGGTTGTTGCTATTATGTTCCTGCCGATTGTGTTGGTGGCAACGTCCAGTTATGGTTTGAATTCCTGGGCATTGGTTACCGTGTTAATTGGGGCATCGCAGTTTATTGCGTATGCAACACCGGCTGCTTGTCCAAATGCTGGGATGATGTATTCTTGCGAATATACTCCATATAATAAGAGTGTGAAGTATGTTGTTCCTGTTTTGCTTGTATGGTTTGTTTCGTTGGTTACTCTGGGATATGCATTAGCAAGTATGGCTTTTTTTTGATATAGTGTTCAAGCGGCAGCTGTTGCTGTCGCTTTTTTCGTGCGCTGACGACTTGTCGCTGACAGGCGTTCGCGTTACAATGGCAGTAACGATGACGACGAAGGAGGCGGAGCAGATGTTACATGAGATTGGCGATCGGGATTATTGCTGTCAGTATGTGGATGATGCGTTGCGCGCGCCGGAGGATGTGGTGCTGGCTTTTCGCGGCGATGAGGTGTTGTTTTGCGGAGAGTCTTTGCCGCGCTTGCGTGATTTGGCGGCAGATATTGCGCTGCGGTATCTTTTCAATATTTCTGGCGTGCGGTTCTTTTTAGCGGAGGAGCCGGTGACAGAGTCAGAGACATTGCATTATGAGAGTGTGCGTAGTCTGCGTTTGCTGCAGCCGCAGTGGCTGGCGTTTGCTGGTATGACAGGCTATCATCTGGCGGTGTGGTATGGCAACAATCGCTTTTGTGGGGCATGTGCAACGCCGCTGGAACATAAGACGAGTGAGCGGGCATTGGTTTGCCCGAATTGTGGTCGAGTGTATTATCCAAATATCGCTATTGCTGTGATTGTGGGGATCCTCGATGGTGATCGCATTCTGCTTTCGCGATATGCGGCTGGTGCGTATCGCAGTTATGCATTGATTGCCGGTTATGTGGAAATTGGCGAAACGTTGGAAGATGCGCTGCGGCGGGAGATTATGGAAGAAGTGGGGCTGAATGTGAAGAACATTCGCTTCTACGACGATCAGCCGTGGGGATTTTCACGCACGTTGTTGGTGGGCTTCTTCGCCGATTTGGATGGGCCGCCGGATATTGTGCTGGACAAGCGGGAGTTGTCTGAGGCAGTGTGGGTATCGCGTGAGGAGATGCCGGTGAGCGATCCGCGCATTAGTATGACGGCAAAAATGATGGAGGCGTTTCGTCTCGGCGAGGATGTGTGAACGTATGTGTGCCCTTTATGGGTAAATGTCCACGGGCGGAAAATAAAATCAATAGCAGGTATTTTTCCATTTTTCGCTTGACGGCACATCTGTAAATGCTATAATGAATTTAATCCAATAAAGCACATGAATAACGCAATGATGGAGAAGCGATATGCCAAACGCTTTTCAGAGAGCTGCCGGTTGGTGTGAGGCAGCAGCCAGGTATATTTTTCCACTCCGGAGCGGCGAATGATGAATTTGACGGGCGCGCCCGATACAGCGCACAAGAGTTGGCGCAAGCACAATTTGGGTGGCACCGCGAGATAATATAAGCTCGCCCCATTTCGGGGCGGGCTTTTTTATTTTATTCACGTGCGCTGCTTACGCAGATGGTTTTAAAGAGGAGTGTTGCAAGAATGAAGAGAGCATATAATTTTAATGCAGGTCCTTCGGCCATGCCGTTGGAAGTGCTGCAGGAGGCCCAGGCTGAATTTTTGGATTTTCAGGGCACGGGCATGAGTGTGATTGAAATCAGTCACCGTAGTGCAGAGTATTCCGCGTTGCATCAGGAAACGAAGGATCTTTTGCGAGAACTGATGGAAATTCCGGAGGATTATGACATCCTCTTTTGTCAGGGCGGCGGCAGCACGCAGTTCTTGATGGTAGCGGCTAATTTTCTGACGAAGAAATATGGTGCTTATGTGAACACTGGGGTATGGGCCAAGAAGGCTATGGCTGAGGCGCAGTATTACGGCGAGGCTTACGAAGCGGCATCCAGCGCTGACAAGAATCATAGCTATATTCCGCAGGCATTTGACCTCCGTCCGGACACATCTTATGTGCATATGACGGCAAATAATACCATTTATGGCACAGAGTATCCGGATTTCCCAAAATTTGATGTGCCAATGATCTGCGATATGTCCAGTGATATTCTTTCACGCCGTGTCAATGTGGCGGATTTTGATTTGATTTACGCTGGGGCCCAGAAGAATCTCGGACCTGCCGGTGTGACGTTGGCCGTCATCAAGAAGGATTTCTTAGCAACGGCACGCACCAATCTGCCAACGATGCTCAAATATGCAACCTTCGCTGAAAAGGATTCCCTCTACAATACACCACCGGTTTTTGCCATTTATATGGTGAATAAAACCTTGCATTGGATCAAGAATCAGGGTGGCGTCGATGTGGTTGCGGCACGCAATGCGGCCAAGGCCAAGCTTATCTACGATGTCATTGATCAGAGTGAAGGCTTCTACATTGGTCATGCAGAACCAGCCTATCGCAGCAAGATGAACATTACGTTTAATTTGCAGACGTCGGACATGGAAAAAGATTTCATTGCCCAGGGTAAAGCGGCTGGCTTTGTTGGCATCAATGGCCATCGTTCTGTTGGTGGCTGCCGGGCTTCGGCGTACAATGCGGTGCCAGTGGAAGCGTGTGAAGCGTTGGCAGAATATATGAAACAGTATCAGAAAAATCATCAATAATAGAGAGTTTTAGTATAGGAGGAAAAGATATGAGAATTTTAGTTAGTGACGACGTTAGCGAAAAAGGTGTAGCGATTCTGCGTGAACACTTTGATGTAGATATTAAAACCAACATGCCACCAGAAGAACTGTTGGGATGCATTGGCGAATACGATGGTCTGGTTACTCGCAGTCAGACCCAGGTGACGGAAGAAGTCATCGCAGCAGCTACCAATCTGAAGGTTATTGGCCGTGCAGGTGTTGGTGTTGACAACATCAATATTCCTGCGGCTACAGCACGCGGCATCGTTGTCTGCAACGCACCAGAAGGAAACACCATTGCTGCCGTAGAACATACTATTGGTATGATGTTGGCTGTGACCCGTCACATTCCACAGGCTCACCAGTCCATTCAGGAAGGCAAGTGGGACCGCAAGAGCTTCACTGGGATTCAGCTGCAAGGCCGCACCCTCGGTGTCATCGGGGTTGGCCGTGTAGGTAGTCGTGTGGCTAAACGTATGCAGGCGTTTGAAATGAACGTTATTGGTTATGACCCATACATCACCGAAGAACGTGCGCGTCAGATTGGTATTGAGTTGGTTGATTTTGACACCTTGTTGGCAAAATCCGATTACATCACCATTCATACCCCACTCACCAAAGAAACCCGCGATATGATCGATGCCGATGCCATCGCAAAAATGAAAGATGGCGTTCGTCTTGTTAACTGCGCTCGCGGTGAATGCTTTGACAACCTGGCCATTGCTGAAGCCATCAAGACCGGCAAAGTGGCTGGTGCGGCCATCGACGTTTATCCAAACGAACCATTGACTCTTGAAAACAATCCATTCCTTGGTATGTTCAATGTTGTCCAGACCTCTCACCTTGGTGCTTCCACGGTTGAAGCGCAAGAAGGCGTTGCTGTTGACGTTGCCTATGGCGTGATCGACGCACTCAATGGCAAACCTGTTATGAACGCCGTCAACATGGCACCAATTCCAAAGAGTGTGGCAGCGGTTATTCAGCCATACTTTGGCCTGGCTGAACGCATGGGGACCATCGGCATCTATCTTGCCAACGGTCCAGTAAAAGAAGTTGAAATTGAATACAGCGGTGAACTTTCCAACACTGAAACCGAACACCTGACCACTGCGTTCCTTAAAGGGATGCTGAATCCAATTCTGCAGGACAGCGTCAACTACGTTAACGCTCCTGGTCTGGCGAAGAAGCGCAACATTGATGTGAAGGAAAGCAAGACCCAGAAAACCGGTTACTACACCACGTCCATCACGGCTCGCATCAAAACCACCAATGGTGAACATGAAATTGCTGGTACCCTCTTTGATGGAAAACAGCCTAAGATTGTTCAGATCGACCAGTACCGCGTCGACTTTACACCAGAAGGCTATCTCCTCCTTGTGCCACACGTTGACCAGCCAAACATGATCGGGCAGATCGCTACCATCCTTGGTAAGGCGCAGATCAACATCAATGGCATGCAGGTGGGCAATACCACTGAAAGCGGCACCAACATCATGGCTGTTGCGGTTAACGATGACATTCCAAATGACATCCTGCTGCAGATTTCTGGCATCGAAGGCATTCTTGATGTGAAGCTCATTCACTGCGAAGAATAAAGGAAGGATTCTATGACAAGAATTATTTTAGTTCGCCATGGCGAAACCACCTGGAACGTCGAAGGCCGCTATCAGGGTCAGGAAGACACACCGCTGTCGGAGCGCGGCTTGGAACAGGGGCGTCTTCTCGCAGAAGGTTTGCGCAACATTTCTATTGATCGTGCGATTTCCAGTCCATTGCAGCGTTCTTTTCAGACGTGTCGCTTTTGCGCCGATCTGCATGACTTGACGGTGACGGCCGATGAGCGTCTTTCTGAAATCAACCACGGAAGCTGGGAAGGCCGTTTGGCTGCTGAGATTGCTGCCGAATTTCCGGAAGATTTTGCGCGTTGGCACAGTGAGCCGCATCTTGTGCAAATGCCAGATGGCGGCGAAAATCTCGAAGATGTGCGCCGTCGTGTACGCGCTGCCTTTGATGATTATGTGCGCCAATATCCGGATGAAACCATTCTCGTTGCGGCGCACGATGCTGTGAACAAGGCCATCATCTGCGACCTCATGGGCATCGGCATGGATCATTTCTGGCAGGTCAAGCAGGACAACACCTGCATCAATGTTTTGGAATATAATGAAGGCACTTGGCGCGTTGTGCTTTTAAACAGCACCGCCCACATGGGCTATTTGTTCAGCGGCATCGAGCAGGCCGGACTCTAAAAAATATGAAAATCCACGCGTTCTGCGTGGATTTTTTTGTTGTGGGCGTTGGCTGGCGCGTCGTTGTTTTATAAAAAATACTTGGCTGTTTGCAGTGTTTTGATTTGATGATAAAACCTGCCGCGCGTTGACCGTGGTGATAGAATATGATAACATATAGGCTGTGTGCGAATGCACAAATGTCCGATCCTTTGGGACATGATATTGTTTGTAGATATTGAAGAAAACATATTTTTATTTGAGGTGAAGAACTATGCCTGGAATGGTATTGTTAGGAGCACAATGGGGCGACGAAGGGAAAGGAAAGATCACCGACTATCTTGCAGAGCGTGCAGATTATGTCGTGCGTTACCAGGGTGGTAACAACGCTGGCCATACGGTCGTCGTCAATGGTGAAGAGTTTAAGCTGCGCTTAATTCCATCTGGGATTATTTCTGGTCATGCAACCTGCGTGATTGGTAACGGTGTGGTTGTCGATTTGAAGGTGCTCATTAAAGAAATGGAATACCTGAAATCAAAGGGCGTGGACGTCAGCCGTTTGCGCATCAGTGACCGCTGCCATTTGATCATGCCTTATCATATTAAGCAGGATGAATGCGAAGAAATGGCTAAGGGTGATGCTAAGATCGGCACCACGAAAAATGGCATTGGCCCATGCTATATGGATAAATGTGCGCGTGTTGGCGTGCGTATGGGCGACGTGGTTGATAGAGAGTATTTCCTCTCCCGCCTGAAAAGCGCCGTTGCTCTGAAAAATGAACTGCTGGGCAAGCTCTATGGCGTAGAACCTTATGACGCCGAAGCCATCGCCGACGAATATCTGGCGCTTGCTGATCAGGTCAAAGATCAGATCTGTGACACCTCTTATCTTTTGAATGAAGCGCTGAAGGAAGGCAAGAAGGTTTGCTTCGAAGGGGCGCAGGGGACCTTGTTGGACATCGACCATGGTACCTATCCTTTCGTTACCTCTTCCAATCCAAATGCTGGTGCTGCTTGTGTGGGTGCAGGGGTTGGTCCTCAAAACATCAACGAAGTGCTTGGCATCATTAAGAGCTACACCACCCGTGTTGGGGCAGGTCCATTCCCTACCGAATTGGACGATGCCGTTGGTGAAGAAATGCAACAGCGCGGCCATGAATACGGCACCGTCACCGGACGTGCTCGTCGCTGCGGTTGGTTGGATTTGGCGCTTGTCAACTATTCTGTTCGTCTTAATGGCATCACCGGTTTTGCATTGATGAAGCTGGATATTCTGGACACTCTGCCAGAAATCAAAATCTGCACTGGCTACAAGCTGAACGGTGAAGAAATTAAATACTTCCCAGGTCGTTTGGACGACCTTGAAAAGGTTGAACCAATCTATGAAACCGTTCCTGGCTGGCAGTGCGACACCACTTCCTGCACCCGCTTTGAGGAGCTGCCAGATGCAGCCAAGGCGTTCGTTGAACGTGTGGAAGCGCTCACCGGTGTACCTGTGAAGATCGTTGCTGTTGGTCCTGGTCGTGAACAGACCATCATTCGTGAACACGTGCTTTAATGGTTGAGGCTTCGCTATGACGAAACAAAAATCCTTTTTCAAGGGTGCGTTGATTTTAACCATCGCAGGCGTCCTGGGCAAAATGCTCGGGGCGCTTTATCGCATCCCATTCAACCGCATTGTCGGTGAAGAAGGGGCAGCGTTGTATGGATTGAGTTACTCGGTGTATCAGATTCTGTTTGCGCTCTCTACAGCGGGGATTCCGTTGGCTGTATCAAAAATGGTGGCTGTTTATGAGGAGCGTCAGGAATCTGGTGAGAGTCTGCGGCTTTTGAAGGCAGCGTTTGCGATGCTGGCGCTTATCGGACTGCTTGTTGGTCTGTTTGTATTCACTCAGGCCGAACGCATCGCCGTTTTTGTGTTCAATGAACCAGCTGCGGCGCTGAGTTTGAAAATGTTGTCTCCAGCTATGCTGTTCAGCTGCCTAATGGCGGTGCTGCGTGGTTATTTCCAGGGGCATCAGCAAATGGTGCCAACGGCGATTTCTCAGATTTTAGAGCAATTCTTCCGTGTAGGGACGATTTTTATTGCCATCTTTTTGCTGGCAGGGCGTCCCCTGCATGTTATTGTGGCTGGAGCAAGCTTTGGTTCCGCCGTTGGCGGGATTTTGGGATTCACGTTCCTGGCTGTATTCTTTATCTGGTACTATAAGCGTAAGCAGCCAAAAAATCTCGTGGAGCCAACGGTTCATGAATCGACAGGAAGCATGCTGAAACAGCTGTTGTACTATGCCATTCCAATTTCGATTGGTGCGCTGGTGTTGCCAATCATGCAGCTGATTGACTCTACACTCGACATCACGCGATTGGAAGCATCTGGGATGGTGCATTCAGAGGCCCTCATTCAATATGGTTATCTGGCCAGCTATGCCATGCCAATCATTAATTTGCCATTTATTATCACCACAGCGGTATCTGCAAGTCTAGTTCCTACCATTGCGAACCTGTATGAACAGAAAGATCGTGTAGGGGTCGATAACAACATCCGCACCTCGTTGATGCTGACGGTGATTCTGATGCTGCCGGCTGCCGCTGGTCTGGCAACCCTTGGGCGGCCAATCTGTGCACTGCTTTATAACAATCCAGAGTCGGGAACGGCGCTTTCTTATGTGGCCTTTACGGTCCTGGCTGTTGGTGTGTATCAGGTCTCTGGTGGGGCCTTGCAAGGACTTGGCCGCGTATTCATTCCAATGTCAAGCCTGATCATTGGGGCAATCATCAAGGCCATCTTGAATTATGTGCTTCTGGCGCAGCCTGGTGCCGATATTCGCATGGCGGCCATTGCTACCGTTGTGGCATTTTCTGTAGCCGCGCTTCACAACCTCTACCAGCTGGGCCGCATTGTCGGCTGGAAGTGGTTCTCTTTGAAACAACTCGTTGTTAAACCAGCTGTTGCTACCATCGTGATGGCAGCTTGCGTAACAGCGGTGAAATTCTTTTTTGTTGATCTCATTGGCCGAGCCTTTATTATTACGGCATGCGGCATTGTCGTGGGCGTGGTTGTGTATTTTGTGGTGTTATTCCTGATTGGCGGTATTGACCGTGAAACATTGGAAAAAATGCCAAAAATTGGACCGAAGCTCGCCAGCAAATGGGGCAGCAAATAATATCTGATGATAAAAAGCGTTTCCTAGGAAGCGCTTTTTCTTATTTAAAAACAGAAGGAGGCGCATGGATAATGGAGAACGCAAATCTTTCGCCATTAACAGAGGTAATTACGCAGTTGCTGGCACCTGATGGCTGTCCTTGGGATCGGGCGCAAGATCATGTCAGCATGCGTAAGCATATGATCGAAGAAGCCTACGAAGTGTGTGATGCCATCGATCGCGACGATGCTCTCAATCTTCAGGAAGAACTGGGCGATGTTCTGTATCAGGTGGTGTTTCATGCTGCACTGGCAGAAGCTGAGGGGAAGTTTGTGTTACAAGATGTTGTTGACGGTGTAGCCGAGAAGATGAAACGCCGTCATCCGCATATTTTTTCTACAGCGAATGGCACCGTTGCTGGTGACTGGGAAAGCATTAAGCGTCAGGAAAAAGCTGCGCAGCATCAGCCAACCACCCTGCCGGAGTGCCTGCCTGTGACACTCAAGCTTAGCAAGTTGACGGCAAAGCTTACAAAAGCAGGCGTTGATCCTAAAAAATTAGTAGCACTTTGCGACGACGAGACCGAGCGCGCGTTGCTGACGCTGGTGCAGGAAGCGGCATCCTATAATCGCGAGGTGGAATTTGCGGGCCAAAGTCTCGCCAAAAAGTTGGAAAATATGTTAGAAAATGTTAACAAATAAGGGATGGCGGAAAAATACGTGTCAAATGGCAAAAAAACTTGTTAAGATGGCGTTTTGACGCTTTTCATGCCCATAAGTTTGTGGTAAAATTCAAGCAAGCTATGGAGTCATCAATTACACATCAAACAATTAGGGAGGAAATTTCATTGAATAAATCCGAATTAGTTGCAAGTGTTGCTGAAAAGTCTGGCTTGACCAAAAAAGACGCTGAAAAAGCTGTTAACGCAGTTTTTGATTCTATCACTGCAACCCTCGTTTCCGGCGAAAAAGTTCAGCTGGTTGGTTTCGGTACTTTCGAAGTCAGAGAACGTAAAGAACGTCAGGGCCAGAACCCACAGACCAAGCAGCCTATCACCATTCCTGCAACCAAAGTTCCTGCATTCAAGGCAGGCAAAGGTCTCAAGGATGCTGTTGTCGGTAAATAATCAATATCGAAATTTTGCTCATGGCCCTAAGCTGTAGCCTCGGTTGGCAGCTTAGGGTTGTTTTTTTGACTGCATAGACTTTTTATTTTATGAGGAGACGATCATGCGCATCGATAAATTTTTGAAGGTGAGCCGAATCATCAAACGTCGCACGGTTGCTAAAGAAGTGTGCGATGGTGGGAAAGTCAAAGTGAATGGTCGCGTGGCAAAAGCCGGAACCGATGTGGTAGCTGGTGATGAAATCGAAATTCAATTTGGCGAGAAATTGTTTCGCGCGCGCATTAAAGAAGTGCGAGAAACTGTCCCGGCCAAGGAAGCTGATGGATTATACGAAGTGTTGGTTTGAGCGGAACAGCTTGCACGATCAACGGGAACATTCTATAATGAATAGCATTGAATAAATGCCACCACGAATGAAAGGGGTGACCCGATGGCAAAAAAGAAACGCAATGCATTGACGTCACGACTGCATTTTCAGAAGAAAAAAGAACAGCCATCCATTTTGCAGGAGGAAGAGCAAAAATGGAGCTGGACACAGATCATGGTGTTTATCGTTTTGATTTACGCAGGCATGACCTTTATGAATGGCTGTTTTTCCATTATTGACCTGAAGGCACAGCAGAACGCTATTGTTGCTCAGACGCAGGATGCTGAAACGAAGCAAAGTGAATTGGAAAACGAAGTGTCGTATATGCAGACGCAAGAAGCGGTCGAAAAGACGGCACGAGAAGATTTAAACATGGTAAAACCTGGTGAAATACTCTTAACACAGAGGGAAAACACCGATACAACGCAGAACAACACAGAGAATTCTGACGAAAAGTCCGACGCGGCGGAGTAAACCACCTGTTGACCCTTGACAGAGGTTTCTATCCATCGGTATAATGAAGCCAGACAAATAATTTTGAAAAATATGGGAGGCTAGCAAGCGCATGTCCAATACTGTAGGGCAAATTTTATCGGGCAAAGTGACTGGAATCACAAATTTCGGCGCGTTTGTCGAACTGGAAACCGGAGAAACCGGATTGGTACATATTTCTGAGATTGCGGATACTTTTGTAAAAGACATCCATGAGCATCTCGCTGTTGAAGATGAAGTTAAGGTCAAGATTCTTAACATTAATGATAATGGAAAGATTGGCTTGTT
>OGRU01000489.1_pt1 | contig 37869 bp, 35 predicted proteins | sample 1553541 | NCBI WGS metagenome assembly OGRU01 (sample SAMEA2580068, study PRJEB22360) | human gut metagenome | biome: human gut; feature: human-associated habitat; material: faeces | place: Denmark | collected 2008/2010
CATGATAACCCAGGGCGCTGCCCTGGGCTAAGAGCTTCTGCCCTTTCAGGGCGTGCTGCTTGCATCCTTTCCCCTGGGCTAAGAGCTTCTGCCCTTTCAGGGCGTGCTGGTTGCGTCCATTCCCCTGGGCTAAGAGCTTCTGCCCTTTCAGGGCGTGTGGGGCAAAACTTGCGAAACTTCAGTCAATAAAAATATGTGAACATCCAATAGGATAGCCAAAAATAGTACAATAATTATAAAAAATCAGTTGAAAGGGCTGATAATTCGGATTTTTTGTCTAATTTTGCACCTTGGTTTTATATAGGTGCCGTTAGGCACCGTGTTACTATAAAGAAAAGAATAAAGAAATTATTAAATAATAATGAAGAAGAAAATTCAGTTCAGTCTCGTATATCGAGACATGTGGCAGAGTTCTGGTAAGTTCCAGCCACGCAAGGATCAGTTGGCTAAGATAGCCCCAGTAATCATCGAGATGGGATGCTTTAGCCGTGTAGAGACCAATGGCGGTGCTTTCGAGCAGGTAAACCTCCTCGCTGGTGAGAATCCTAATGATGCAGTTCGTGCATTCTGCAAGCCTTTCAATGAGGTGGGTATCAAGACTCATATGCTCGACCGTGGATTGAACGCTCTTCGTATGTATCCTGTGCCAGACGATGTACGTGCCTTGATGTACAAGGTGAAGGCTAAGCAGGGTACCAACATCACCCGTATCTTTGATGGTTTGAACGATGTTCGCAACATCATTCCTTCTATCAAGTGGGCCAAGGAGGGCGGCATGACTCCACAGTGTGCACTCTGTATCACCAACTCTCCTGTTCATACTCTCGAATATTATATGAACATTGCCGACCAGCTCATCGCTGCCGGTGCTGAGGAAATCTGCTTGAAGGATATGGCTGGTATCGGTCAGCCTGCATTCCTCGGTAAACTTACCAAGATGATCAAGGACAAGTATCCAGAGATTATCATCCAGTATCATGGTCACTCAGGTCCTGGTCTCTCTATGGCTTCCATCCTCGAGGTCTGCAACAATGGTGCCGACATCATCGATACAGCCATCGAGCCATTGTCATGGGGTAAGGTTCATCCAGACGTAATCTCTGTCATCAGCATGCTGAAGAACGAGGGCTTCGAGGTTCCTGAAATCAATATGAGCGCATACATGAAGGCTCGTGCCATGACTCAGGAGTTCATCGACGAGTGGCTTGGCTACTTCATCAACCCTGGCAACAAGATCATGTCTTCACTCCTGCTCGGTTGCGGTCTCCCAGGCGGTATGATGGGAAGTATGATGGCAGACCTCGGTGGTATGCGTCAGACCATCAACAACATCCGCAAGAAGAAGGGTGAGGAAGAGTTGTCTATGGACGACCTTCTGATCAAGCTCTTCGACGAGGTAGAGTATGTATGGCCACGTGTGGGTTATCCTCCATTGGTAACACCATTCAGCCAGTACGTGAAGAACATCTCCCTGATGAACCTCCTCACCATGGAGCAGGGCAAGGGCCGCTTCGTGATGATGGACGACTCTATGTGGGGTATGATCCTCGGTAAGAGTGGTAAGATTCCAGGCAAGATAGATCCCGAACTCGTAGAACTTGCCAAGAAGCAGGGTCGTGAGTTTACTGATGTTGATGCCCACACATTGCTTACCAATGCGCTCGACGACTTCAAGAAGGAGATGGACGAGAATGGTTGGGAGTACGGTCAGGACGACGAGGAACTCTTCGAACTTGCCATGCACCCAGAGCAGTATCGCAATTACAAGAGCGGTCAGGCTAAGAAGAACTTCTTGGCAGACTTGCAGAAGGCTAAGGATGCCAAGCTTGGCTCAACATTGACTCCTGCCCAGTTGGCAGAGTTCAAGCATGCCAAGGCTGATGCCATCGTAGCACCTGTTGCCGGTCAGATCTTCTGGGAGTTCCAGGGCGAGGGCGAGTGCCAGCCAGCCGTAGAGCCATTCATCGGCAAGGAGTATAAGGAAGGTGATGCCTTCTGCTACATCCAGGCTCCATGGGGCGAGTTCGAGACCGTTCCCGCAGCTCTTGGCGGAAAGCTTGTAGAAATCAATGCCAAGCAGGGCAGCAAGATTCGCAAGGGCGATGTGATCGCCTACATTGAGCGAGAGGCTGAATAATGTTGAATGTTCAGTGTTTAATGTTTACTTTGCAAGTATCGTGGCGTGAGCCTAATTAAACACTGAACATTACGAACTAAACATTAAATAGATGAATTATCAAGCTGTTATTGATAAGTATTATCCTGAGGATGATGAGCTTCGTCATATCCTCATTACCCATAGTCAATCTGTAGCGCGAAGAGCGCTACAGATTGTTTCGTCTCATCCCGAACTGCATCTTGATGCTCAGTTTGTGGAAGAGGCAGCCATGCTTCACGACATCGGAATCTATCTTACCGATGCTCCTGGCATCATGTGTTTTGGCAGTCAACCCTACATCTGTCATGGTCGTCTGGGTGCCGAACTGATGCGTCGTGAAGGCTTCGAGCGCCATGCACGAGTGTGCGAGCGCCATACGGGAGCAGGCATCACATGCCAGCAGATAGAGAGTCAGAATCTGCCTTTGCCCCATCAGGATTTCCTTCCGGAAACCATGGAGGAAAAGGTGATCTGCTATGCCGACAAGTTCTTCAGCAAGACTCATCTCGATCGTGAGAAAACCATCCAGCAGGCTGAGAAAAGCTTGGCCAAGTTTGGCGAGGAGGGTGTCCTGCGCTTCAAGGAGTGGGAAAAAATGTTCGAATGAGCTAAAAAGACGTCAGCATGATGTGTAATCTAAGCAGAAATGCTTAACTTTGCAAACTAAATGAGAAAATATCCTTTCATAGCACTTTTGTTGTTTGCCTTCATCTGTATGATGGCAAGTCCCAACATGCCGTTCTTCAAGAAGAAAAAGAAGAAGGCTGCCGCCGACTCTACGGCTGTGGTCGATTCTGTCTTGCGCGACTCAGCAGGCAATGTGGTGGCTGATACTGCCCGTATGGACTCTCTGCAAAAGGCTATCTGGAAGCACAACCAAGTGGTGGACGACAGTATTCGTCTCGACAGTATTGCCCGCAAGAAGTCGGGTGGAGTAGATGCTCCTGTCACTTATTCGGCTTCCGACTCGCTTGTCTATGACGCCAAGAACAAGGTGGCGCATCTTTATGGCTCTGCGCAGGTGAAGTATGAGAATATGGATCTTGCCAGCGACCGTATTTCGATGGACATCGATAAGAGTAACGTGAAGGCTATGGGTACGGCCGACTCTACTGCCGAGGGTGGTGTAAAGGGAAAGCCTGTATTCAAGATGGGTAGCGACGAGTATGATACCGATACCATCAAGTTCAACTTCAAGAGCAAGAAAGCCCTTATTAATAATGTATATACCGAGCAGCAGGACGGTTTCCTGTCGGGTATGCGCTCCAAGCGCGACTCTTCAGGAGTGATCTATCTGCAGCATGGACGTTACACCACCTGCGATGACCCACATCCTGATTTCTATATCTCGCTCTCGCGTGCCAAGGTGCGTCCTGGCAAGGATGTAGTCTTTGGCCCGGCTTACCTCGTGGTGTGTGATGTGCCTATGCCTTTCGCCATTCCTTATGGTTTCTTCCCCTTTACCAAGAGCTATAGCAGCGGTTTTATCATGCCTACTTATGGCGATGAGAGCGACCGAGGATTCTATTTGCGCGATGGTGGATATTATTTTGCCATCAACGACAAATGGGACTTGAAACTCCTGGGCGAAATCTACACCAAGGGTTCTTGGGGACTCTCGGCTGCCAGCAACTATCGCAAGCGCTACAAGTATTCGGGAAGCTTCTATTTCAGCTATCAGGATACCAAGACAGGTGATAAGGGAATGCCCGACTTTACCGAGCAGGAGAGTTTTAAGTTGCAGTGGAACCATCGACAAGACTCCAAGGCCAATCCTTACAGTTCGCTTTCTGCCAGCGTCAACTTCGCTTCAACCAGTTATGAGCGCAACAATCTCAACTCGCTCTATAATCCACAGTCGATGACGCAGAGTACCAGAACCTCTTCTGTCAACTGGAGCACCAACTTTTCGAGCATAGGTATGTCGCTGACGGCAACTACCAACCTCTCGCAGAACATGCGCGACTCTTCGTTGGCAGTCACTCTGCCCGACCTCAATATCAACATTGCGCGTTTCTATCCATTCCGTCGCAAGAAGATGGTGGGTGACGAGCGATGGTATGAGAAGATAGCCCTGAGCTATACAGGACATGTGAGCAACTCCATCTCCACAAAGGAAGACCTGCTTTTCAAGAGCAATCTTATCAAAGACTGGCGCAACGGATGGGAACATCGCATTCCGGTAAGTGCCAACTTCACGCTCTTCAAGTACATCAACATCAGTCCTAACTTCAACTTTACCGACCGTATGTACACCAATAAGGTCACGAAGTCGTGGGACGAGCAGAAGCAGGTCGAGGTGGCTGATACGACCTATGGTTTCCATAATGTGTACAACTGGAACATGAGCATCAGTGCCTCTACCAAGCTTTATGGTTTCTGGGTGCCCAACCGCAAGCTCTTCGGTGACAAGATACAGGCCATACGCCACGTGCTCTCGCCAACTGTAAGCTTCAGCTATGCGCCAGACTTTGGTGCTTCTCGCTATGGATACTGGGATACTTATCAGAAGACGGATGCCAATGGAAATGTATCGCTCGTCAGCTACTCGCCTTATCAAAACTCGCTCTTTGGAGTGCCGGGCAAGGGTAAGCAGGGAAGCATTTCCTTTACGTTGGGCAACAACCTTGAGATGAAGGTCAAGAGCGATAAGGACTCCACCGGATTTAAAAAGATAAGTCTTATCGATGCTTTCGATATCAATATGAGTTACAATACGGCAGCCAAGGTGCGGCCATGGAGTGACCTCGGTATCGACTTGCGCCTGAAATGGTGGAAAAACTATACTTACAGTATGCATGCTGTCTTTGCCACCTATGCCTATGAACTCGACGAACAGGGAAATCCTTATGTGGGAACCCATACTGAGTGGGGCAAGGGACGTTTCGGACGTTTCCAGGGTATGTCGCAGAACTTCTCTTTCACGCTTACGCCTGAAAAGTTGAAGAAACTATTCGGAGGAGGCGATGACAGCGACAGCGATAACTCCCGCAACAAGGATGACGATGAGGGTGTAGATACCAATATCGAAACCAATATCGACGATGACATGGAGGCTGGAAAGCATGGAGCCAAGAAGAAGGGCGGAAAGGCCAAGACCGATGACGATGGTTATATGGCTTTCAATATGCCTTGGTCGCTTTCTGTGGGTTACGGTATCACCATGCGTGAGGATACTCGCCGCGAAAAGTTCAACGAGAGCACCATGCGCTATCCATACAAGTTTACCCAGACTCTCAACTTCAGTGGTAACGTGCGTATCAGCGATGGCTGGAACATCAGCTTCTCATCTGGCTACGACTTCGAGAACAAGGCCATGAGTATGACAACAGCTTCGCTGCAGCGCGACCTCCATTGTTTCAATATGAGTTGTTCGGTGGTGCTGGCTCCTTATACCAGCTATAACTTCACATTCCGTTGTAACGCTTCTACGCTTACAGATGCTTTGAAGTACGATAAGCGAAGCGGTTATTCCAACGCCGTGCAGTGGTATTGATGCTCGAAAGATAGACAGACACCTTATTTATATATATATAAGGATCAATTTTCGCAAGTTCAATAGAAGATATTTTATATAGAATAGGCTTTTGCAACCAGGTTGCAGAAGCCTTTTTGTATTTTTGCATCCGAAAACGAAAAGAAGTGTAATATAACTAAAGTATCTTATCAATATGGAATCAAATCAACAACATCACGAATGTGGTTGTGCTCAAGGTTCTCACGGTTGTGGCTGTGAGCATCATCACGAGCATCATGACGAGCATGGAAGCCTTGGCAAGCGCCTTCTGCTCATTTCGGTCACTGTATTATTGCTTATAGGAGCTTACTTCGTCGAGAAGACATGCGCGCTTTCCACCTGGCAGTTGCTCCTGGTTTATCTTGTTCCCTATCTGCTGATAGGTCATGACACCTTGGGCGAGGCTGCCGAGGGTATTGCTCATGGCGATGTGTTCAATGAGCATTTCCTGATGACCATTGCCACCATAGGAGCCTTGTGCATCGGTTTCTTTCCGGGCGAGGAGACTGAGTTTGCTGAGGCTGTTTTCGTTATGCTTTTCTTCCAGGTGGGTGAGCTCTTCGAAGGCTATGCTGAGGGAAAGAGTCACGACAGTATCTCACATCTGATGACCATCCGGCCTGATGTGGCTCACGTCTGTCATGGAGAAGAGGTAGAGACTGTAGCCCCCGAGACGGTACAAATCGGTGAGACGGTTCTGATAAAACGAGGAGAGAAAGTGCCCCTTGACGGTAAGGTCGTCAGTGGTTCTGCGCTTCTCGACACTTCTGCCCTTACGGGCGAGAGTGTACCGCGTGAGGTAAAAGAGGGCGATGAGGTTTATTCGGGTTGCATCAATGTGAAGGGAGAATTGCGTTTGCAGACCACCAAGACCTTTGGCGAGAGTACAGCCTCTCGCATCATAGCCTTGGTAGAGGGTGCCGATGCAAGCAAGTCGCGCAGTGAGTCTTTCATCACCCGCTTTGCCCGCGTTTATACTCCTGTAGTAGTGCTGTCAGCCTTGGTTTTAGCTATTGTTCCGCCTCTCTTGGGTACTTTGGGCTTGGGTGTGCAGCTCTTTGGCGAGGGCAGTTTTATGCAACTGTTACCTCTATGGCTCAACCGTGCACTTATCTTCCTTGTGGTATCCTGTCCTTGTGCCTTGGTTATCAGTGTGCCGCTCACTTTCTTCGGTGGCATTGGCGGAGCCTCCCGCGCAGGTATTCTCATCAAGGGAAGCAGTTATATGGATGCCCTTGCCAAGGTGGGCGTAGTGGTGTTCGATAAGACAGGAACGCTGACTCATGGCGAGGTGTTGGTACAAGCCGATGAGGGTGCGCCTGTTGTGGTAGGCGACCGTGTAAAAGAAAGCAGTGCCGAGGCCATAGCCCAGTTGCGCCGTGAGGGTGTCGTCAAGACGGTGATGCTTACTGGCGACCGTCAGGAGGTGGGCGATCGCATAGCCCGTCAGTTGGGTCTCGATGAATATAAAGCCGAACTGATGCCTGCCGATAAGTTGGTTCATGTAGAACAACTGCTGAAACAGAAGCCTGCAGGCAGGACTTTGGCTTATGTAGGTGATGGCATCAACGATGCGCCCGTATTGAAGAGGGCAGATGTAGGAATAGCCATGGGTGCCTTGGGATGTGATGCTGCCATCGAGGCTGCTGATGTGGTGTTGATGGACGATGAGCCTCGAAAGGTTCCTCTTGCTGTTCACATTGCCCGTCGCACCATCCGCATTGCCCATCAGAATGTGGCCTTTGCCATAGGAGTCAAAGTGGCAGTCCTGTTGCTTGCCACCGTGGGTTTAGGTACCATGTGGATGGCTGTCTTCGCCGATGTCGGCGTAACGGTTCTTGCTGTCCTCAATGCCATGAGAGCATTGAAGAAAGTGGAATAGTTCCGTTTGTTATAAAAATATCAACCCACCTGTCTTGGAAATCCAAAACAAGTGGGTTGTTATTTTTAGGGCGTTTTTACTCTTTTACTCTTTTACCTTTTTACCCTTTTACTTTTTTACCCTTTTACCTTTTTACCCTTTTACCTTTAAAAGTCTGATACTCATAGGACTCACGGTGATGAGTCGTTTCTTGTAGAGGTCGCCAATGGCACGCTTGAATACCTTTTTGCTGACATGGAAGCGTTCGTAGATATCGTCTGCCTCGCTCTTGTCGCCTAAGTCGCAGGCACCATTGTTATCGAGCAGATACAGGTAGAGTGTTTCGGCAAAGTCGGCAGTTTGCTGTTGTCCTGTTTTCTGCAGACTCACATCAATCTTTCCGTCAGGGCGCACTCTTCCGATATAGCCTTTCATTCTGTCGCCAGTATGAATGTACTGGAATATCTGGTCCTGATAGAGCAGACCAGGGTACTGGTTGTCGATGATGACCTTGAAGCCGAGGTCTGTCTTCTGCCAGATCAGCAAGTCCACCTCGTCGCCATGACGATAGTGAGGATGTTCCTCCGACAGGTATCGCTCCACCTTGGCAGATGCCACGATGCGATAGCTCTCCTCGTCAATATGTACGTGTACGATGTATGACTGGCCCAAAACCATGCGCTTCTTTTGCTCACGGAAGGGACAGAAGAGGTCTTTCATCAGTCCCCATCCCAAGAAAGCGCCATATTCGTTCACCCATTTCACTTCAAGGTAGGCGAAGTCGCCCACTTTGGCAAGTGGTTTCTCGGTGGTAGCGATGAGTCGCTCGTCTTGGTCGAGGTAGATAAACACCTCAAGCTCGTCGCCAATGCTCACCTCTTCGGGTACGTAACGGGTAGGAAGAAGAATTTCTCCTTCTTCACCTCCGTCAAGGTAAATGCCGAAGTCTACTCTTTTCACCACTCTCAGGCTGTTGAAATCGCCTAATTTTATCTTGTTGCTCATATATGTGTTCTTTGTTTTTCTGTAGGTTGTCTTTATTCTTCGCTCTTCACGTCTTCGTTCTCTACGGTTTCGCTCTTCACGTCTTCGTTCTTTTCTACCATACCGTCTTTCAGGTGTATGGTTCGGTCGGTAATCGAGGCAAGTCCCTCGTCGTGTGTGACAATGACAAAGGTTTGTCCGAACTTGTCGCGCAGATCGAAGAAGAGCTGATGCAGTTCTGCCTTGTTGTGTGAGTCGAGGCTGCCCGAAGGCTCATCGGCAAGAATTACAGCAGGATTATTTACCAAAGCTCTTGCTACAGCCACGCGTTGCTTCTCACCTCCCGACAGTTCTGCTGGTTTGTGATGAGCTCTTTCGCTCAGCCCCATAAAGTCGAGCAGTTCTTCAGCCCTTGCCTTGGCTTCCTTGCGGCTCTTGCCTGCAATGAAAGCAGGAATCATGATGTTTTCGAGCGCGGTAAACTCCGGCAGCAACTGATGAAACTGGAATACGAAACCGATATGCTGGTTACGGAAGTCGCTCAACTTCCGCTGTGACAGTTTGCTCACGTCAATACCGTCTACCACTACGCTTCCCTCATCAGGACGGTCGAGTGTGCCAATGATCTGTAGCAGGGTGGTCTTGCCTGCGCCACTGGGGCCTACGATACTTACCACCTCACCTTTATTGATATGCAGGTCGATACCTTTAAGCACCTGCAGCGAGCCGAAGCTCTTTGTTATTCCTTTGATGTCTATCATTGTTGTTTGATATTATTCCATTTTAGTTCTGAAATTTCAGATTTTCCACAAAAGACAGTCACAATATGTAGACCTTCTCTTATTCCTTTTGTTGAAATAATTCCTTTATTTTATTAATATTTTGTAGTTCTTGAAATTGTTATTTTTATTATCTGATATTTTTATTAGATGTAATCCTCGACAAAGAGAAATGTTTATTTTGTTGTTGGTACATTCCTCCTTTTCCAATATTCCACAGGTATTATAGATTTTTATTGTTACCATATATGGTGGATCTATAATTATTTGATGGCCATTTACAATGAGAAAATCAGATAAATTGTTTTTGTTTGCAATATCTGTGGTATTGAGTTTCAGAATATTACTCATTGCTTGTCCATATTGGTTTCGTACCCAACAAAAAATACCATTATACCATGTTCCAGGATAGACTGTAAAGCCGTCTTGAGGTATTGTCGTAAAAATTGTATCTGTATATATAGGTAAATGGTCTTCACTTTGTTCTACTAAAATGACTCCTTGCTCAAAATTTTCTGCATCAATAGAAACATTGGCCAGAGGATAATCGTCCTGTCCTTCTGTCCATATCTTATTTAAAGTCAAAACAGGAGTAGATGGCAGAACTTCAAAATCAATAGGTTCTGAGCGAATATAGCTGATATTGTTTTTTCCTTTATTTGAAGTACTAAATATACATGAAAAATAACAGTCGTTAGGGCATACCTCTTTTTTTAAATTTCCCCAGTCAAATCCCATAAGAACGCTGTTGTATGGGTGTGAAAAATAACACTGAAATATTTTGGGTTTGTTAATAAAAGAGCAATAAAGTTCCTCAGATAAAAGATATTTGTATTCTTGATTATTTGTTTGTTTAAAATTAATATACCATTTAATGGATTCTATGTCTTCAGTTTTATAGTGTTCAGGTAATGATAATGAAATTAAATCTCCATCTTTGATCTGAGTACATTTCTTACCATTAATTTTTATATCAATGTTTTCTTCGTTTTGTTCTTTAGCAAAAGATTCCGTATGGGATATCACACTCATAAGTGTAATAAGGATGATTCCTAAAAAGTTGATATACTTCATAGTTATTTGTTTGAATTAAGTCCTAAATTCTTTTGCAAAAATAAGCAATTTTGTATAAACCTCAAAAAGAAATAAGGGAAAAGATGGAAAATGAGCTATAAATGTTTTTAAAAAGCAACAATATTGTATGATAGATAGATAAAATTTAAATATTATCGGATCACCTGCAAAAACGCGTTTGATTGCGCTGAAAAGGAAATCTTTGTTAAACATAAAAAATATTTTATGTTATGTATAGTTATTAAAAGAATTTTATGTATCTTTGCGTCGTGATAAGTAAACAATAGTATTGATTTAAATTCAAGCCAATGAATGAAGATGAAGAATTAGAAAAGCAGATTAGACTACAGAAAAAGCTGCTAAGTGATTACAACAAGCTGAGAGAAGCCTACTATATTGATGATAAAACATATTGGAAATATATGGATATAGGATTAGACAAACTTTCAGCTTTGCTTAAAAGAAGAAACAAAAAGTAATGAACCGCGCCATCTTTCGGGAGGGCTTAAAACAAAAAAATATGGAGAATAACACAGAATTACTCAAGGAATACGCATCTCTTGCAGGCAGGGAGGATGCCAAGAGCGAGGCTCGAAAGGCAGAGATTCTAAGCTACATCAAGACTCATGCCAATGATGCAGACAGAGAGGAAGCCAAGGCTTTCATTGGTCAAAAGATGGAGCAAATAAAAGATAATGTAGAGGTGTTGCGCAAGCAGATAGAGACAGAGGATTATAAACTTCTTCCTCTTCGCTATATCGCAGAAGTTTACTTCGGCAAGAGTGCCGCATGGCTCTCGCAGCGTCTCAACGGCTCTGAAGTGCGTGGACACGTCTATACGCTCAGCACTGAGCAAAAAAACATCTTCAACCAGGCTGTCCAGGAGATAGGCAAAAGAATTAGCTCTTTGCAATTGGCTTAGAGTTTACTTATCACACAATCGAGCCCTCGAAAGCTCATGCTTTCGGGGGCTTTTACTTATTACTGAACTTTAGCAAGTTCAGAAGTTCCATGCCGAGAGCCTTCCTGGTAAGAAGGTCAAACTCGCACTTCTCAAACAGATCCTCATCGCTGCAGCCGAATCCCTCCTTCAAGACTGACATAGCCACGAGTATGCGGATGGAGGCATTTGGGCGACCGCTCTTCTTGCCTTCAGGGAACAAAGGCTTGAATATCTCCTCATCAATCTTGGTTGTCACGAGACTATAAAACTGGTTATGCCATGAGTTGGGGTCAGAATACTTCTTTGAAGCCCGACTTCCTAACTGCATTGAGGGAGCCGTGAATATATCTAACTGAGGATTCGGATCTGTCTTTTTAAACATAGTCATTCTGTTTGATTGATGGTGTAAAGATACAAAAAATACTCCAGATAACGGCATAAATCGAAGATTATTATCGTGAAATATAAACATTTTAAACAGGCCTTACTTCTTACTTTTTAAAGTGGGCTCAGTAGTTAGATAAAAACTTAAAATTTCTTTATTTTTGTGATTGTAACAAAAATGTAACACGTAGATTTGTATAAATTACATTTTTTATAGTACCTTTGCAACCGCTTAATAAAGATGAGTATTTACTAATTAACATTTTAAGAGACATTATGCAGAAAAAAACTTACATGAAGCCTCTTGTTAGCTTATATGCTATAGAGGCATCAACTATTTTTGCTGGCAGCACTACCCCCCCACATGTACAATCCTCTGGTTTTAATGTTGATGAAGTTGTAAAAAACGGAGATGGCGACGACGTTTGGGAATAGGCATGAGAACAATTAGAAATTAACCACAGGAACACAAATTGAAAACGGATTAGAACATGAAAAAGTTTTTGTATTCAGTATTTATGTTGGCTGCTGTAGTTCTCGCAGCCTGTAGCAACGATGACAATGGCGATATACAGCCAAAGAGAGGAATGACCCTCAATGCTTCTGTTGAAGATCTAAGCTCGCGTGCCACTATGACAGATGAAAGCGGCACATGGAAGTTTGCATTTGCCGCGAACGACCAGGTAAGTGTAAGCAATAACAAAATATCAAATTACTATACTTTCACAAATAATGGCAGCCAGTTTACCTGTGCTCAAGCTGAGGTAACCAAAGAGGCTGCCGACTGGTATGCTTACTTCCCAGGTAATGAAGTGGACCTGACAAACCAGACAGGTAATTTTGCCGATGTGGCAAACAAGTTTGCTGTAGCAGGAAAAACAGCCCAGACTACAACGGGCGAAAAAGGTCTTTCGATTACTCTGAAGCCCAAGGTTGCCGTGCTCCGCATCGTTAAGGTGGACAACTACGGCCCGTGCGACATCTATCTGAAGACTGCTGATGGCAAGTATGTGTCGGGGCTGAAGGCTAAGATGAATGAGGCTGGCTATGAAGTCGAGAAAAGCGACACTAAGGTTTCGGTATTCCAAAAAGAAAGCAATGGCAATGCCGGCATCTATTATGTCATTGTCCCTGCTGGTGTGAAGATTTCGGTGTACAACACAAATGACGAAAACCATATCAAGACCACAAAAGATGCAGGTCTGACTGCTGGCAGATACTATACGCTTACTACTGGTCCAACAACAGGTACAGAAACAGCTACTTTGGCGGATGGTACAACTGAGACCGTAGATTGGGTGCAGTTGTGGATCGGAGGTCCAAGATTTGCAGTGAAGAATGTTGCTAAAGCGATGACATGGGATGAGGCAACGAAAAAAGGTGACGGCTTTGCATGGGGCCGCAATTGGTATGTACCATCAGAAGAGGACCTCAAAATAATGAACGAGTTATTGTTAAAAGTTCAAGATAATCCAACTGAAAATAATGTATCAATAGCAGGATATCCTACTTTGGAACTCATCACAGATACTAAAGCTGAGGAAAATATAGTTAAAATTACTGGTTTTCAACCGGGATATGATAAAAACTCAATAAGTCTATATAATAAGATTGTTGCTGGATTGAATACATATAGATTATGGACTGCTACAGAGAAAGGTGGATATGGCGTTGAATTACTGATTCTTGAACAGAATAATTGGTTTTGTGGTGGAGGATTTAGTTATCAGACAACTAAAAACCAATTAATACTTACTCGTCCTATCCTTACAGCAAAAACCATCTTATGGAGTGATCAAAAACTGGACAAATAACAAGTAGTCTGTAAAGTTTGGACAACTACTGAAGGAACAGAAAGTAACAAAGGTTGTATGTATAGAATCATGATTAGTGAGGGCATTATAGGAATTTTTGGCCCTTCCTCATTTGAATCTAAAGATACTCCATACCTTGTTCGTCCTGTACTTTCAATTGAGAATATTACGAACAACAAAAAGTAAATGTCCCCACTTAAAATCCCTGTCAACGCAAGTCTATGTCTTGCCTTGACAGGGGTTATTTATTAGGGCATCCTGTTCGTTGTACCAATTTTAGCTTACTTTCCTAAGCGTTTTGGTTCGTTCTGTAACCCAGTTTTTGGACAAATAGAAAAGCCTCGAAATATGAAAGCGGCTTCGATGGTCAATAAAGCCTATTTCGTAGAGCAATAAAAGCGGCTTCGTAAGCAGTTGAAGCCTATTGCATCTTCTTGTATAAGATGTAGGAATAGTTCCATAACTTCTCTTAATTTCCTTCAACTTTTCTTAATTTCCCCAACATCTCTTCACTCCCCGTATGCGAAAGTTGCATTATATAATAGTAATTTAGTATATTTGTGAGCTATTATTAAAAACTAATCAACTACAAGGATGAAAATCAACAAGAACGTTTGGCTCATGTTGCTCATGGCAGGCTGGGCTATGATGAGCAGTACGGCAGCACAGGCTTCCGTGCGAGATACGATAGATATCAACTGGGGATGGCAGTTCCATCGTGGCGATATAAAAGGTATCAGCCTGCCATCTGACAACATTCAGAATCCCCATCTCTTGGATGAAGCTATGCAGGGATGCGAGGTCGTCAACCTGCCTCACGACTTCCAACTCTATCAGCCCTGGGTGGCACCGGGGGCAGACGAACGTGCCAACAGCAAGGATGCTGCCAATAATGTGAAAAGCCGTCTCAGCGCAAGAGGATTCAAGGAGATGGGCATAGGCTGGTATCGATACGAACTGACACCCCAGGAAGAATGGAAGGGAAGACGGGTGATGCTCGACTTCGGAGGCATGATGCTTGTGGGCGATGTCTATGTGAACGGACAGCATGTAGGGGCAACCGACTATGGCTATTTGGGATTCGATACCGACGTGAGCCAGTTGCTCCGTTACGGCGAGAAGAACGAGATAGCAGTGAGGACAGATACGCGTGCTGCCAATAACTCGCGATGGTATACGGGTGGCGGACTCTTCCGTGATGTTCGTCTTATCATCACCAACGACCAACTCTATTTCCCTCGCCATCCACTCTATATCACCACTCGCAACAACCGCGAGGTGAACATTAGGGCAGAGATCGTGAACCGTCAGAAGAAACAGAAAGGTGAGAATTTAGGCTCAATGCCCATAGAGGTGAAAATCCTCGACATGACAGGCAGAGTAGTGGCGCAGCAGAAAACCGACATGCCTTTCAATGCCAAGTGGCGCGACCGCGAATATGAACTGCCAGCCATCACGCTGGAGGGCGCCCAGCTATGGTCGTGCGACCGTCCTTATCTCTATACTGCCGAGGTGACGCTCTACGACAAGGAAGGAAGAGTGGCAGACAAAACACGTGAGCACTTCGGCATGCGTACCATAGAACTGTCGCCTCAGCACGGACTCCTGCTCAACGGACAGAAAGTGTTGCTCAAGGGTTACGCCAATCATCACACCTTGGGAGCCCTTGGTGCTGCAGCCTATCCTCGTGCCATCGAGCAACAGTTGCTCACCATGAAGCGCTTTGGCTTCAATCATATTCGTACATCTCATAATCCTTACAGCGAGGACCTGTTGCGCCTGTGCGACAAGTATGGCATCTTGGTGGTCGATGAGCTGTATGATAAATGGAACTCGCAATTCACTGGCGGCAGGGGAGACTTCCTGAGCCTTTGGCAGAAGAACATACCTGAGTGGGTGAAGCGCGACCGCAATCATCCCTCTGTCGTTCTCTGGAGCTTAGGCAACGAGCTGCAGCATCATGCCGACATGCCCTTCAACGACTGGGGAGTAACCCTCTACCGACTGATGCGCCAACTGCTGCATCGCTATGACCATACCCGTCTCACCACGGTGGCGATGCATCCGCGTTATCGCAATATCGATACCGACTCGTTGCCTGCCGATCTGGCTGTTGCCACAGAAGTCAACTCGTATAATTACCGTTATATGTATTTCCCCGGCGACATGAAGCGCTATCCCGAAAAGATATTCTATCAGAGCGAGGCGAGCACAGAAGCCATGGGACCCAACTTCTTTGAGATGAATCTCGACAAGGTGATGGGACTTGCCTACTGGGGGGCTGTCGACTACTTAGGCGAGAGTTTGGGCTGGCCGCTGAAGGGATGGAACAAGGGAGTGTTCGATATGACCATGCTTCCCAAGCCCGATGCCTACTTCGTGAAGAGTATGTTCTCTGACGAGCCACTCGTACATATCGCCATCATTGAGAAGGCTGGCACCGATACGCAGTGGAACGGCATCAATGTGGCTACCCAACGGTTGTCTGAAAACTGGAACCGAAACCAGGGCGAGCAGCTCTCACTCTATACCTATACGAATGTCGATGAGGTGGAACTGCTGCTCAATGGCAGGAGCCTGGGAGTAAAAAAGAATGACGCTGATCCCAAACAGCGCAACCGCATACGCTGGGATGCTGTGCCTTATGAGCCTGGCACATTGGTGGCTGTGGCAAGGAAGGCAGGAAAGGTAGTGGCGCGTCATCAGCTTACCACTACCGGAGAGGCTGTGGCGCTCAGGCTGGAACCGGAGTCTCGCTGCTGGCAAGCCGATGGCAAGGACCTGCAGTTTGTCAGAGTCACGGCAACCGACCGCAAGGGTCGCAGGGTGCTGAGTGCCCATCAGTTGTTGCAGATAGAATTGAAGGGTGAGGCAGATATCGTGGCAGTAGGCAATGGCGATATGACTTCGTCAGAGTTGCCAGTAGGTGACAAGCAGTTGGCAAGCCATGCCTCCCGAAGTCTTTACGAGGGTGCCGCCTGTATCGTTCTCCGTTCCCGTCGTCAGGCAGGCAAGGTGGAGCTGAAGGTGAAAAGTGGAAAACTGTCAGCAGGAAGCCTGCGCATGAATACACAGTAATATATAAGCTTGGAATTTATAGCCTCCCTTGATGTCGGTGAGGGTAGAAAAAATAAAAGACGCAAGGACTGACGATGGTTATCGAAAGTTCTTGCGTCTTCAATAAAGGTTCAAAGTGACTGATAAAGTCAAAGTGAACTTGTGTAGGTTCGGTTACTTGTTGAAAGCATAGTAGAAGCCATCGTTCATCGCCATGCGGAGCTGGAATAAGCCATTCTCGTCGGCAGTGACATTCATCTTTGCGCCACTTGGCAGACAGGCCTGGATGCTGCCGTCCTCATTGAAGCTGAACAGCTCGCGAATGTCGCCGTCCTTGCTGTACGACCAGCTCTTGTTCTTCTTGTTGAATACGAAGTAAGACTTCTCGCCGTCGGGGTCGGTTATCTCGTAACCATTCTTCAAAGTCTTGACAGCATACATGCGACCGTCCTTGCCCATCACGTCCTTGGTGGTTCCCACCTGTCCGATCACCTTCTCGCCTGTCCAGAACTCGATGGAGTTGAGCACGAAGAGGTCGGCTACAGAACATACAGCATAGGCTGGAGAGATGAGGATAAAGATAAGCTCATTGACAAACTTGTTGTCTGTAGCTCGCTTGTTCCAGCTGAGAACTGAGTTGGTAAGGCCGAAAGAGCCGATGCATGAACTGAGAGTCAAGGCACCCACTGTGACTGCGATGACTGATTTGGTGAATGTTTTCTTCATCTTGTTAAAAAATTAATGTATGTTGATAATTGATTATAGTGTTTCCGGTTCTTGAAAAACCCTAAAACTTGAAATGCCGTTTCAGCCAGCGGCTCATCATCTCGTAGGCACTCTCTTCCTCCTGATGCTGAGGCTCGGCAAAGGTGAGATGCTCGCCAGAGGCATCACCATGCTGGTCGGGGAAGATGATCATCAGATTGGTGCCGGAGAAGAAACGGGTCAACTCTTCGGGCAGACGCTCAAGGGCAGCCTTGTGAGAGACGGTTCCCTTGCGGGCTGTTACCACCACAAACATGTGGTCGGGAGCTATCTGCGAGGCTATCTGGGGCATCTCGTTCCAATGGGTCATGAGCGTATAGTCGGAACGGACCTCGGGATAGCGGTTCTTGATAAACTCGTTGATGAGCGAAAGTGCCTCCATACGGCCATGGAACTGTATACGGCAGTCGAGGTTGCGTGCCATGCGCGACAGACGTTCTACCCAGCGGTAGAAGCCTGGCTCAAACTCTGCTCTCGAAGGAACAGCCACCTGTATGCGGCGTATGGTGTTGAGAGGCTGGCGGATACGTGCCATGATGATCTGGCGGCTGAGTCCATTGAACAGACTCTGATGGAACTCGCCCCAGAACTTAGGTGAGCGCTCCGGATGCATGTGCATGCCGATAATGATCTCGGAACACTGAAACTCGTTGAAGGCGTGCTTGATGCCATTGGCGATGTTGGCAGCTATTCTGACCTGGGTCTGCGTGAGCACATCGGTGGCTGCTGCTATCTGGCTGCAATGTTCGAGCAGTCGCTTGCCTTGCTCCTGGTTGTAGCGCATGTCTTTGTCCTCATACACCACATTGAGACAAACCAAACCGCGGTTCAGCTTCTGGTTTCTCACCAAGAAGGCGAGGCTCATCAGGTTGTCGGCATATTCGGGATAGCGCACGGGGATGAGTATCTTCTCGTCGTTGGCGCTCTTCTCGTCCTCAGCCTCCGGCAGCTCCTTGTCTCTTAGTACTATCATGCGCGAAGACCAGTCGGTAAGCAGCGAGGAGATGATACAGGTGCACAGTATCATGATCACCACACCGTTGAGCATGTCGTCGTCGACAAGATAGGTGTTTTTGCCTATAAGAATGTTCATTCCCACCATCACCATGGCGATACTGCCGGCAGCATGGGCTGAGGTAAGACCGAACATCATGTGACCCGAAGACAGGGGCAGGCGGAAGCCAAAGCAGGCAGCATAGGCGGCAATGGCCTTGCCCAGGGTGCCAAAGAACACGATGCACAGCACCACCCAGAGAATATGACCGCCCTGGAAGAGCAGTCCCACATTGATCAGCATGCCAACTCCTATCAGGAAGTAGGGAATGAAGAGGGCGTTGCCGATAAACTCGAGCCGGTTCATCAGTGGCGACACATGAGGTATATACCTATTTAATATAAGGCCCGCAAAGAAGGCACCAAAGACTCCCTCGATGCCTACCATCTGCGAGAGGGCGGCACTCATGAAGAGCATCGACATGACGAAGATAAACTGCATCACGGCATCGCTGTATCGGCGAAGAAACCATCGGGTGAGACGGGGTATGAGGAATATCATCACGCCACAATAGGCGGCAAACTTGGCTGCAAAGAGTACCCAGAAGAGTACGCCGTCGTGTTCGGTGAACGAAGCCACCAGACCCGCCAGCATCACTAAGGCGATGAGCAGGGAGATCATGCTCGACCCCACACTCAGCGTGACGCTCGGCTTCTGTTGCAGTCCGTAACGCGACACGATGGGGTAGGCGATGAGCGTATTCGAGGCCATGATACAGCTCAGCAGGAATGAGGCTTTGGTGGAATAGTCCAAGAGTGTGACGCTCATCCAATAGGTGAGTCCGAAAGGAATAAAGCACGTCAGCAGACCATAAGTGAGCAGTCTCGACTTCGTCTTCTTCATACCCTCCATGTCCATCTCGAGGGCAGCCAGAAACATGATGTAGTACAGACCAACCTTGCCAAACAACTCAAAGGAAGAGTCGCGCTCCAGGATGTTGAGCCCGTATTTGCCTATAAGCACTCCTGCCAATACCATACCGATGATGTGTGGAATGCGGAGTTTACCCATGATGATAGGCGCAAAGAGGATGATGATCATCACGACGAAGAAGATCAGCGTAGGGTCGGTTATCGGGAAATATTGTGCAATGTTCAGCATAGGCATTCAGTTTTTCGGGAGAGTTCTCGAGCATCAGCTGCATCACTCTTCCTATAATATGGGTGCAAAAATAATAATAAATCTTGAAAAAGCAAAGTCTTTTGCCTCCTTATCAATTATATGTGCAAAGATTTTTGTAAATTTGCACCCGGAAAGCAAACTTAAGATAGAAAGATAAGCCCTCTGCCTGCTGATGTTTCATCGTAAATATGAGTAGCGACGATGGATGAATGTTATTTTATGCAAAATAATGCAGAAATGTTAGCAAAAGTAATAAAAATGCAACAAAAAGCAATAATTTATGGGATTTTTTGCTTGATATTGTAGAAAAAGTCTTACCTTTGCAGCGGATTTGAGAGGATAAGCGTTAGAAGACAACCAAAGATGAGAAATCATCATGCTGGAAAGGAGCATTCTTTTCTTTTCCAAAAGATTCACTTTAAACAACTTTTAAAAAGATTCGATTATGAAAGTAGCAATTGTTGGTGCAAGCGGTGCAGTAGGTCAGGAATTCCTGCGTATCCTTGCTGAGAGAAATTTCCCAATGGATGAGTTGGTGTTGTTTGGTTCTGAGCGTTCGGCTGGACGAAAATACAACTATAAGGGAAAGGACTATGAGGTGAAACTCTTGCAGCATAACGATGATTTTAAAGATGTCGATATCGCATTCACATCTGCTGGCGGTGGAACTTCTGAGGAGTTTGCCGATACTATCACCAAGTATGGTGCTGTGATGATTGACAACTCAAGCGCTTTCCGTATGTGCGACGATGTGCCATTGGTAGTACCAGAGGTAAACGCCGAGGATGCGCTCAACCGTCCACGCAACATCATCGCTAATCCAAACTGTACCACCATCATGATGGTAGTGGTATTGAAGCCTATCGACGACCTGAGCCATATCAAGAAGATTCATATTTCTTCTTACCAGAGTGCTTCGGGTGCTGGTGCTGCAGCCATGGCTGAGCTTGAGCAGCAGTATAAGGACATCATCGAGACTGGCAAGACAGACCATATCAACAAGTTCCCACATCAGTTGGCATACAATGTCATTCCTCAGATAGACAAGATGACTCCTAACGACTATACCAAGGAGGAGATGAAGATGTACAACGAGACTCGTAAAATCATGCACTCTGATGTTCGCACCAGTGCCACTTGTGTACGTGTTTCCTCACTTCGTTCTCACTCAGAGAGCGTATGGTTCGAGACCGAGAAGCCATTGGCAGTAGAGGACATCCGTAAGGCTTTGGAGGCTGCTCCTGGCGTAACCGTAAAGGACGACGCACAGAACTACGTATATCCAATGCCTTTGGAGAGTGCGGGTAAGGACGATGTCTATGTGGGCCGTATCCGTAAGGATCTCGCCGATGACAACAGCAATACATTGTGGCTCACAGGCGACCAGATTCGCAAGGGCGCAGCGCTCAATGCCGTTCAGATAGCTGAGTATTTGATCAAAGTAGGTAATGTGAAATAAGATACATGCTTGAAAGATTCAAACTCTTGCTTCGGGATATGAACCGGGGCATTTATGAGAAAGAAACAGAAATATCGCTCTCGCTCCTTGCCGCTCTGGCAGGCGAGAGCGTTATTCTTTTAGGTCCACCGGGTGTGGCCAAGAGTATGGTGGCACGACAGCTGAAGTGTGCCTTCCGTGGAGCACGCAATTTCGAGTATCTCATGTCGCGCTTCTCTACGCCCGATGAGATCTTCGGTCCTGTGAGCATACAGAAACTGAAGACCTCCGACACCTATGAGCGTGCTGTGGATGGTTATCTTCCTACAGCCGATGTCGTTTTCCTCGATGAGATATGGAAGGCGGGGCCTGCCATACAGAACACCCTGCTCACGGTCATCAACGAGAAACTGTTCCGCAACGGCATACGCGAAATAGAGTTGCCGCTGAAACTCCTCGTGGCTGCCAGCAACGAGTTGCCAGCCAAGGGCGAGGGACTGGAGGCGCTGTGGGACCGATTCGTCATCCGCATAGAGAGCCGTCCCATCCGGCAGGAGAAGAACTTCCGAGAGATGCTGTTGGAGGTGAAGAGTGAAGCGGGAGGACAGTGTGCGGCGGCCGAAGGGAAAGCCAATTCAAATGCGATTACTGCCGAGGAGTATGCGGAATGGTCGAAGGCCATCGATCGTATAGGAGTGAAGGAGGAGGTACTCGATGCCATTTCTGCTATCCGCAAATCCCTGAGAGCCGTGAATGTGGATGAGGCTGCCGAGCGCCGTCACGTGTATGTGAGCGACCGTCGCTGGAAGAACATCATGCGCCTGCTTCGTACCTCTGCCTTTATGCAGGATCGGGCGGAAGTGGCGGTATGCGATCTTCTTCCCATCTACCATTGCCTGTGGCAGGAGCCGGAAGAGAGGGATGCCATCCGTGCGCTCGTCATCAAAGCACTCTTTGCTCCTCATGCCGACAAGTTGGTAGAGATGAAGAATGCCCTTGCCGAGGACATCAAATATCATCGCATCCGCCGCAGTCCTGATGAGGGCAGGGATTACGAGGGCGAGATAGAGAGCCTCTCTGATGCCCTGACTTCCCTGGAACGCCAGTTAGGTGACAACCTCTTCGTTTCTTCCGACGACAAGACCGAACTCTCGTCTTATCTTCGCGACTTCTACAGAGAACTGGCCTTTACCCGTCAGGACACGATGAAACTGTATGCGGAGTAGCGCATCCACGTGATACTTATTTCTCCACCAGTACGTCCTTTTCTTCATAACTGTCGAAGCCGATGCTCATGTCAGCACCGTGCTCCCGGAAGATGGAGAGAAGGTGTTGCTGCATGTCGGGGTCAATGGCTATCTCGCCATTCTTCGCCTTATAAAATCTGCGCCGGGCATAAGGCGTACGGGAATAGAAATAATGGGTTCTTCCCGCCGGGATGGTACTGTAGATGCGCTGGAATCCCCTTGCCCATACTTGCTTTTCTGACACAAGATGATAGGGGCACTTCTCGCCCTCACACTGCAGGTGCTTCACATTGAGCACCTCAAAGGTATCGGCACAGGTAAGTGCCTTGACATACTGCGCATAACGGGCGCAAGTGTTGCTGCGTGTGCAGGATGCCATGGGGCAAACTACACTCAATGAAATTTTCTTCATACTTTCTTTTATTTTTAAGTTACTGAAGTTTCAGTTTTGCCCCACACGCGAAGGGGCAGAAGCTCTTAGCCCAGGGCAGCGCAAATAAACGAGCAGTTCATTGCAACAGCACGCCCTGAAGGGGCAGAAGCTCTTAGCCCAGGGCAGCGCCCTGGGTTATTATGGGCGCAAACTCGTCGCCCTGTAAGGGCAAAAGCTTTAAACTCCAGGCAATTTATAAGGCTTTTGCCCTTACAGGTAGGGTGTTCAAAATCCGTTTAAAATTTGGCACGTTTTTTAGTCGAATAATCGGTTTAACTAACTGATATTTCAATAATTATCGACACGAATATTGCGCAGAACTAAAAAAAGTCACATTTTTGAATTCTTAACACGTTGATTTCGTGCGAATTAACTTGTATTTCGGTGCAAAAACGTGTCGAAAAATTAATAGATTTTGAACACCCTACCTTACAGGGCGCCTTGCTGATTACCATTATACCCAGGGCGCTGCCCTGGGCTAAGAGCTTTTGGGCCTTCAGCCCGTACTTAACTACTTGAGTATATTTATAATTCATAGAATGGTAAGGCTTATACAGGGATGCTGGAACTCGGTGATAGGATGCTGGAACTCGGAAATAGCTTTTTATCTTACCAGAGCACATTTGTGCCCTTAGTCAGGGCACAAATGTGCTTTAGGCAGACAAAATATTAAGTCTAAGTTCCAGTGATCAGAAAAGCAGTCATACCAACTTCTCAGATAGCAGTCATACCAGAATTTTGAAATCCGATACGATGTTTTGCCTTCATCCTTCATGCATTCGCCCGTATGCCGATAAACACTGGGATTTCGAGGGAGAAGGGTAAATTTGAGTAATTTGCCTCGTAACATTCTGTCCTACAGTTACTTATGTGTAAGCAATGAAGGATGAAGGGCTTTTACCACATCGCAGTACTATTTTTTTTAGACAATGCAAAGATACAAAGCGGAAGCCCTCTTTTGCAAGTTTTCCCTGCCATATAGAAACACATCAGGTAAAAACAGGGAAAAAATAATGGGCAGCAGGGAAAACAGCAGGGAAAAATAAAAAATCCTGATACATTCATTGGTATTCTCATTCTTTTTCTTTAACTTTGCGTCACTTTCATTTTCATTCAAATTCTGCAAGTAAATACCTGCACAAAACAGGTAACGGCAGACGACTCATATAACAATGACAGAAAAAGAAGAACAACAATCTCGGTTCAGCTATGAAGTTTTCGACCGACAACTGAACACCTTTTATATGATGTGTCAGGTTTTCATTCAAGGCTGGGAAGACTACAGCACCCAGGAGATGAACTGTGACATACGCTCTCTGTGCACCAAGGCTTCAAGGCTCTGTTATATGGCAGACCAGGATCTCGCCTTGCAGCACAACGACCTGACACACCAGCGCAAGTTCATCAATCAGTCCCATCTCGGTACTATCAGCCAGATAGTCATCAATGAGATGACCCCTTTCTTAAAAAAAGTAATAGACAGATATAAGACCACCAAAAATCTGGAAGGTCATAAGAGCGGCATGTTTTCAGCTCAGATGAGCATGCTGTTCCCAAAACTGCACGAACTGCTCATAGAGGATGGCATGGTGGAAGACTCCATTGCCAATTTAGGAGCCGACATCAATATTGTGGAAAGAGCTTTCCTCAAGAAGATCAAGTGTGCTAAATATCCTGGAGTGAGATCCGAAGAAAGATTCTGGAACATCTTCCAGCTATATGGCTACTCATGCTATCTGGTGTATCATTTCCGACAGGTAAACGATGTCTGCGGAAGATATATTACAGACGAGGAGGCTGGGCGACTCACCGAAATGGCAGTACAGAAATATTCTACAGACCCGGGAGGCAAGAAAGACATCGACCTGTATTTCTCTACTCTGGAATACAATAACGACCATAAGACGCTCAACATTGATCAGATGCGCAGCGAACAGCGAAAACTGCAAAACGAAGTTCCGGAAAGTCTGCTCCTGCCGTTCCTGCACCATGTAAACGATGCCTACGAGATGGGAAAGGAAGTAAACCAGCAGACATTTACTGCAGAAGAATACATCAGTCTGATCTCTGCTACTGCAAAATGGCAACTTCTGGAACAGCAGATTTTCGAATGTCAGCATCCGAATGAAATAAAGCCGCAGTACGACAATGAGGTTTTCGTAACGGTACACAACGGCAGACCAGTGAAAATGGACGAATTGCGCAAAACGATTTCCCTGATGGTGAAGCTGGTAAACAAGAAGAACCAGTGGTTTTGCGTGTGGAGTGTGCTGAGGCATCACAATCTTTTGGCCAACTATTCGCATGAGGCTTTTGCCCGCCAGATGATGAGCAGCTACTGGTTTGGCGACATCGAAGGCTACAAGCGTTTCTCAGGCGACACCTTGCGAGAATACAAACGTTACTTCTCCGACTACGACTACATGCAATGGGACAATGATGCTTTCCTGGAGCAGAAGCAGCTGTTCGGTATGACCAAATGGTCGAACTCGCTATGCCAGAAGTTTCAGTCGCTATGTCAGAAAATGGAGCAAGCCATCGTCGGCTGGAGCTACCTCTGAGCTCTTATTGACAGACTTTCGCATGTACGGAAGTTGAGTGAAAATATAAAAACATTATCATATAATGAACAACGAACATCAAACGTATCCTGCGGACAATGAGCAGAACGACATCATCATTTATCGCTCTAAAGACGGTAAGGTAAATGTCGCTCTGATGACCCGTGAAGGCAAGGTTTGGCTTAACCAAATGCAAATCGCCAAACTTTTTGGGACCTCTAAGCAAAGTATTAGTCATCATATAGCTGGAGTCTTGAAAGACAATGAGTTAGATAAAGATGCAGTTGTCAAATATTATTTGACAACTGCATCGGATGGACGCAACTATAAGGTGCTTTATTATTCTTTGGAGATGATTCTCGCTATAGGCTATCGTGTTCGTGGTGTTCAGTTCCGTCAATGGAGGAGGACTTGCGCTTCTTGGAGAATGAAATAAAAAACAAGGAATGATTAAAAAATCATATTCGCAATTCTTTGCTTGGTTATTTCAGGGGAAATGCGTATTTTTGCAAGTGGACTTTATGGCAAATCTTTGTTTCTATAAAAAAGAGAGAACGTTATGAATGAACAGAAGAATTTGACTCCCGAGTTGGAGAAGCGTGTGCAGCAGGCAGTGGAGAATTTCATGCAGGGGTATGGCTGTTGCCAGTCGGTGGTGGCTGCCTTTGCCGACCTGTATGGTCTTGACGAAAAGATGGCGAAGCGCATCGGTGCTGGCTTCGGAGGTGGAGTAGGAAGGATGCGGATGATGTGCGGTGCCGTGTCGGGAATAGTTGTCCTTGTAGGACTTGATTGCGGACAGACCGAAGGCGATGACCGCGAAGGAAAGTCGGCATGCTACAAGGTGGTGCAGCAACTGCTCGCCCAGTCGAAAGAGCAGAATGGCAGCATCATCTGTGCCGAGATCTTAGGACTGAAAGGCCATGAGAAAGCCCAGTCGAGCTATGTCGCTTCTGCCCGTACAGCCGAATACTATAAGTCGCGCCCATGCGCTGCCAAAGTGGAGAGTGCAGCCAGAATCTTTGCCGAATACTTGATGGCGAAAGAGTAAAAAATGAACTACCAAACGAATAAGGACTTTGCCGAGGCCCAGTATTACCTCAAGATGCTGGACGACTTCTGTAAGACAGGTCGGGTGATCATGCCCGAACTGCCGGCACAGGTCATGCCCTGGAATACAAAGGAAGACCCGCTGAAAGACTATCTCGTTCATCTCTTCAACCTGAAGATAACCATCGCAACAGGTGAGGAGGTGCAGAAGTTCATGCGCCAGGTGGTGAACAGCAAGATCAAGGCAAAGGTGTTCTACGACTGCGTGGGCAAGTTTGTGGTGGAGTGTGTGCATTACATCCGTTTTCAGCGCCAGCGTGCCTGGACTGCCTTTCATCGTGCCGAAGATGTGCTGTCCTGGACCAGCTTCAGGCGTATGGACAGGCAGGTGTGGCATCCCTTGCTCAATCAGTTGGAGCAGGATTATGGTGCCGACGGTTTCGACAAGCCTTTCTTCGTGCGGCTGTTTCAAGGCGAGGGCGCTTCGAAGAGCGAGAACTGGGAACGCCTGATGAGAGACTGGAAAGACTGTATCGAAAGGCAGACACTTGACAAACTGAAGAACTTCATCGCCATCAGGCAGAACAATTTCGAGAGCGGACTCGTCAAGATGATGGATCAGGTGACCCGAAACATCAAGGCCAAGGGAATACCCGAGAGCAGAGCCGTACAGGCTTGGGAACTGATGTCGGGAGGATGGACCGAGACCGAGTTTGAACGCCGCCTGAACCAGATGAAGATACAGGACCGCTATCCCGAAATCAAGGAGATAGTGGCAAAGATGGGTCGTGTGGCAGACGCCAATGGCAAGGACCGGCTCACTATAGCCTCGGGCGTAGACATGAAGATGGAGCATTCGGCAGGCAGCGACATTGAGGGCATCACCGTGGGCGACGACCTCAACTCCTTGCTGCCTCTCGAACTTGCACAGTATAGCGATGAGGACATGGAAGGACTCTTTATCTATAAGTATCGTACGCGCAGGCTGCAGACCTTCCGCTATAAGAGCGAGATGGCAAAGCCTTCACGCAAGTTGGGCTTCACCCATGCCTCGCGCAAGGGTCCCATGATTGTGTGTCTCGACACTTCGGCAAGTATGTATGGCACCCCTGAGCGAGTAGCCTCCACACTAATCTCCCTGCTCGAAGAGACTGCCGAGGACCTGGAACGTGACTGTTATCTCATAGACTTTTCGGTCAGTATCCATGCCGTCGACCTGATGGAGAAACGCCGGCTCAACCGCTTGCGCAAGTTGGGTTTGCAGATACCTCAGTCTTCGGATGAGTCTGATGCTGAGAAGCCGCAGCGCCAGTCTGGCGCTTCTCATCTTCCCTTCATCGGTGGTGGCACGAATGCACGCAAGATGATGGAAGAGATGTTCTCTCTGCTCGATAACGACGGCTTGCGTTATGTCAATGCCGACGTGCTGTGGATCACAGACTTTATGATTCCGGAGCCTCCTCGTTTGCTGATCGATAAGTTCAAGGAATACCGCGACACGGGCACCCGCTTCTATGGCATCTGTATCGTACACGAGCAAGACAAGGCCGAGAATAATTCCTGGAAGCCTTACTTCCATCACATCTATACCATCACCTATCGACCCGTGAGGAGGTATTAGACGATTCTGTATTTGTAATTGAACTTTCGCATTTGCGAAAGTAGAGTAAGAAATTAATGATGTTTGAGCATTTTTTAAGGTGTAATTTTGTGTTTTCGGAAATTTGGTGTATATTTGCAAAAGATAAGTTGCACTTGGCAATTTGAAAGCCAGTTCTCATTGGCGCTTGTTTGTACTTTTTTGAACAAAAATTTAAAATAAAAGAGAAAATTATGTCAATATTATCAATAAAAAATCAAGTTGTAAGTCCATTGGATGCTTTATGGTCGCTTTTTAAAAGTCAGCCTAAGGCAGTTCGTAATGCTTTTACTCAGCGTTTGCTTCAAGAAGAAGTTGATGCTGAAGCTATGAGAGAAAGATTAGTTGTAAAAGAAAGTTTAACTCAGGCTTTTAAAGAATTTCGTGAGGCTGAAGAAGCTGGAGTAGAATTGCCTGATGCTCGAAACTTGTTCAAATGAAATGAAAGTAGAATTTCATTATATTCCAGAATTTGAGCGAAGAGCTAAAGTTTTGGCCAAAAAGTACAAGTCGTTTCAAAAGGACTACCATGATTTCTTGGATTCTTTAGAGGAGACTCCTTTCCAAGGAGTTTCTTTAGGAGGAGGCGTCTATAAAACAAGAATGCAAATCACATCTAAGGGAAAAGGAAAAAGTGGAGGCGCAAGAGTTTTGAATTATGTTGTTAAAAAGGTAGAACCACATAAAGTCTCTATAACTTTTCTTTCTATTTTTGATAAAAATGAAATGGAAAACGTTTCTGATGCTTACATAAAAAGTTTGGTAAAGGAAGCAAAATAAATCAGTTTTTCTTTTTGCATGCTGAAGTTTCTCAATTGGGGAATTTAAAAAAGTTATAGAAGTTATCACTCCCTTCGGTCGTTAAAGGTTATAGCCAACAGCACAAAGGGAATGGGGAAGGGGCAAATCCACAAAAGCATTTGTCCCTTAACTTCTCTAACTTCATTAACTTCCCCATTTGCGAAAGTTGAGTAAGATGTTTCTTTTATTTCTTTTTCAGCATCATCATACGCGACTTTTCCTTTGCCAGAGCCTGCATGTCCACGGCAACATCGTCTTCGTCAACGATTTCCACGCCTGTCATCGTCTCTATCACATCTTCCATGGAAACCACGCCACGAAGGCAGCCGTATTCATCAATGATGATGGAGATGTGCTCTCGTTTTTCCAGCATCTTTTCCCATATTTGATACAAGGATTCGTCCTCCTTGAAAGAGAGAATCGGGCGTACCAGTTCGGATAATTTGGTTTGGAACTTGTCGTCCGAAACCTCCTTGAGCACCATGTCTTTCAGAACATATCCTACGATATAGTCCTTATTGTTGTCATAAACGGGGATGCGGGAGAATTTCCACTCTTTCTGCTCGTAAAACTCCTTGATGGTCTGATTGATGTTAGCCGATTCCACTACGATGGATGGTGTCATAACCTCTTTGGCTTTTACTCCAGCCAGACGGATGCAGCTTTTGATAATCTTGCTTTCTGATTCACGGAAGATACCTTCTGTGGTACCTACATCCACCATGGCAGAAACTTCTTCGCGACTCATGGAAGCCTGATGGCTCTTCGGTGTAAATACCTTTGTGATAAGCTCAGAGAGCAGTACCAGAGGATAGGTGATGAAAATGAGCACCCTGATGATCTTGGTAGATGTCATCGCCAGAGAGCGCCAATAGGAGGCACCAATCGTTTTCGGGATGATTTCTGAAAGCACCAGAATCAACAGAGTAAGAATGGCAGAAATGATTCCGAAGTATTCTTCACCAAAGAGTTTCATAGATTCAGCACCTACACCGGCAGAACCGATGGTGTGGGCGATGGTGTTGAGCGAAAGAATGGCACCTACCGGGCGATCTACGTTGTTCTTATACTGTTTCATCAACGAGGCAGTCTTGTTGCCTTGATTCTCCTTCATCGAGATAAACGACATCGGAGTAGATAATAGCACCGCCTCCAGGACGGAGCATAAAAAGGATAGTGACAGCGCACCTAAAAAATATAATATGATTAAACCCATGTAAATTTCAATTCGTTAATAATATGTTATCTGTAATGAGATAGATATTATTTTCGAATGTTGCAATGAAGGATATAATGGGCAACATTACATCTGTGATGTTTATTCAATATGGATATTGATGCAAATGACATTGTTGTTATATTTCAATCTGTTGCAAAAATAAGCAGAAAAACATGATTTCAATACAATCTTTTCGTAAATTATATAGTTTTAATATGTTTTTAGTAAAAGTATGTTAGTATCTGAGTTTTATCAATGTCCCCATAGGGCACACAAACCGGCAGTAGGGGCGTGTGATCACAAAGGATAATGCGATGAACAGAAGGGCTGTCGCAATGACAATCCATGAGGCAGAACGGAAGATGAATGCCGAAAAAGGCTCATAGTCAGTCCATTCGCTCCATACTCCTCCCCATATACATATCATCAACAGTGCCCATATCAGCTTGCGCACCTTGTCAAGCCGCTTGATTGCCAAGGGACTCATTCTTATCTTGTATTTCATCCCTCTGCCTGCTATCTGCTGCAGGGAACCGTATGGACAGACGTGGGTGCAATAGTGCGACTTCTTGCCAAAGAGCGGATAAATGAAGGCCGTTATCAGCATGACTGTCGCAATGATGTTGCCCGATATCTCCATGCCATGGGCTGCGAAACCCAGCAGGGAAGAATAAGAAAGGCAAGTTCCGCACCAGAATCCAAGCACAATGACATTCAGTATCAGTTGACAGAAATGATACCTTCTGTTCTTGACAAAAAGCGGTAGGATGGCTGCCATCAGCACAACGCATATACCGGTGATGTTTCTTAGGGAGAACAGAGAAGAGCCGCTGTTATCAGAAGAAACCCAACTGCTGTTGTCTTTTCCTGATTCGTCGGTCTGCAGGTTGTTCTTGGCATACAGAAGTCCCCGTTGCATGTTTCCTATAATGGCTTTGGATGAGAATGTGGCCCCTGTTACGGCATCCACCTTCATGTTCATCGCCTCGTCTATCGTTCTGCCTTTCCATTTCTCAAACAGGGCAGAGGCATTGTCAAAGAATTCCTTTGTCTCGTCGTTCTTTAGCGCCACAATGTTCTCTACGACACCATTCTTAATGACGATGTTGAGTGGCACCTTTCCTCCATATCCTGTGATGTCTGATGCCAGCGCAGAAGTGTTGATGACGGCTGTTCCGTTTCCGAGTATGCGTAGAGTGTCATTGTTTGCAGCCTGTGGCTTCTGTTCAGATCGGAAAGAGTGTCCCAATAGTTCGCCATGCTTTACGATAGCCAGCGAAGAAACAATGACCAGACAGATGAAAAGACTTAATAACTGTTTTGTTCTGAAAAATGATTTCATATTTAAGTCTGTTGTTTCCTATTTTTTTATTCGTTACTGTAGTGTCTTTAACTGAAGTTTCGCAAGTTTTGCCCCACACGCCCTGATGGGGCAGAAGCTCTTAGCCCAGGGCATCGCCCTGGGTAATTACGTCAGCAAACCTGTCGTCCTGAACCAACGGTCACCGGCGCGTAGCGGAAAGGTAAAGGGCAAAAGCTTTAAAACTCCTTACAATTTATAAGGCTTTTGCCCTTACAGGGCGCCTTTCTGATTGTCATTGTACCCAGGGCGATGCCCTGGGCTAAGAGCTTTTGGGCCTTCAGCCCGTACTTAAACCACTTGCGAAACTTGAGTCTTTAACTTCTAACGACCGAAGGGAGTGATAACTTCTCCAACTTCTGTATTTGCGAAAGTTCAATGCGTTAGATAATAAGAGATGCCCCTCTTTACGTTTTCCTTTACAGCATTGCTGGAGTAGGTGGCACCTGTGACACCATCGATTTGGACAGTATGCGCCTTTTTTACTTGCATGCCGTTCCATTTGTTGAGCAGACCCTGTTTTACCTTGTTGAAGAACTTGGGAGTCTCCTGATTGGCAAGTGCTTTGATTTCTACAATTTTCCCTTTCTTGATGTAGATAGCAAGTGGTGTGTTGCCGCGAAATCCCTTGATGTCTTTCCCCAGCGTTGTGGTATTGACGATGTAGGTTCCGTCTGCCTTCTTGGTCATGACCTCAGAGTGGGAACTTTTGGCTGTTGCTATTATGCTGCTGACCATTCCTATGCACAGTATTGCCGCAAAAATGAATATTCTTTTCTTCATAATTGTTTTTTTTATAGAACTTTCGCAGAGTTCTCCACCCGGCGAGAGTTGAGTTTTATCCTAATTTTATTGTGTGCAAAATTACACAATAATTCTGTAATAAGCAATGCTGGTATTCAAAAATCATTATTTTTAGGTATTGCTTTACATATCCTCCATCGACAATCCTTGGTATCCGATATCGAATTTCTTTCTCTTCCTTTCTGTCCCACCAGGAAGCTATCTCCTTTTTGGACAGTATGCATATTGTATTTCATCTTCAATTTCATCTTCCCTCTTCATTTTTCCTCCTCCTATGTCAGCTTTTGTCGTAACAGGATTGTATTTTTGCCGCAGAATTGACAATAACTCTATATAATTAAGGTATGAATGCAGAAAGAAGGAGGGAGTGGAGTCCCTGAAATGTGAAATATAAGAGGAATCCATAAGATTTCTTGTTAAAAATTTGGTGGCTCATCAGATTTTTAATACATTTGCCATTGGTTAGTGACAGGGCAGGTGAGTTCAAACTTGAAGCCTTTTATTAAGTTAGAAACTAACATATTAATCTAAGTATGAGTGAATCCAAACAAACATATTACGAAAAACTAGTTTACGAAGCGTTGATGACTCGTGAATTAGTTACATATGGTAGGGTTATGGCTAAAAGTAAAACTCCTAATACAATATCTGATAGACAGAAGAATCGTAGCCTTTCAGATTACTTTGATTATAATATTTTGAAGAAGGCTTTCACTGAAATCTTAGGTTTGGTGAAAATGATGGAAGGGGAAGGTTGTGTAATTGTAGAAGGTACGACACGCAATCGTGGCTTTCGATATGTGGGAGAAAGTACAGACCCTATAGGAAATGTCAAATATCATATTATCAAGGACGTAAAACGTTATTGGGATTTTTGTCAAGATTCAGGAGGTTTTTTCCCAGAAGCTTGGTTAGATTACTTTTTTAAAGATACGTTGAACCTACAGAAATTGAAGGAACGTAAAAGAAAACCTTTAGTTTGTGTGAGTTTAGATCGCTCATTATCACATTTAGAGTATTTGCCAAGTTTATATGAGGCAATAAAGAAAAAGCAAGTTTTGCACCTTTCTTATGCAAAACGTTATGAGGAAAGTATAAATGTGATGTTTCATCCCCATCTCTTGAAAGAATATAATGGTAGATGGTTTGTTTTGGGTGTAGATGAATGTGGTGATTACAAGAATTATTCTTTAGATCGTATCCATAGCTATAGTGTTGTAACCGGGATAGATTACATTCCGATTAAGGATGCTGAATATAAGTATTGGAATCAAATAATAGGAGTTTCTCATCAAGAATGGACTGATGTGGTACATATAACGCTTAAAACGCATTCTCTTTATAAGCATGGATTGTTTGTCAGCAAGCGTTTTCATGAATCGCAGCATGAAGTTTTAGCTTTTGGAAATCATGATGGCGAAGAATATGGAATGCTATCTATAGATATTGTGCCAAATAAAGAATTTTATGGTCGTATGTTGCTGTATGGGGATGACATAGAGGTTGTTTCTCCTTCTGATGTGAGAGAGCAAGTTAAAAAGCGAATAGAGGCTTTGCGACAGCGATACTCAACATAAATGGACGAAATAGTAAGTTTATTAGTGCGGCACTAGTATAATAGAAAAAATGTTAGTTCATTATGGAAAATAGTCATATCTTTGCACTCGAAAGTGCATTCTAAGGTGGAATAAACTTTGAGTTTAGCTTCATCTTTTAGGTAATGTACAATGTAGAAAAAAAAGAAAGATTATGAAAAAGCAAAAAAGTTATAAAGGCTGGGATTTTCTCGACGCATGTACTTCTGAACAGTTGAACCTTTTAAAGGAAGTTCTTTTTATCGATGACAAAAAGAGAATCTCTATCGATTTGACTGATGGAGAATGGAAGAGAATGGAAAGAAAAGTCGGTAAGGCAGAAATAATAAAAGCTTTATCGGTGGATGGTAAAAATATAGATTATTATGTCTATTTGAAGCATGTCGCAGATATACTGAAAATCAGTAATATGCATAGCAATAGTTTCGTGGATTATGAGGATGCTATACTTCTTGCTTGCTTAAGGCAACTGGCATTAAAGAAACCTATTTTTTTTAAAAATAATTATAATTTGGCAGCAAGTTCTGCTAAGGATGTTGTGGAAGAGTTGGAAGTTAGATTTACGACTTCTCCAGCTCTCAGAATATCTTTGCCTGTAGTTTTATCTGCTATCTATGCAGAATCTTTGTCCCTATCAAAAGCTTCAAAGAACGTGATAGATGATCGCTTGAAAGTCTTAGGAGTATTGTCTTCTTTTGGTACTTATAATATTGCATCTTTGGCTACTGTTTATACAATTGGAGCTGCTTTTGGACCAATTGGTCTTGCAGCTGCTAGTGTATATCATCTTGGAAAAATGTTGTTTTCAAGTAATATGTCAAAAGACAATATTATACCTGTAACTTGCATCCTAATCATGTTGCGTAGACAGGAACAGGATGCTGTTTGTGATAGGTATGAGGCTTTTGATGTAGTAAATAAGTTAATGTCTGACTCTATTTCTACTCTTGATCGAAAAGATGTTGCTAGGCAGAAAGCAAATTTTCTTTTGTCGATTTTTATGATAATGCTAAGGACTAAAGATAGCTTTTCTTATAGTAATGTGTCCAAACTTTTTTCGAATATAGATTATACAAAAGAAAATAGTTTAGTTAAAGGAAAAGAGACGGTTGTGAAACTTTTGCTTCCATTTGCAGATTATTTGGTAGAACGTTTTTATCCTTTGCTTTTTCTTGAGGAAAATGTAGCAGGTTATAATAAATTTGTTGTTGATACTATGAGTCAGTATGGTGCAAAATCCTGTTTAGTGCAAGGTTTTGTGCCCAATCTTGTGAATGCATTTTCTAATAGACGTTTTTATGTCTCAGCTTCAGATAAGGCAATAGTTACACTTTGTCTTGAACTTATGGGGCGCAGATACTCTGATTTCTGTATTGATACTCTTCCTGAGAACGAGAAGTTTGATATAGCTATAGTGAAAGATAAACAGTTTCAGGATAAGATTTTGTCTCATTTATATGATGGTGGAAAGTGTGTCTGTTTTATGAGAAAAAATGAAGACGATGCACTTTCTGTGGAAGATAAAGTTGTCAAGCAACTAAAAGAAGAGAACCATAACCTAAAGCAACAGTTAGACGAGTATAAGAAGAAAGAACAGTTTTGGGAGAATGCTACCCATTCTTTTCGCCATTCTCGTATGACAGGATTTCTTGGGACGATAACAGATGATATATCTTATATTTTAGAAAATATCGATGTAGAGCAAAATATAGCAGATATCAAGGATCAGGTAAAAGAGATGAAAGAGTATGTAGCACATTTTGGAAAATTCAAAGTGGGCACGTACAACTTATGGGATATAGTTTGTGATGTATTTAAGAAAACAGAGAAAAAGTATAATGTAATATGGAACTACAATTGTCAAGATAAGCCAATGGTGAATCTATCAAAAGATATGTTTGAAGAATGGGTTTTAGAAAATATAAAAAGTAATATAAAGAGGCATGCCTTTCCTGAGGGAATGAGTTTTGTTAATCCTACAGTATGGATATCTCTAACAGAGTTGTCTCATAAATACGTGTTGAAAATATCTAATAATGGTGTTGCTTATGATGGAGATAGTGCAAAGATATTTAAAAAAGGTGAGTTTTATGGAAAAACTGGACATACGGGGAATGGATTATTTTATGCAAAAATGTATATTGATGATTTCTTGAAGGATGGTAGTATTTCTTTAATGCCAGCGACAGAGAAATGTTCAATTGGTTTTGAAATTATAATATCAAAATGATATGGATGGAAAATTTAAAGTATTATGGTTAGATGATGCATTTGCATCTGAAAGTTCTGATCAGCTAAATGAACGTTTGGAAAAATTTCAGCAAACTTCTTTAGCGAGCTCATTTGAGATTAAAAAAGTTGTTTATGCAGAGGATTTTATGCAAGAATTTGCTAAAAATCATTATGATGTTGTTATCTTGGATGTTTTTGGGTATTCAAAAACAGATGTAAATAATAAAACTGTGCCGGATGGGTTTCAAAGTGCTCTGAAAGTTGTTAAAATATCCTTCTGTGTAAAAATAGTTTATACAGGGGAAACTTATCAAAAGGATGAAGACTTACAAAAATACATTATGAAGAATGCAAAGGATGAAAGCTTTGAAGTCTTTAATAAAATAGAATGTCCTATTCCTGATTTATTTAAACATATAAGTTCAAAATTTGATGACTTGTTTTTTAAAGATTGTCCAACATTAAGAGAGCTTTTCCTTTTAGAGTCTTTTTCAGAAAGTGCAAAAGGATATTTGCAAGAAATTCGTCAAGAGTACAATGAAGTGATGGGGAAGGGGAAAGATCCTTCTCAAAAAGGTTTAAACTCTATGCGCTATTGTGTGGAAACGATTTTCAAGGATGATGCTGCTAAAAACAAGATAGTGGTGTATGACAAAAAAAAACGTTTAGGAGATTATATGTATGCATTATACGATAAAGAACAATGTCCTGTATTAGTTGGGCAATCTTTAATTTATTTGCTTAATTTAGCTAATCAATTGGATCATGAAGATAAAACAAGTCAAGAAACATTTAAGGGATATGGTCGTATGATGTTTCGTGCTATTTATTTTGCCTTCTTTACTTGTGTGGAATGGTATTATAATACTTTTAAAGCTAAAAAAGAAGATCCGTTGTCCATAAATATTGATAAGGATTCCAATACTTGTGAACCCAATAAAAATACTCAGTTGCGCCTATGTCCTGGTAAGAATTTTGTGGGTGAAATAGTTGTCTACAAAAAAAAGAAATATATAAAATATGATTCTATATTTGTCGCAATTGAAACTAATAATGCAGATTCTTTTCCAAAGGGTAGTAATGTAGCATTCGTAGCCCAGTCTCGCCCAAGAATCAAGAATCCAAATGAAGATTATTGGTTTACTACAGATGTCAAGCTCAAAGAGGATAAATGACAATATGTAAATAAATATTTTGTGGTAGCTTTTAATCTCTGTTTGCATTAGTAAACCTACTAGCAATTTGTGAATCCGTAAGTGAGTTACTTGTGCAGGTGGTCATGGGGGGATAAAGGTGTTTTTACTGTTTAAAGAACAAAGCCATTGAGTAAACCGTTTCTCAAAGAAAATAAGGGAGATATGATAACCTCCCTTATAAATTCATTCTTTATTTATCTTTTCCATCATATGGTGGCAGTAATTACAATAGCCTCCATTGTCAAGTGCTTCTAGCATTTCACACCAAGGAATATCGATACCACAGCGTTGACACTTATCAACTGCATTTTTCTCTACTGCCTTGTCAAAAACGTACTTTTGTTTGTCGGATAAACTATCATATCCTTTAGCTAACATACGTTTTGCAATACCTTCTTCTTTGTCTTCTAGACGGCTTAAATTAATAAGTTCCTCTACAAAACCGTTAAAATCATCTTCTAAATATCTTTCTTTTTTCATATTTTTTTATATTAAACATTTTATAGGTTGTAAAAATACACATTTTTCTGAGTTATCAAACATATTAAGTGTTAAAATTTCATAACGAGCCAATTTAATAGTTCTTTTCACAAAAAATGGTCTAGGATGCCTACTTCGCAGGATGTTCTTAGAGAGGCAAACTTCAGCTCCTGCCGTTCAGCTGATGCTGTTCATCAGTCTCATTCGTATAGTTCCTAATCAAAAAGTGATATCTTACCTTATGTATCACTAGTGTCCACTAAATAAATTTAAGACTTAATTCTCTTACAGTTTGTAACTTC
>OGRU01000494.1_pt1 | contig 37764 bp, 68 predicted proteins | sample 1553541 | NCBI WGS metagenome assembly OGRU01 (sample SAMEA2580068, study PRJEB22360) | human gut metagenome | biome: human gut; feature: human-associated habitat; material: faeces | place: Denmark | collected 2008/2010
TTCATGAAAATCACACATGTTGTGCCCTGCATAGCCATAGTCAATAGCGTGATAGTATGTGTTGGCGTTTCCTTCACCACGAAATTTTTTACATCGAAAATAGCTTTCTTCAGCTTCGCCTGTTGAAAAATATTCGGCGTTAAGTCCACCTGTCATAGTATCACCGGTTTTCGCTACTGCGCCTATCTGACCGGCTGTAACTCCGTGTGGATTGTTTTTATTTCCTATATGGTTTCTGGCTGTAGAATCCTTGACCGTGTATGCTGTGCCATCTGGGAGTTTGATACTTGATATATCAGCCATTCAAACAACCCCCTTTATTTTGATGTTATCGTTGTGCTTGCGCCTGTAAACGCTGGTGCGGATGCACTAGCAGACTTAATGCCTGTGGCAACCGTTACCGCTGTTCCTTTTGTTGGCAATGACCCTGCTGAAAATCCAAGTGTTAGAACCTCATTTGCAACCGATGCCGTGAAACTTGGTAATGTGCCTACACCACTGATAGGCGTAACACTCGCTGTATTTACAGCAACCGAAACAGTCGGTGCAGAAACTGAACCTTTCGGTGTATATGATGCACTAGCAGAATCTTTGAATGCCAGTCCCTTAAGACTGCCTGTACTACCAAACTCGTGCCACTTACTATCTGATGTAGACCACACAAATTCAAGCGACTCGTATATTACAACGTCACCGTTTGATGGCGTATAATCTGCATTATTTATCTTGATTGGTGATGCGCTAGAGCCATCCGCAAGTGCCGTTGATGTAACTCCTGCGTAATGCATAGCACCTGTTGCAGAACCCTTTAGAATGCTAATGTCATGTCTTGCTGTTGCATCTTTAATGTCGTAAGTTGCTCCGCTAGGCAATGTGATTTCTGAAATATCTGCCATATTTAACCTCCTATAATCAGATTTCCTTCGCTAACAGTATACGTTGTACCGCTGTTCCATTTCAACTTGTCTGTTAGTGTAACATGTATATCGCTGTTGCTTTCATGTTTATCAATTTTGCTGTTCAATACTGCATATTCTTTTTTTGCTTTGCTTGCGCTCTCAATGTCATAATCCTCAAGTGATTTGTTTCCCTTTACATCTACATTGTTGATTTTAGGGATATTTGTTAATCTGTTATAATCGTCTGTTCCGACAACTGAAACGCTATCCATTTTTACAGTTAAACGATCGTCATCAGCAAGCATGATAATTTTGTAATCATCCATGCTTTACACCCCTTTTTCGGTATCGCACGCAAATGTGACTTCTTCCGTGATAATCAGCTTACCTATAAACGTCTGATGTATTTGGTCACCTCTGATAAGCTCAAGGTCATAATAATAAGTCCCAAAATCAATGTAGTCTGTATCTTCCGGAAGAATTGAGAAAGAATATACATTCCCATCTTTAGTTATCGTTCCATCAGTCAGTTTTTTCTGGATGATAATTTTTCTCGACGATGTATTTTCTTTTACCGTAAAGGTGATTTGAGTGAATCCTTTGCTTACCTCTGCATCGTTTGCATCATGAACGGTAAAATGAACATTTCTCAAGTCCCCTCTTGGCATCGTAATATGTTCCATGTTATCACCTAATCTTTCGTAATAGAATCAATATCATCATTTAAAATAGATGAGATTGGAGTAATATCATCCCACTCGTATTCGTAATCGGTGTTGCTTTTCTTTTTCAAAACCTGTCCTGCAATTCCTCCAGAAGGAATGCCGTCGCCTTTGTCTCCATTTGCACCATTTGTCACCGTGAAAGTTGACGTTGTACCGTCATTAAACCGGATTGTATAAGTGTCTACAAGTCCGCTTGTGCTAGTTTTTTCGATACTTGAGATTCCTTTTCCGTTTGTGACAGAAAATGTTGACGTTGTACCATCATTAAACCGGATTGTGTAAGTGTCTGCAAGCCCACTTGTTCCTGCTTTACTGATACTTGAGATTCCTTTTCCGTTTGTGACAGAAAATGTTGACGTTGTGCCATCTGTCAGTGTGATTGTGTAAGTGTCTGCAAGCCCACTTGTGCTAGTTTTTTCGATTCCCTTGATGCTCTGTCCTTCCTGACCTTTCAGCATAATGATCTTACATACAGGTTTTGTAATGTATTCACCCATTTTATGCACCCCCTATTATGTGATTCCATGTCGTACTTTCAATGCACCTGTCAGGATAGTAAACACATCGCTGTTAAGTTCAATTTGCATGTCATAAAAATAATGTCCTGATTCAATATCCTTTGTATCTTCAGGCGCAATTCGCACCACGTAATACATCTTGTTGCGCTCCTGCTTGCTGAATGAGATGCCTTTTCCAAGTGTTTTCTGGAATACGACATCGTCATCATCAAGATTATTTTTGCACGTGAAGAACGCCTTTTCAAGCTCCTGCGGTTTGTCATCGAACTCAATCTCAACCGCAAATGACAGTGTGTCACCTTTGATCATTTCAAGATTCGTCTTTTCCATTAAATCCACCTCGACTGTTTTTCAAACGCAATATAAGTAAGCTGTCCATCCCATGACACGGAATTAGGCCCAACTTTAAGCATAAATTTGTCGTAATTTCCGACAACGTATCTGTTCATCAATGCATCATCATTATACGCTTCGAGCCTTTCTGTGTCTATTGTGATTGAATTTGATGTACTCATATCAATCCGAAACAGCTGCACACCATTCAACGAAAGATTGATTGTTCCTGAACCCTTGATATGAATGATTGGCTTGGAAACATAATTGCCGTTATTTCTCACGGTAATAGCACTTGTCGGATTGCTGAACACCTTCATTTTTTCAATACTGCTGTATTTGAATGGCTGTACATGATACGTGATCTCAGCCGTTCTGAACCTCATAAGGCGTTCATAATCAATCGCATCCAGAATATCATACACGTAGTATTTTTCTGGTTCATTTGAAAATATTACCGTTCCGCTTGAATTGAAAAACGGAATAATATCATCAATGTCATAGTCACCAAACAGACCGATTTTCATTTTTTTATTGTAAGCCGAATATCCAAGTCTTGTGATCACATCACCGTCACGCCCGTCTATCTGCTCAATGCTTGTACGCATTAATGGCTTTGTGATAGGTGGCAATTCCTGAATCAGCAATCCTTTTAAATATCGGCTGTCTTTTCCGTTTTGAATTACATAGTTTCTCATATTTTTACCGCCTTAATTGTATATCAACTTTGTAACAGTTTTATCAACGAAATGTCCCATTTCTTCGTCATCCATCTCGATTTTGACCTGTGACAAAGCATCCTTGAAGGCATCTACCATGTTTCTATAGTTTCCACCGCTTGTCGAAATACCACCGTTCACATTGAATGCGTCAGACATTCCACTCGCCAATGCTTCAGTCTGATTTATCAGCTCTGGGCTTGCCTTTCTCAAGGAATCGCTCAAACCTTCCACCATGTCAGGCATCCAGCTCTCGTATTCAGCCAATGGCCCTTCGTCAGGTCTTGAGAAATGAAGGAACGACCTGATTTTTCCTGCAACGTCGCTGACTGCACTTGTGACTTTATGAATCGCACTCCTGATGCCGTTTGCAATACCACTGATCATATCGACACCCCAGTTATACAGCTGACCCGGAAGGCTGCTAATTGTCCCGATAATGTTATTTACAAGTCCAGATGCGGCATTTGCACCCGCTTGTGCCAACTGCCCCGCAAAGTTCCATGCATTAGTCAATGCACTTGACAGCCAATTCCATACAGCAGATGGAAGTCCACTGATAAATGACACAACACCATTGACAAAGTTAGAACCTGCTGCGGAAGCCCTAGAAACCATGTTAGAAGCCCAATTCTGTACGTTGCTTATAACATTACTAAGGAATGCACCAATACGCCCAGGAAGGGCCTGAAACCACGATATTAGGTTGTCTATGAATCCACCAACAGATGTAATTGCATTTCCGACCGTATCCTTGAATGCATTCCACACGTTTATAACAGCATTGCGGAACCCCTCATTTGTGGTCCACAACGTGACTATTGCTGCTATTAGTCCTGCAATCAACGTTACGACAAGCATAATCGGATTGGCATTCAGAACACTATTAAGCAATGCTTGTGCAACAGTTGCGCCTTCGTTAGCCTCCTGATATCCCTTAACCGCTGTAACAACACCATTAATCATGCTTGCGACATTCCATGTCACCATTGCCGCTCCAATTCCTGCAACAAGCGAAATGATTGTACTACCATTGTCCATGATGAATCCGAATAAATCACCAACACCGTCAACAAGGTCTTCAATGACAGAAACGACAGAATCAACATCCATATTGTCGATTGCATTTGTGATGTTTGGAATCCACTCATCAGCGGCCTTTTGTAAAATAGGCTGTAATGCTTCACCAAGCTTTGAATTGACCGTATCGCTCAATGTCGAAAGTCTTCCTTCCAATGCCTGAGACTGTGCATCCATTGACTGAAAGTATTTGCCACCTTCAGACGTTGACCGCTTCATTGACTCTGTGATCTCATCGACTGACATTTTGCCTTTTGAAATTCTGTCATAAAGGCTTTGCATGCTTTCTCCTGTCTTTTCTGAGATTTCCTGCAAAGGGTTGAATCCGGCATCAATCATCATGTTGATATCTTCTAGCGTAACTTTTTGTGCTGAGTTCATTTTCCCGTATGCTCTCGCAATAGAGTTCAGCTTGTCTGCATTACCCTGTGATATATCACCAAGCATCATCATACTATCAACCGCATCATCAGCACTAAACCCAAAGTTCATCAGCAAAGATGTTGCATCTGCCAACTGTGGCATATCAAACGGAGTTGTTGCTCCAATATCAGCAAGTTTTTTGACTGTCTCGCTTGCCTTGTCTGCTGAACCTGTCATGACCGTAAACGATGTCGTGTAATACTCCATGGATTTCTGATAGTCAACAGCACCACCTACAAGCGATTTGAATCCATCAACAACCTTGCTGATTGCCTGTGACGCAAGATTAGCCATTGTGCCCTTGAGAACAGTGAACCCATCACCAAGTTTTTTTGATGCACCATCGGCATCATTCATATTGTTAGACAGATTCTTGACCTGTTTTGAACTGTCGTCAGACTCTTTTCCAAGATTATCAATCTCTTTCGCTGTCTTGTTAACGTCCGCTTGAGCATTGTTCATCTGCACTGCAAGCTGTGACAGTGATTTCTTGTTTTTGTCCTGCGCTGCGCTGCTTTCGTCATATTGCTTCTGCAATTCGTTAACAACTTTCTCTTGCTCTTTGTACTCTTGACTGTTCTTTCCAAGCTGCGCTTCAATACTCGCAAGCTTTCCCTTTGCATTTTCGAGCTTTTCACCGAGTTGCGCATGCTCATCTGCTGACTGTTTAACAGCATCCTGATATGTCTTGTACTGGTCAGAAACAAGTTTCAGCTTCGATTTCTGCTCTTCAAGGCGCTTGTTCAGCACGTCACTCTTGGCTGTCAATGCTTCGGTGCTTGTGTCGTTCTTGTCATATGTACTCGTGACAACCTTCATTTCAGAAGATACTTCACGCAAGCTCTGTGTGATTTGACTTAACGCTCTCCTGTATTCGCTCTCGCCTTTCAGCTTAATGGTACCACCTAATGCCATGCACTCACCCCCTTAGAACCAATCATCTTCATGTTGCGATTTTTCATATGCCTTCGCATATGTTGTTCCTGTCTTTTCAAGCATCAGTTCAAAATCAAAATCGTTCTTGTAATGCTTGTAATATAGGTTGAAAGTTGTCAGTGTCAATCTTCCAACTTCATGAAATGTAAAACCAAGTTTGTTACGCCCGATAAAGTAGAACCATGTAAAGTCTATCGGCTCTGGTTCATCCTCATCGGGGATTATGCGTTTTTTTCGGAACTTTTAGTGCTTTCAACAACAGTTTCGTTTACCTTCTTCGTGGCTTCAGAAAGCCCAATGTCAGTTATCATTCTTCCTGTCTGTTTCAATGTCAGTGGCTTTTCACTTGTGCCATGTTCCTCATTCTGAATATCAATATACTCATTGATCATCGCCCAAATTCCGAAAATGATTGCCTTTGCATTTGGCTCTTCATCTTTACTATCTGTGAGTTTGCCCCACGCATCAAGTGTGCCGTATTTGTCCTGAATAACTGCCATAACGTTCAGATTAAATACAAGCCCGTATGTCTTGCCTTTATACTCAAATTCTTTTGAAATTTCCTTCATGTTTTACCCTCTTTCAAAAAATAAGACAGGGACGAACCCTGCCTTTAATATTCTTTTAAACTGAAGTCTTTGCCATCAGTCCTTCAAGATATGTGACAGCTTCAGTCTTTGTATCAAACGTTTCTGTCTTTGACCATGTGCCATCAGCCAATGTTGCAACAGTTCCTACAAGCTCAGTTGTACTGAATGATACGCTTTCGCCTTTTGTAGCATCATCCTGTGACGGTTCTGAGAACTTAACCTTGCACAGGAACTCTACCGTGTACTTGTAAGCTCCGTTCACCGTCTTTGTGACAATTCTTCCGAAACCTACATACGGAGCAACATCGTTTGAATTTCTGACAAGCCCTTTTCCACTTTCTGATACCTCATGTCCAAGAAGGTCTGCCATGACCTGCACATCTTCGTTGTCGATTCCTGCTGTAACAGACCCCTTCTGAAAAGATGTATCGCTCTCAGCCAATGCATCATCTGCATACAAAGACGCATCATTGTTGCTGATATCCACTTTGCATGAAATAGCCTTGGCTGGCTTTTTCGCGCCATCATAAGTGGCTTCGCCATCTTCCGATTCCGTAAGTTTTGAATATCGGAAGTTATTTAACCCGATTTTAGCCATTATTCGCTCCTTTCAATTGAGAAACATATTGTTTTGTGATAATACTTTGTATCGTCCTCGTACATATCTTCGGACGATCTGTCCGGTTCCCACATAAACCCGACAGCTGTAAGCAATCCCTTTAGCGCCTTGATAATCGGCTTGTAATTGCCTTTTGTGTAAATATCAAAGTCATAATACTCGATATAATTTAGCAATTCGTCATCACCGTGTAACGTACTCTCTGCATCTGTTTCCATATACGTGATGTACGTTTCTTCGTTGCCATTATACCGCAAGAACTTGACTGGAATTTTTTTGCCGTTTACCGTGAAGTCACTCAATGTTTTTTCGATGAGGTTATTCATCTAAAAGCCCCCCGCTTAAACTCTTCTGCGCTTCTTCCATCGCTTTCATGATTTGTGATTTTTTGAAAGACTTTCGGAAAAAAGGATGCTTTGGATATTTCCTTTTGTCACTACCATATTCGAACATGTTCGCAACAAGTGGTGCAGGAGTCTTTCTTCCATCTTTGTTGATGAAATATCCAGTAATCATGACTTTTGTATTGATACCATCATCTGACGGCGTTTTATAAACTTTCGACAGTTTCACATGACTGCTAAAGCCTGAACTTCTCAGCGACTCTGGAAGTGCTGAAATAACGTTCTTGTATACGACCTCTGCACCTGCTTTGGTCATGCCACCAAAGATGTGATCAAACTGCTTGTCGATGTAAGATATATCCTTCAATACGCTATCGTCAATATCCATAACAAGTTTTGCCATCAGTGTGTCACTTCCTTCGCCTGAATTTCCAATTCTACACTGTTTTCGTCCACGTTGTTCAGATACTCAATCGTATATGTTTTGCCGTGAAATTCAATCAGCATATCTCTTGTGATCTCTGTTTTCGGATACCGAATTGTGAAGTTGGTGTATGCTTTTTCAAAATCAGAATTGTTCGCAATCAGCGTAAAGCCCTTCGTTGTCCGAACATATGCATATGGTGTAAGAATCACCTGCTTCTGTTCTGTCTGAAAGCCATCCTCGTCTGTCACAATTACAGTTTTATAAATTGTGATACGTTTTGAATACTTCCCTGCGTTTAACATGGTTCACACCTCACAACAGATTAACACTGTGCATTGCTAGAATGCTCTGAACCGTGCTGTTCAAGTTCTTGCTGTCAACATACATCGTGCGGTTGTCCCACATGTCCTGACACAAGATCACCACAACGATAACGAACTCAGGATATTTGTCAACGCCCACATCGTCAAGCCCTGTATAGCTTTTGATGAAAGAAGTAGCGATGGAAATAAGCATGGTCAATGTATCATTTTCGCTTTCTGCTACTTCGTCCAGTCTCAAATAATCTGCGACGCATTTAACTGTAATATCACTGACTTTGCTTACTTCCATACAGCTTCACCCCTTTTTATTTTCCTGCTGCCATCACAAGTTTTGCAAGTTTTTGAGTGTCTGCAACCTTTGCATCCCACTCAACGAAAGCTAAAATTCCAAGTAAATGTTCCTCTGCATATCTTTCTTGCAACACCTGCATGTTAGCTTCTTCTGAAACTTTCACAGCTAAACCAGATAAGTCACCGTAATAAATGGTTGTTTTTCCTGCAAGCATCTTGTCCATCGCATCAGAGCAATAAACATCCTTGCCTAGAAGTGTATATCCCCATTTTGCTGTAAAGTCACGGTTCAACAAATAATCGCCGTCATTATCCTTCAACTTTCTGATTGCATTTCGAGTTTCACGGTTCATAATCCAAATAGAATTACCCTGATAGTTGTCAATCACCTTGTCCTGTAAATCCATCAACTCGTCTGATGTAATCTTTGTGGCTGCGGCAGTTGTAACAGTCATATCTGATGTAATTCCAGTTAGACCTTCAACCTTGCCTACAGTTCCGAACAAAATCTCATGTTCAAAATACAATGCGATTGCTTGTGCCATTTTTGCTTCGACAAAGCCAACAATGTCAAAGTTGGAATTGTTAATCAAGCTCTTTGAAATTTTCGCAAGACAACGTGCAAGGAATCCGCTAAGTGTAATCTGAGTGATAACAACCTTTCCAGACTCTGCTGTTGTTCCTTCATCTGCATACTGCATCACGATAGAACTGTTTTGTGCATCATACTTTGGAAGAATCAGAGTGCCAGTAATGTTATATCTGTCTGCCATAGAGAATACAGGTGAGATTTCAATAACCTGAGAAATGATTCTATTCCAAACAGTTGTCGGAATAAGTGTTTTTGCATCTGCTGGCATTGTTGGTGAGTCAGTATTTACAATTCCACGAATTGCATTCTCGAATGTTTTGCGATCTCTTTCTGCATCTGTCATTGCATCATGTCCATCAGGAATTTTCTTCATGCTCATTCCTGCCATTTGGTCGTACATAGCAATAGTTGCATCAATTTCCTTGACTTCCTTTTCTAAGTCTGCGAACTGCTTCTTTTCGTCTTCAGATGGTAATCTGTTTTCTGCCTTTGCAGTTTTCAACAAGTTCTCCATCTGAGCGACTTCTGCGTTTCGATTTTCGATAAGTGCTTTTACGTTCATTCTTTCGCCCCTCCGTCTTTCTTTAATGAACAAATAATATTCTCGTATGCTGAATAATCAAGCGCACGATCCTCGACAGGCTTTTTAGTCTGTTTTGGTTTTTTTAGTGCATCTGGCACATGCTTGTAATTTCTGAATAAATCTGTTGCACATGCCTGTACATCTTTCACAGTTTCAAGTTCGTTGACATTGAAATATTTCCCGATGTACATATCATCATCTGCATTGCCACTGAACCACGTTTCGTTGTTCACCAACTCTGCAATCTTTTCTGCCGTGATTCCTTCTTTTGCCTTTGCTTCATACATTGGCAACATCAATCCATTTTCAAGCTGATTGAGTGTGTCAATGTCATGCTGTAGCTCGTTTGCATTTCCGTATGCTAACGTCACTGGCTTGTGAATCATCATCATAGAATTTTTGTAAATATTGATATCGTCTGCAACCATGGCAAGGTATGTAGCGGCACTTGCACATAATCCATCAATGTACGCATGAATCGTTGCTCCGGTGTTCTGTCTGAATCGCTTTAACATACTGACCATTGCCGAACTTGCAAACACTGAGCCACCGCCTGAATTGATGTAAATATTAAAATCTGTAACACCATTCAAACTTTCAAGCTCTGCCTTGAATGCATTTGTATCGACTTCTGTTTCTGATTTCTCGCCAGTCCAAAAGTTTGGCTTGTTCTCATCAACAATATCACCATATACATAGAAATCTGCACTATTTTTAGTCAGATTCTTCAGGTACTTGTATTTCATCATCTGCCCCCTTCTCTTCAACTTTATCAGCTTTTTCTTCTTCATCTCCACCTGTCACCTGTCCGGTGTTTGGAGTATAATACGTTCCGGTTTCAATATCATACAGAACTGCTCCAAGTCCAACATTGATCACGTCCATGCCCTCAATGTAATTGAGATTTTCCATACGACGCAACTCATTGATAGTCATAAGTCCTGTATCTTTTGCAACCTTGTAAGCATCGAATCTCTCTTTGATGCTTGCTTTCACAATTTCTTTCGTGTCAAATTCAAAGAAGAAGTTTTTCTTTTCTTTTTCTAACAGCAACGTGCTGTTTAGCGCTGTCTCAAATGCTTTAATAATCGGATATATCGCTTCCTTAAATGTCAGATTGAAATCACTATGAATGTGGAAAACTCCATTGATTTCATCCTGTAATGTTTTCTTCGACTCATTCAACTGCATTTCAACAGAACTGTTTGACGACTCCTGAAACTTGATGCCGTTATTTAGAACCATGACGGACTCGGTGTTGTTGGCATATAACCTCTTCCATGCTTCTTTGAGCTTGTCCACTTCTTCCTGTCCAAGCCTACGCTCTGCCTGTAAGAATCCTTTTTTATTTCCGCCTGTCTGAACCAGTCCAAGCTGATACACCAACGTACTGTATGCCGTTTCAAGTGCTTTTGAAATTTCTTCAGTCAATCCCTTTCCACTTGCTCCGTCTTTGGTATTTCTCAAGAGTTTGACCATGTTCCACGGATATATTTTATCTGTACCAACATAGAACTGTACGAAGCGATTCATCGGGTCGGAATTTGACCACACAGTAACGTTCATATCTGGAATATATTTTAACGCCGTGACATTGTTCTGTCTGTCTATCTGGATGTAACAATATCCACCCTTGCCAAGCAGATAATCCTCGACCATGGCCTTTTTTGTCTGAAACCCGTCAAGCGTGTTTCCTGTGTCGCCGTTCAACATTCGTACACGGCTGTCATTCTGCACTTCCTCAACTTTGCCTTTCTTGTACTTGTAAAGTTTGACAGGCATTGCCGCAATCGAACCACTGATAAAATCAACAGCACCTGATACAGCAGGAAGCGTGAGGGCCTTTTCCCTCGTGATTGTCTCATTGTTGAGCAATGCCGATAATAGCACATCGTCAAGCTGAACACTTTGATCGTTAAGATTTATTTTATTCTTAAATATTTTTCTGAATAGTGCCACTCTCGTTACCACCCTTTGTTAGTATTTTCTATTTGAAACATTTTACGCAAATATATTAGCATAAATTCACGTTTCTATCAATTAAATCATCTGGAATGTGAAGTCACCTTCATTCAAGAAATAATCCTGCTCAAGAAGGTAAATTGCATTGATAAGTGATACCACCATATCAACTTTTCCGTTGCTCTTTTTCTTGCTCACATACATATTTTTGTTTGTGTCATATGCACATTTCGCATTCTGAAAGTTGATTTCAAGAAGTTTGTTTTCTGTGTATTTGAATTTTTGTGTAAGGATTGCTTCTTTCATCCTCTTTGTTGGTGAATGCAAGACGCTTGGATACTGCTTGATTTGAACCGTGTTATAGCCCTCATTAGCCAATTTCTGCGCTGTGCTTAATGCATTCCATCTATCATATCCAATCGCCTGTATTTGTACGTTATAACGGCTCTCAAGACTCAAGATGAATTGCTCAACAAACGCATAGGAGATAACCCTGTCACCACATGCTAACACCTTCCCACTTTTCAGCAATTCCTGATAGTTCACACGCTCTGATATTGTCTTTTTCGTGATTCTGTCTGCCGGAATGAACGCAAAACTTTCTGCAAGAATGTTATCATCATCATCTACAGAAACCATAGCGACAGATGTATTATCGTTCGATTCTGAAAGGTCAACACCTAAATATACTACTCTGCCTGACCAATCAATGTTAGCAACCTTGCATGCTTGAACATCTTTAACATCAATAAATGTCTCTGTGCCCTGTCCTTGATAGATAATGTTGCAGTGCTTTGTTACAAAGTTCTCTCGCTCGTTCTCAATGGCAATGGCTCTGGCACGCTTCTTGATAAGATCATCCCAAATTTCAGGGATTTCAAGTGCTGACGGATTCGCCTGTTTCAGAATAAGATCATCTGTTTCCCAATCAGACGTTTTGTCAGGCTCATACAGCAGCGCAAATACTGTTTCGTCTTTCTCAATGCCGTCAAGAATTTTTTTGGCATATGCAACCTCATCCTCGAATGGATTGTCGATTGTCGGATATTTTGTACTGATTACGAACCCAAGTTTATTAAAGACGTTAAGCTGCCCTGACCTCATTGCATCGACAGGATATTTATTTGGCAATGCTCCAACTTCATCCGCAATAAATGCATTCGGCATACGTCCGTCCATACGGTTACTGTATGCCAACGGAATTAACGTGTTTTCATTCGGCTTGAATTTTATGTAGTCCCTTAGCAGCTTGAAACGCTTCGTTCCTTTGTACTCGTATATCAGCGGACTGCTTTTGATTGTATCTGAGATTGCCCCTTTGATTTCTCTCGACAAAGAACCATCTGGTGCAACTGAAAAGAATTTTGAGAACTTTGGTTCAGTAAGAAACAGAATGATAAAAATTGTTCCGACTGTATATGTCTTAAAATTCTTTCTGCAAATCTCCAACAGCCCTGTTTCGTATCTGCGTTTTTTAGGATTCTCCCGATACACCGTGCCTAGCATTGCGATATAAATAAGCCACTGATAACCAGTGGAGCACTTATACATAGACTGTCCGGCCTTGAGGCCTTTCGGCATAATCAACAGTTTCAGGATGTTCTCAATCTGCTGTACTTTCTTTTCGGATACGAAATACTTTCTGTCTTTTCCCTCAGCAATCCTCATCCATGCTTTCATTTGTAACTTAACGTACTTCGGAGTGGTTTTCTTTCTAATAGATTTTTTGCAATATTCGTAAGCCTTACTACTCGTCACCGCCATCATCTTCACCACCATTAAGGATCTTCATAAGCGGGTCTGCATCCTCGGTTGTATCACTTACGTTATAATTCTTAATGATCTTCATAAGAGTTGCAACTGTTCTATTCGCACTATCTGTTGTTGCATTATAATCTTTTACTGCTGGACTAGAATATAAATTTTTTCTGCCTTTAACATATTCTTTTTCAACTAATATTCCATCCTCTTTTATAGATTTTTCTAATTCATATAACATAACTAATTGCATTTGATATCTTTTGAATGTAGTTATAAAAAAATAATTACTTTGTACTCCACTTTCTTCTGCAATTTTTAAAATCTCTTGTGCTTGTTCAGTTAAAGTCATTTTTGCCATATTATCACCCCCTATAATTTTTTATTTAAGATTTTTTATTTGATATGATTTATTATAAGTCTTTTGGTCCTTAATCATAATTTTTAAAAAATCTTCTCTTGTTAAATTAGATAATCTAAATACTTCTTCTGGTTTCATTCCTAATTCCTTACATATTTCTTTTGTTGTTTTTCCTTCATCCAATAATTCTTTTACTATCGCTTTCATTGGTTCTAATAAATGAGTTCCTCTTGCTCTATTATGTGTGATAGTACCATAGACATCTTCTGCATGGTCTTTATGGTCCACAATAACAACTGGAACTTTATTTTTTAATAATGTTTTTAATGGTTCTCTACCTGATACAGTCCATCTATGAAAACCATCTATAATTGTATAATCCGGTCTTATAACTATTGGCATAGTCCAACCATTTGTTAATATAGACTGAACTAATAATTCAAGATTTTGTTCTGATACTTTATTTGGGTTGTAATTATTTGGTTTTAATAAATCTCTATCAACAAATTTAACATTTTCTAAAGGTTCTAATATATTTTTATTTTCATATTTTTTTATTTCATTTTCTTTCATATACTACTCTCCTTAGCTATATCACTATATAAATTAAATTCAAAACTTCTTAACGTTCTTCCTTTGGGGTCTCCACCAATTACTATATTACATAACTCTTTGTAATGTTTTTGATTTAAAAATGGTCCATATTTAATTAATATTCTATTAATACGCTTTTTTACATACTGCATAGATTTATTATCAAATCTCCATTCTTCTTTTAACATCTCAAAGAATTTATTCTTATAATCAACTTCTTCGTCTTTCTTTGCTTGTTTATTTTTCTTTTGTCTTCTAAATAATTCAGTATCATAATAAAGCATTGCCATATAAGCATTTGGCTATCTTTTACAAATCTTATCAAATAGCCCAGGGTAAAATTCACACATGTTAACTAGGCTTCTTATTGTATCTATGCTAAAAAATTGACTTATTCTTAATCTATTAATTGGAATTCCTACTTGATACATAAATTTATAGGCATCTGGAAATTCTAAGTTATTATCTCTTATGTACATCCATACATCTTTATCAGTCCAATCATAGATAGGAAACATTTTTCCTTGTGATGTTTTTATATTTGCCAAATTCATTGATCTTTGAACACTTTCACTTGCTCTACCACCACTTACTGATAATTCAATTCTACTAGCAGTTTTAAATATGTTTTTTATTCTTGTCTTTGCCATTGTTACAACATCAACATTTGAATATTGTTTTTTAATCAAGATAAATCATCTCCCCACAAGATGGGCATATAATATATTTCTTCTCATTTTTCTCAGTGCCGACTTTTGTTTCCGTTACCATTGTTACTTGTTCATTTTTAATTTCTGGTTCTTTTTTAATTTCTTGTTCTTTATAACTTGTTTCTTGCTTTGAATCTTCTTGGGTATATTTAACATCTGTTATAACTCCATAATTACTAATTGCTTCTTCAACTTGTTCATCTGTTGCAGTCATTTGCTCCAAAATAAACTTGTCATAACCAGCGATTTCAAAATCTCCCATTCCAGTTATCTCTTGGATGTAATTATTTATTTCATCGTAATTATCTGCACCCAAGCTATAAATTTTATTATCACTTAAAATTAATTTTTTCTTTTCAACTTCTGATAGACCTGTTTTTCTATAACATTGAACATCTGCTTTATTCATTTTTACTAAAGCAAAATATAAACCATTACCAATTAAGATATTATTATCTTCATCAATAACCATTGCTCTTGTTTGTCCAAATTGTTCTACACTTTTAATTAATTCATCAATTTGTTTATCATTATGTTTTCTAACATTCTTCTCCAATGGTTTTAGATCATTTATTTTTACTACTTCTAATTTCATCTCATTCTCCTCTACTTTCTAAAAATTCTCTAGCACTTGTTAATCTGCTACTAGCATTTATTACAATGCTTTTATCAATATCATATAATTCTTGCCATACTTCATTTTCTGTTTTATCCATTATGGCTCTTTCAGTCCATTCTCCCATTGCTATTGATCCTATTAAAAAACCCCTATCCCATTTATAAAATGGTGGTAATTCTATATTGTTATATTTTATATAAGCAAGTAATTGTTCTGCATTCCAATTAGCAAGAGGAGAAAAGACATCATAATTACTCTTACTAACAATATAATTATTTTCTTTATTTCCACATTGGTTTCCATCTTTGATTCTTCTTCCTGCTATAAATAAATCAAAATTATATTTATTAATATCTTTATTTTGTCTTTCCCACTTTGTTGACATCCAATTTTGTCTAGTCTTACCTTTACAAAATAAATACTGTGGATGTTTTTCTAAATATTCCAGACTATATTTATCAATAACTTCTTCAATTAGATTTTTAGGTTTGTTTTCATTAATCCATTTTCTCATTTCTGGGTATTCATTAATGCCACACCAGAATATAGGTGTTGATTTAATTCCTGATCTATTAATAATATCTTGTAGTACAATACTATCTTTACCTGCTACCCAACCATTACAAATATTTTTATATTTTTGGGATATATCTCTAATAAATGATGTTGTTTCATCTGTTAATTTATCAATATCATATCTAGTGTAAATATTAGTACATTTATCAAATGCTTCTAACCATTCACTATTATCTTTTATATTTTGTTTTTTTAGTCAGCATAACATCACCCATTCAATGATTTTACTGATACATAGCCAAGTATTATTGTTGCTACTATAAAACTTATAACTCCAACAATTGAATTAATTGTTATTTGTCCTAAAGTTGCAAATAATACCATTAGTCCAAATGTTATTGCTGATACTGGAATTACTATATTTGTTTTTTTCTTTAATGCTAACGGTAATAACAAAATACCAACTGCAAATGCAAATCTAATAACTCCAAATGAGCTCCATAATTGAAGTATTCCCATTTTAACAAATACTCCAAATGCAATACATAATAATAGTGAAAGTCCTGTTCCTATTCTTTTATTTCCTACCTTATGAAGTGCTACTGCAATACTATCTATTGTTGATGTAGTTACTCCAAGAACTGCTACTAATAAAATAATATGCATTGGTAGTGTAAATTTAAAGAAAGCCATTCCTAATATTAATAACATATAAAGTCCAAATAAAAATGCTCCTAAATAATAACCTTTTTTACTTTCATCTGCTTCTGCTCTTTGCCAATGTTGTACATCTCCAATAGGTCCAGCAAATAAAATAAGTCCAGACCATATTCCCCATAACACACCACTCATGCCAGTTGGTGCAAATACTTGTAATGGGGCTTTTGTAAATATTCCAACTGCTATAACTGCTATTATTGATACAATAGCCATGATCCATTGATATACATCTGTTTTAACTGATGTTGGTAGTCCTTTTTTGTAAACAATTAGAGTAAAGAAAAATCCTAATGCTATTGTTATCAAATATGCTGTAATTGTACTACCTGTAATAATTAAAAATTGTTGATTTATAAAATTCAACTGAACTAATAGGCTAAATAATTGAATTATTAATGCTATCACTTTTACTTCTTTTCTATTATAAGTTTCTGGACTAATTTTTTTCTTGTTATATAGCCATCCAAATAATGCAAGCGTTAAGGTGTTACAATTTGTTGTCACATGATTAAAGATGTTCCCCATGCCCAACTTGCAGCACTTGAAGCACCTATTTTTTTAAAACTTAGTTTCTCATTTCCCATTTTCATTCACTACCTTTCTTATATTGCCAGCTCATGTTCCACGTGGAACACTTTCGCATGATTTTCGCTTCTTTTTGAAACAAAAAACGGCTTATACTCACATTATAGCGTGAATTTGGCCGTTTATCCAAAAAATCTTAGTATTTTATAATTTTTGTGATTAGTTATATGGACATTTCATCTTGGTGTAACACCAGACAATGCCCGTTACCATGGGGGGATTTATTTTAGCCTGTCAATTCTCTGCCTTGCTAGCTTCTTTAAATACTCTTTTTCAATCATTCCTGCATCAGCTAACCTGTGACAGTCTTTGCATAAGCATATAAGGTTATCGTCTTCCAACCATAGCTCTGGCTTGTCTTTCAACTTATCTATGTGATGCACTTCTATGTTACGGTAGTTATATATACCTTTGTCCTTGCATACTTCACATAGATAGTTTGCATCTTCTCGTATCTGCTTGCTCTTCTCTGTCCATGCACTCTTGCTCCTGAGCCTTGACTCTTTGTAGCTGTACTTGTAGTGCTTCTTCTCTACATGACAGACATATCCTTTCGGATGTATCTTCCCACACCTGCTACATGAATAATAGCCTTGTGCCATTACTTAACTCTGATACGCTGCCCAGCATAAATCTTGTTAGGATTACTGATACCATTCATAGCCTGTAGCTTCTGCCAAGTTGTGCCATATCTGGATGCAATACCTGATAGTGTATCTCCACTACGTACAGTGTAATATACTGCCTGAGATGCACCTAGCTTCTGGTTGACGATATTCTGAATAGTATTATAGTCATATCCTGCCTGTTCCAATCTGCTCTTACGGTTGTTACCGTCTCCCCACTTTCCAGCAATTACCTCACTTGCAATCTGATCATTTGACTTTCTAACAGGTGCAACCTTCTTGTTTACAATGTCCTGAATAACATTGTAATCATATCCTGCTTGTGTAAGTCTGTTCTTGCGATCTTCACCATTTCCCCAAACTCCTGCAATTACCTCGTCTGCTACCTGTTCATTGCTTTTTTTAACAGGTGTTGGTGTAACTGGTTTTGTTTCACCTTTTGGATTTGCGTACTTGTGCCATGCTGTTGCATCACCATAGAATTTATCTAAGTCAAGGTTCCTACTATATCCTGCCAGTTTTCCAGAGCTTGAATACTGTCTGATAGCGCAATCATATGCTCCCTCATTCCATGGATGTGCCTGATATCCTGTTGCGTTGTTATCTGCATACTGTGCAATCCATAAGCCATAGTCTCCAATGCCAGACACTTCTTTATACAAGCTTGCAGATGCATAGATTAAAGGTTTAACCCCCGTTTTTTCTACAATTCGATTGCACCAGTTACTAATCCATGCTCTAGCTGGACCACCTGTCCCACACAGTGCGTTGCCCTGCCACTCCCAGTCTAAGCAAAGAATAGCTTCGCCAATATATCCTTGAATGTTCTTCAAGAAATGGTCTGCTTCTGCTACTGCATTTCCACCATTTGCATAATGGTATACACCTAATAGCTTTCCGTTAGCTTTTGCCTGCTGATAAGCTCTGTCACAATCAGGATTCACATATCCTGTACCTTCTGTAGCTTTGCAAATTACAAAGTCACATGGTACAACACTTAAATTAATTCCTGCTTGATAGCTTGCAATATCAATTCCGTTTAATGCCATTTTTTTCGCCCTCCCTAATATACTTCAATATGAACAGTGCTAATGATTCTGTCCTCGTTCATTTTCCAAGTCCTTGATTCTTTGTTCGTGATCATCCTTGTATTTGAACAGCGTATTTACACGTTCCGTAACAAGAATTAGTTGCTCTGATACCTTTTTCAGCTGCTCAGTCTTTTCGCCGTTATCTGCCATCATTTTCTTTGATGTATCATAGAATTCGTCAAGCTTTACGCTGATTTTTACAAAATTCTTTTCGATGTCCATCTGCCGATTCTTTTCTCGCTCTGCCTGTTCTTCCTGACGTTTTTTGCCACCTGCAAATGTGTTAATTAACGTACATGCCAGTGATGTCAAGGAAATAAGTAATGCGATGCTTACACTTGCTTCAGGAGTCATTTATTCCACCTTTTTATAGTTCGCCGAACTAATCTGTAAACATGCTCCAATGCACGTTCCAATTGCCGAAATAGTTCCTGCAATTGCTTCTGCATAATCCCATCCCCAGATTTTGCCGAGCGTGATAATTAAAGCTGAAAATGCGTTCGTTCCAACAAGTGCAACCCATTTTAAATTGTCATATGTTTTATTAGAAAATACCATTTTTTACCTTCTTTCATAACTAAATTATACTATAATTATTGCCAAAAAAAAGGGTTTTATCCCCTTTTTTCTTTGCCTTTATTTATTTCTGCTCGATAATAATTTTTCCTTTTTCTGCCTTCACCGTGATTTCTTTTTCTGGATCAATCCCAGATTCCGCCACAATCTTTTTTGATACTGTCGCAATATACGTGTTGATCTTTAAATCACCACCGATAGTTCTGTACTTCATTTTGTTAAGTTTAGCCATTGTTTACCTCTCTTTCATCGTTTAAATAATCAAACTCTTTCAATAATTCATTCTTTGTTTTCTCGAATTCTGATTCAATTTGCTTTTGTACATCAATCTTAGTTTGTTTAAACCACTTCTTTTTGAATTTCTTAACTGATTCCCTGTAAGTCTTTTCGTCACAATCACACGACTGCCACCATTCTAAATCGTGTAGCAAATCAACTAAACATCATTCATCATTGCATTTAATTGTGAATCATGCATCTTGCCTGCATATTCATATTCAATGCGACTATACATATAGTTATAACTTCCGCCGCTCATTCTCAATCCTCCACAAATTCAATTTGTTCACTTTCAACGCAAAATCTAGCACCATCGCCAAACTGGACATCATAAAGTATAGGCTTTACATAATGATCTTTACTTATAACGCAAGTATGAATCACTTTGCCAATCTGACCGATATATTCTTTTTTAAGCTTTCCTGTACTACTTATCAATTCTTCTTCGTACTTATCAATAAGACACAGCAATCTAGCTTTACGCATTATTAGATCACCTCGCAATTTCTTAAAATCTCATTGATTGGAACATTATCCGGAACATTTCTAAAAAGTCCGTATTTCTTTATTTCCAATAAAGACACATATCTGTTTATTGGCTTATTTCCAAGATTTCCTTCAAACATCAGCAATATACAGTATTCATTTTGACTTAGCCTGTATAAAGGATCTTTACTTTCTGTTCTAGGCGTCATAAGCCCTGCGTGTCTCATTATTTAATTACCTCGCAATTATCTAAGATTTCACAAATTGGAATCTTTGTATCAATGTCTTTAAAATATCCCTTTTCACGCATTTTAAACAAATGTATTTGATTTGCAATGTTATTATACGTTTTATAATCTTTATGTACACTTAACAAATCATACTCAAATTGAGTTATCTTATATTTTGGCTTTTCATATGGTTTATTTAACCATTCTTTAGTCTTTTCACTGCATCCATGTCCTGTACTAAATCCACACTCGCTACAACTAATATCACTGCATCGACAAGGCTTTCCGTCGACTAGTGCAAAACAGTAGCCTGAATTTTCTATGATTTCATCTTTAAAATGTTCATAATTTGTTTCCTGTTTTATTTCTTGTCTTTCTTCTTCAAACATTTCTCTAGCAGTCATCTTCATCGTCTCCTTTCAACTTCTGCCCACAGAATGGACAACGTGGATAATATTTGTTTTCTTGTCATGCTTCCTCATCATCCTCTATTCTCTCTAAATGTTTCATATTGATATCCGCCAACTTGTTCAAACATATCCATGTACATACTTAAGATACCAATATTCATAATTGACAATAGAAGAGTGATCACCAACGCAACTAGCAACCATGCTTGGACTGCTCGCTGCGTGATTTTCTTATGCTTCTTTTTTTTCTTCTGATTGATATTCAAAATGTTCAGCTGATCATTCTGAATTTTATCAGCTTCTTCAATCTTTGCTTCTAATTCCGCTATGTACGCATCTTTCTGTGCTTGTGTTAATTTAGCCATTTTCTTCCACCTCATTTGAATCATCGCTGTTAACATCTTCAATCAATCCAATTGAAGCTGCTTTTTTTTCTAATTCTTTATCAGCTTTCTTATTGCAAACGTAAATGATAAACCTACCACCATAACCTCCTGATATTGAACGAATATCCATATCTAATAAATCATCTGAAATACATCCTTTATACTTTTTGGGATTAATCAATACGATAAATCTAGGTGGTCTATATCTTCTTTTCTCAAAAATGTTTACTGTAGGGCATTCAAGCAATGGAAGCAATTCTATTAGTTTCATACTTCCACACCCTCGTCTTTCGGCATTTGATGTACTTCAACATTCTTATATTCTATTTGGTTTTGAATCCAATCTAAAACCATTAAAGCTTTTTCTTCGGTTGAATATTCACCAACGAATGAACAACCGGCCCATATCTGTTTATCATGATAAATGGTTACATCATGAATTTCTGTTAATTTTTTTCTATCCTGACTTCTAATCCACATCTTAGTACCCCTCTTTCAATCTTTCGATCCATCCTCTTATGAAATAACGGTCGTAATCCTTTTCAATATAACATCGTCCTTCTTTTCCAGGAATCTGAGCAAACTCATAAACTTCAACATCAATTGATCTAAAGAAAGCTTCAACTTCTTTAGAATCAAGTAACACGTGTTTAATAAACTTGAAACCATCATCTGTTTTGAAACTAATATTTACAATTGTTTTAAAGCCACCTTGATATTGGACTGTTTCATAGCCAAAAATATAAAATTCAGTAATCATTAGAACTCCTCTCCGCATTTTGTGCATTTCCTTCTTACATAAATTCCACAGTCTTCTTGAATGTCTTCTTCCTCTATATCTCCACCACAGAATGGACATACATTTTCTTTTTCGCATATATCCTGCAAGTCATCTATTGCAACTCCTACATTTTTCAATGCCTTTTTGATTTTAGTACATTCATCTAGACTCAATCCTGCATCGGCAAGTCCACTCCGAATCTGATTGCTTGCTTCCATTAAAAGCCTTGCAATGTCATACATTTCTTTTACTTCCATGTTTTTTTCCTTCTAAAATAATGTAAGTTGTTCATATTTCTTTTGACTATTCCTTGACTTGACTAGGTCCTCATACCTGTTTGTAAACATGCCTTTGTAGGCTATGCCATTTATCACTGTACGATTATCCATATCTTCATCAGATTCTATAGGCTCTAATATCAGTGCGCCTAGTTCATAATCTAAATAGTATTTCGCATCTGGTATCACTGACTTGATATATTTATCAGCTTTCTTTAGCTCTAGCTTTTCAACAAAGCTTGCATATCTTCCGTAAGTGATAATAACCACCTCTAATCTAGAAATAAGAATGTGAGATTTGTTGCATGATTTAAAAAATAAGCATTTCCTACTCTGTAGCCTGACCGCTCATCCGCTTCTGTAATCAATACAGTAAATCCTAAATCATCCACATTTGTGATAATTCCTTTTTTCATGTATGTATCATTTGGATACAATCTGATTCTTCTTCCTTTGTAATTCTCTTTGTTATATTCCATTTTTTTATCTCCTTTTGTTATAAACTAACAACAATGTTTGTCTTCCCATTCTGCAATTTCTTCCGCATCATCAATGATTTCGCCATCTTCGCATACTAGCAATGTTTCATGTGAACCATAATCAACAATCTGATAATTGTTAGGTAATTCATCTGCATATAAATCAACCCCAAATAATTCAACGTTAAAATCATCCTTAAATAAAACGTTCGCAACTTCTTCCACGATTCCTGAATTTGTAAAACTGTGATAACCAATATGTACTTGTTTCATGTTGTATTCTCCTTTTTTTATTTCGTTTCTATTTGAAACCTTTAAGCATTTATCTTGTAGCTAAAATATTGTAGAAGTTATCCTTATCATACAATTTTTCAATGAACTTTTCTGCGGCTTTCTCTGTCTTGAATGTTCTCTGTTTTGTAACAATTTCTCCGTTCTTCTTAATTTCTTGCCATACAATTTCAGTCATGTTCTTTTTTCCTTTCTATTTCATCCAGCCTAAGTTATATTCCTTGATCAACTGCTTTGCCTGTTTAACTGTAAAGTCAGACTTTTTAATACCAGTTTCACCGTTTCTATTTAAAATCTGTAATGCTAATTCTTTGATTTCTTTTGTTGTCATGTTTTTTATCTCTCTTTCTTTTACGTCTATATTATAACACTATAATATAGAAAAGTCAAACGTTTTCATGACATTTTTTGACAAATTAAAAAAGGGCTTTTATGCCCTTCCTTATCTGTTTTCGATAATAGTTCTTTTCTGTAATACAGCACCCACAAATATTGTGATCATTCCAATCACCAATACTGCACATCCCAGAACTTCAAACGCCACTTCGAAAAATGTTTTCATGTTGTCTCCTTTCATGCTTTTTTGTTTTCCTTTTTCCATATTTGCTGTATTTTATAAATTAAAATTGACTTCGCAATCTTTAACTTTCTCTCTTTTAATGTATCTTTTTAGCATATCATCTTTTAGTCTTAGCATTGAAAAATGTAATTTCGATTCGTAATAATCATTTAATTCACATGTTTGATATTCATATTCACCTATCGCATTGTATAGGTTTTCTGTAGAATACTTATATTCTTCATTACGTTGATTATTTTCTATGTCTCTGAACTCGTGTGGTGCACGATTTTCTCTATATCTAAAATTTACAGAATCATAATTCTTGTTTATGAGTTCTTGTCCTATTTCTCTTTTCATTGTTTCTGCGTTGTAAATAATTTGAATTTTTGGTTCATAACCTTCTGACTTTAAAGCTGTTCCATAATTCATAAATCCATCAACTAATAGGCTAATTGTTTCATCATTGCATACATAAGCACTCATTTTATTTTTCCTCTCTTTCAATCTCTACTTGATTTAACAATCTTTAAATTCTTCTTTGTGTGCCCACACTTTAGGCGGTGGGCTTGCCTTTATATCGTTAATTCATTGCCTGCACTTGGCTTGCGCTGAAGAAGCTTGCTTTTTTCATGAACATCCTTTTTTGTTCTTCGGTCATCCCCTCGCTATTTTCAGTTTCCTTCGATACGCATTTCCAGATGTGGAACTGTGCAACAGCTTTCTCGCCTTTCTTCACACAATAGCCGAGCTTTTTCCATGCTTGGAATGTATGAATGTCTTCAGGTTCATCAAGCATGATCTTATTTCCATTCTCGTCCTCGACTTCAAACTGTCTGCCAGTGGTTCCAATCTTTCCATTTTTCATAAGTTCAACTGCTTCATTAAATATAATCTGTGCGTTTGTCATGTTTTTTTTCCTTTCTTTTTTCCTTTTGCAACATTATAATATCATAATATATATGCGATTGCAATACTTTTTATCGTATTTTGTTTCTTTTTGAAACATTTACCCGTTCAAAATATCCATGAGCCTTGAATCCTGCGCTTTGTTCTTTCTTCTGTCCTCACCGCTTACCAATACAGGAAGGCACATCTCAATAATACGGCTGTATATTCTGGCTTTGCTTGTATCTTCTGTATGGTACAAGTCTGAATACTTCAGATTCGTTGTAATAATCATTGGCTTCCCACTTCTGTATCTTGCATCAATGATGTTGTACACAAGTTCGTTAACATATTCAGTGTTTCGTTCAATCCCTAGATCATCAATCACCAAAAGGTCAAACTCGTTAAGGCTGTCCAGATATTTCTGCTTTCCTTCATACATTCCCTGAAGGGTATTGATGATTCGAGTAAAATTTGTCACAAGACACGGTACGCCATTGTCAATTAATTCATTTGCGATGCATGAAGCAAGAAACGTCTTACCTGTTCCAACTCCTCCAAATAAGATAAGTCCTTTTCCTGCATCCTTGAAGTCCTCAAACCGTCTGGCATAATTTCTGCACATGTCGCTAGCCTTCTTTGATTTCTGGTCATCGTGATCAAATCGGCATTTCTGAAGCTCTCTGTCTGGAAAGCCTGTGTTCCTATATCCTTCAATTCGTGCCAGTCTGTCCTGTTTCTTTTTCTCTTCTTCCTTCCTATCATTTTCAGCAATTAAGCATGAACACATTACAGGAACATATACCCCGACCGCCGACATCCATTTTCTTCGCGGCTCATTGCATTTTCGACAGTAAATCATATTGTCTTTGATATATTCAGTGCTTTCATCGCAATGTTCTAACATCCTCTGGATTGCTTCTTCTGTTGGCTTTTCATTTTTAATGATATCTTGCATGTTTTTCTAGTCCTTTCTTTTGCTTCTATTTGAAACTATTTGCCGTAAAACATAGCCATGAGTTCTTCTTCAGACCCATAACCGTTCTGGTCGTATTTCTTCTCTGGCTGTTTCTCCTGCTTTGTGTATTCATTCTTTAAAGGGAAGATACATTGCCAGTTATTAGTGATTGACTGATTTAGAATAGCAATCTTTGTATCGTCTGTATTTCCTAATTCATCAAGTTTCTTTAACATAAGTTTAAGAGCATACTCTGTCATAGGCTTCTTGATGAATGATCTCATCTGTAAGAATGCTTTCAACGCATTCTGTAAATCTTCATTTTGTGTATACTCTGCAATCTGCTCATCATACGATTTCGGCTTGCTCTTTCTTTCTTTCTTACTTAATTTATTATTTGTATTATTATCTGTATTAATATCTGTATTACTTTCTTTCAAATTATGATATTCTGCCTTACAATTTTTGATATTCTGCCTTTCAAAATTTGAAAGTCTGCTTTTCAATTCTCGTTTTCTTCCATCAAAGTTTTGCACGTAAATATATCCACAATCAATCAGTTTTCTAATAGCAGTTGACACTTTTGTTTTGCTGCACTGGCAGAACTCTGCGAGGTGTTCATTGCTTGCATAACATCCTTTTTCTCCGTTGTCTAGGCTGTCAATTTCCGTAAGAATAATCTTTTCTAGCGCATTAAGCCTAGTGTCTAGCCACACTTTCTTTGGAATCCATACGCCCTTGAAGTCTCTGCTTTCGTTCATGTTTTTGCTTCCTTTCTTTTCTGTATCATCAATCATGTGATTGCCTTTCTAACGAAAAAACTGCACAGCTTTAATAGTTTCGCACCATATCAAGCCATACAGTTCTCGTATCTATTCAGTTGTTTACCTACTCAGCAGGTGCGAACTACTGAACAGACATTATAGTTTATCACTACTCTTTAATATTATCATCATAATGTGATTATGTCAAAACATTTTGCTGACTTTTGTTTCTATTTGAAACTTCTTGATGTCTTTACTCGTAACGATGCTGATTGTGTAATCTGGATATTTGTACTCAAACAGTTTTTGCTTTAACCGAAATACGTCCGTAATTACCGCTGTAGAGCCTTTTACGTCTTCGATTATAATTCTATCACCCTCACACAAGATGTATCTAAAATCGGCTTTATACACGGTTTTACGCCATGTCTTGCCATTCTTCTTGAATGTCGGTATAAGTTCATACTCCGGTTGTAATTCCAAATCACGAATAACTCCTGCACGTTCCAGAATCTTCAACTGTGCATACCGTTCAGCTTCAAGCTTTGAGTCAAATTTGATGCCATCTGCAACCGTCTTTGTATTGTGATATTTTCTGTACAAATAAGTCACCTCATAGATAGTTTTTCCCAAAAATTTCAATGAACTCGCTTGTAGTCCATCCATATTCGTCCATCGCTCTTTTCTGCCCCATCTTTTTCAGATGCATGTCAAACTCGTGTCCCTTGCTGCAATGCACACCATACTCAGACATGTTGTGATCTTGTGGTCTGATGAATACGACAAGACCATACTTGATTGACTTTTTCCTGTTGGCAGTTCCGAAAAAAATTTCATGCCTGACAGTTCCATATACCCGCTTAGAAAAATATATGTAGCAGTGCCCCTTCGCGATGAACATGCCTTCATGCATAATGCAGAACTCTTCATTCATCATCGCATCACCGCAAAAAAAGTCTTTACAAAGAACAGAAAAATTCCGAAAAATGTTTTAAATACTACAATCAGAATCATTTTCCACTACTTCCGAAGCCTTTATCACCACGCTCGGTATTTTCATCAAGTGAATCCATTAAGTGAATATCCTCATAAAACACTGGGATTACAACCAACTGTGAGATTTTATCACCAGCATGAACCAGATAGTGTTTATCAGAATTGTTATACAGTTTTACCATGATTTCGCCTGTATATCCTTCATCAATCAATCCTGTTGATGTAATGCCGTGATTGACGTTCAAACCACTTTTAGAAACCAACAGCCCTGCCGTTCCATATGGCAACTGTACATGCAATCCAGTATGTAATATCGCACTGCTATGTGCTTTGATAAATTTTGTCTCTTTCGCCTTAATGTCAAGTCCTGCATCAGTTTTGTGCGCCCTCTCTGGCAAGTACGCTCCTGTTTCAACATAAATATTCATTTATTTTTTCCTCATTTCTATATACTTCAGTTTTGCAACCTCATCAGGTGTAAGTACAGGTATGCCCTGCTCTTCACAGTCTCTAATCAATCCATCAAGAAGGATGGAGAACTCTTTTGAATCCATATCCGAACTGCCTTTGTAAATTTTGTAATGCGTGAACTCTTTGCCATCAAGATCACTTTGCCCGATTGCTTCATAATACCGAAAATAGCCATCAACTTTTATGTCTGACCTGACCGACACAACCTCATACACACTGTACCGCTCGAGCATCATGAAATGTACTTCTTCACTGCTAAACCTCATAACGCTAGCCAACTGGTTGAGTAAAGACCAGTAGTAAGCATTTGCTGTGAGTGATCTTTTCGATTTCTTTTCTTTTATCTCGTACAGCTTTTCTGCATCCTGCTGGTCGAACAACCACTGGATGATATCTTTCGCGTTTCCTATCATACCGTTATTACCGCCTAGAATGGCAAATCAGACGAATTCATGTCGAATCCTGTATTACCCCAACCATTATCAAGATTGCTATTGTTTTGACCGCTAGGGCTATCAGAACTCATTTCACGCTTACGTTCCAAGAACTGAAAGCTTGTCGTGACTACTTCTGTCACATAAACCATTCTGCCGTCCTTCTCATAGTTTCTTGTCTGGATGTGCCCAGTCACACCAAATAAGTCGCCTTTATGAACATATTTTGCGATTGTATCGGCTGCTTTGTCCCACGCAATACAAGGAATGAAGTCTGCGCCGTCTTCCTTTTTTCTTCTGTCAACTGCCAATGTGAATGAGACAACATGAGTACCGTTCTGCGTTCTCCGCTCCTCAACATCCTTCGTAAGTCTTCCAATCAAACTAACATTGTTCATTTTCGTTTTCCTCCAAAAATTTGTTTATCAATTCCCATGTCATGTCCTCATTTATAGGGCTGTCAATGACTTTTCTGATGCCATCTCTGAGATGTATAATCTTCAGAAATTTTGCATCAACTCCGTAGCTTTGCATCAATCCAATTCTGTACAAATTCAACTGATATGCGATCTTTTCCTTGTTTAATGCACTGACGGTTTTAATATCCGCAATGCCAGTTTCACCATCCATCAGCATTGTCATGTCAAGTCGTCCACATGCAATCGGCATATCGTCTTTGAACAGCACAACTGGCAATTCACTGTCCAGAACCTCGAATCCGTATTGTTTCTGCAAAAACTTAAAGTTTCGCACTGCTTCGCTTCCATCATCATAGCCTGAGTTGTTGTAGTTCTCGATTGCCTTATGTACTGCCGTACCTCTTTGGGCCGCATTATTCAACACGGCAGGAGGCACGCTTGCATATTCGTTTCTAAACTTCGCACCAAGAATCTGCGTTACACTTGGCAGCATAAGCCCATCATACAGATATGTATGCGTTTCATCAAAATATTCAAGCGTACCGCCTTTAATGCTGAATGTTTCCATTATTTAACCGTGATGCGGATGGACGGTTTTACTTTTGAGATTTTGGCGTACAAGTCGTATACATCAGGATTTTCTTTTTTAAAAGTCTTGCTGTCGAACTTTTCTGCATCATGTTCTGGAATAAATGCGATCTTTAGAAATTCGTTGTCTAACTTTAATACGCCGTACTTCTGCATAGCATCAAGAATTTCAGCTTTCATACTGTCCTGCTGTTTCTTAATCTCTTTCGCCTGTTTCTCAAGGCTTACAATCTTCTCGCATACTTCTTCAGATATCGTAACGTCTGAATCTTTTCTTTCGATAATATTAGCCATTGTTATCATCCTCCCTGTAGTCAAATTTAGCGAATTGATATTTGCCGATAACTCTTTTTACCGGCTTGTCTTCTGCACCTGCAAGAATACGCAATGCTCTTTCCACATCATCACTAGATGAAGTGCAAACTGCAAGCACGGTTGCCTTTTTTTCTCCGAACTGCGTATTGACCAGAACCTCGTCACCTATCTTGATATCGGTAAAAGCAGGTGCATAGAACAGGTATTTTTTTATGTCTCCAGTGTGCTGACATACTACAAATTGTACGTAACTATTCATGACTGTCCGCCTTTCTCTGCTTCATGATCTTACCGATTAACTCGCTTGCCTTCGACATCGGCATATCTTCCGGCTTTTCAATCTTGTTCATCTTTAACAGCTTTTCAAGATTCTCACCTGTATAGTTCTTGCTCAATACTTCTACCTGTCTTGGTGATGCCTTGCGTTCCGTGCTGTTCGTTGCTTCATCATCATTTCCGTCTGTATCTTCTTCAGTTGCTATACCCAAGAATGCACCTAATGAGTAACGCTTGCGGTATGTGATCTCTGCACCCTCATCCTGAAGCTTCGCACCTTCCTTAACTGCAAACGGGTAAGTGTTTGTCTCGAATACATGTCCACTCTTATGTACCAGAATACAGCGAACACCGTTTACGCCGTTCTCATCAACTCCAATAGGCTGTAATAATGCAAAGTTCTGATTTTCCTTGATTTTGTTTAAAATGTTGTCTAATGGCACATAATCAAATGCCTTGTGCATCCATTCCCCTGTTTTTCGATTTTGCACAGAATAGTTGACCTGTGCGGACTTTTCTAGTCCTCTTAACTGATTTACCAACTCGATTAAATCAGTTGCTACTTCTTTTGTAATGTTTTTAAATCCTATCATTTTTCTTGTTTTCCTTTCTTTTTGAAACATCTTTTGAAACATCAATTTCATATTGTTTAATAATTTTGATTAGTTCTTCTGCGTTACCGCTTTTTACGATTTCTGCTACGATTTCAAACATGTTTTCAGCTCCCAATTATTAAACTCGCATTTTCCTTACCAAATACATTGCAGAACACTTTGACAAGCTTTGTAGAAGGATTGTGCGTTCCCTGTTCAATACAAGCATAATGGCTAGTTGATATTCCAAGCTTTTCTGCAACATCCTTCTGAGTTAATCCCTTTGAAATTCTGAATGCTTTCAGTTCTGCTCTTTTCATTTCGTGCCCCCTTTCTGCATACATATAATACCACTGACTCATCAAATTGCAACTACTTTTCATCATAAGTTGATTATTTATTATTGTTTCAAATAGCTACGGTATGTTATCATCGAAATATAAACTTTTTTAGGTGGTGTAAAAAATAATGATTAACAATAAGTCAATCGGAAGGAAACTCAAAGAACTACGTACCTCACGTGATCTTAAACAGTCTGAGCTTGCTGACCTTGTCGGAATTTCAAGACCTGCAATATCGAATATTGAGTCTGGAAAACGTTCCTTGACTCTTTCCACTTTGAAACGTTTTTGTGAGGTTTACGGCATTGATATATCTTACTTTGGAATTGATACGTCAAGCTATGATGAAGCGACAGACCTCACACTGCGCATCGAGTCTCTGTTTCACGATCTTCCTGAACCTGAGAAGGATGAACTTTATCTGAAGATAATGAAACTGTACCTAGACAGCAAGAATGTTTCTGATTGAAACCATCTGTCGAAAAAAAAGAGTTATCCAACTCATACTCAATTTTGATATCTTCTTGTTCGGCATAAAGATTAAACAGCAAAGAATAGAAGCTTTCAGCGTCCATATGCTCACCGCCTTTCAATGGCTAGTATGGACTGCTTTTTTTATTTTCAATCAAGCGGAGGTAATTTTATGAGAAAAAAACTGCGAGTGGCAGGATATGCTCGTGTTTCAACAGATGAACAAAAAAAATATGGCTACTCAATACAGGCCCAAGCTGAAGAAATAACGCAATGGTGCAGCGACAATGATCATGACCTAATACATATCTACATTGACGAAGGATTCTCAGCAAGCACCATGAAACGCCCGCAACTGCAATCCATGCTTTCAAACCTGAAGAATCTTGATGCCATAGCTTTCACACGCCTTGACCGCCTGTCACGTAACGTCCTTGAAGCTAACAAGATGCTTGAACTTCTTCAACAGAATGACGTTGCCATGATTTCCATTTGTGAGGACGATATAAACACGTCCACTGCAAATGGCTTGTTCATGTTCAACCTAAAAGTCAACCTTGCAGAACATGAATTAAAAAAAGGCTCTGAACGCATCAAAGCCGTATTTGAGTACAAGATTGCACAAGGCCAACCTATCACTGGTAATGTTCCTTTTGGCTACAGGATTGCCACGGAAAACGGCAATAAACGCATTGCAATTGATGAATCTAAAGCACCAATAGTTAAAGATATTTTCGAATCATTTCTCCTGCATCAATCAGTACATTATACAGTTGAATACGTCAACAAGAAATACGGACTGTCTAGACCTTACATGTCCTATATGCACATTCTTAAAAATGAATTTTATGCAGGATCATACCGTGGAAATTCCAATTACGCCGAACCATACATCACGAAAGAAACATACAATGCCGTTCAGACCGCATTACAGGCAAATATACGCACTGGAATACAACGCCATACATATTTATTCACTGGACTGTTAAGATGCCCAGAATGCCGTTCTAAACTGGTTGGAGTGAGCCATCCAAAAGGTGGCAAGCGATATTATTACTATAGATGTAACAATGCACACTCGGTGCATACATGCACACACAAAAAGCACTATGCGGAACTTGCAACGGAAAAATATCTGCTTTCTAATCTTGATACACTGCTTAAAGATCATATCGTCACAATATCCAATGCAACATCCGAAACTCATAACACAACCGAAAAGGAATTAAAAGAACTAAGAAAAGAGCTTGATAATCTGAATTATATCTTCATCAAGAAACGTATGCCTGTAAGTACCTATGAACGTCTGTACGCTGAGACAGAAGATAAAATAAAAAGGCTTGAATCTTTCAAACCTAAAAGCACCGATCATCTTAACCAATTTTTGAACAGTGGTTGGCGCTCAATATATGATAATCTAACACGTGAGAACAAGCGCACACTGTGGCGAAATGTCCTTGATTCTGTCCACGTTTCCCCTGATGGAATAGAAGTTTTCTTCAAGTAAAAAGCAGACATTTCTGTCTGCCATTTACTAGGAGAAATTTATGCCCCAATGTCAACAAAGCCCACCTATAATATACATCAATCAATCACCGAATGCAAACGGTGATTTTTTCTTTACTAACATGGTTTAACCTGTAGGCTATGACAAGTTAGTATAGAATTTTTTGCATAAAAAAACAGCCCGCCGAAAACCTCCGGCGGGCTGAGAAAGGATACAGTGAACATGAAAACACTGCACTCATAGTATACCATGATTTAATTTAATAGCCAACAACTCTCGTGATAAAAATTGCATTTTCTGCCGAATATTCTGAACCGTTGTTTTTCAGAATAATCTGATAATTCTGACTGAATGTGATCATTGAACCCGACACATTCACAAGAGCAAACTTGGCATAGTCATAATCGGCAACATAATGAATCGCGCCTAAATGCACAAGTTTTCCGTTCGGGCTGAATACCTTGACACTTCCACAAGCATTATCACCAGACGATCTGTAAAAGATTTCAAGATAAGTATAATTTTCTGCACTGTCTGACAATGTGACCGTTCCTGCTGTTCCACTTGCACTGTTGTAAAGCACATTACCACTAATACACACGCCATTGACTTCAAGGCTTTTATCGTGTTTCGGGAAACAATTCACACCGAAGCTGTATTTCTTGATGTCAACATATGTGACCGGAATCCCCTTCGGAAGAATCAGATTGTAGGTTGTCTTTCCTATCCTGTCGGAAACCTCAACCTGTACGTTCCACTCGTACTCGTTATCAGCAGTAAAATTCGTATCGGTGTTATTCTGGATTGTTGCATAACTTCCATATGAGCTGTCAGAAACCTTCTTTGTTCGATACCTGATTGTGACTGTATTCTTTCCGCCTATTGACGCATAGTTTGCATTTACGTTTAATACACTTTCTGAATAATAGTTGCTCTTTCGGTTCAGCTTGATAATCGCACTCGGCAAGCTCCAATCATACACAAGAACCGTGATCTTTTTCTGGCCCACATTTCCCCTTGAATCAACGATTTTGACGGTCACTTCCGTGTCGTATGATACATTTACCACACCAACATTTATAACGCCTGTAGAGCCTTTTAACGTGCCTGTATACGCATTACCATTTACAACCGCTGTCAATGTTTTCAGCGTGGCACTGTTTAATGCCTGCGCATTGCTTACGCTGATTTTCAATGTCGAGTTATTCCTGATAATGTACTGATTATCACCAGTGATTGCAACAGTTGCCGAATTTGAATCCTCATATGAAGTATCAAGTGTCGGATTAGAATTTACAACGTGCGCAATAATGGCACAGCTTGATGTTCCTATAACCGTGCTGCCACTATACGTTGTTACAGCAATTTCTCCGGTCATGCTATTGCTGTTTGGCATTTGTGCATAAAGATTAGATGCAATCCTGTCTGTATCAAGTGTAATATTATCTGTTACACCTGTGCCGATTGTATAGCTGTATGAACCCAACTTCAACACCACTGTATGCGTGAACACGGTTGACTTGCGATTCATATGCACGACAATTGTATCACCTATATTAAAATCAGGAGAATTGTTCGGCCATGTATTCAAACTTGGCTGTGATGCTCTGCCAATATCGGGAAGACTCCAACTTCCAGAACCTTTGCAGTTTACGCTCGTAACATAAATTGCACATTCTGCATATGCGCTGAAACTCTTTGCACCGTTAGTATCGTGACCGATTGCAAGCTCACCAGATGCAACAACCGTTCCAGTGTATAACTTAATTCTAGTGTTTGATTGATAAACAACAGTGCCGTTTACAGTACACTTGAAAGGGCCTGCCATGTACCAATAGCCTGACTTGATTCCTGCACCCTTCAACGTCCACGAAATGACAGACTGATTGTTTACGGTGCTTTGGCTTTTTAATGACCAATCAAACTGTAAACATGCACCATCATAAGCTGATGTTTTAAATGTTCCTGATGTAGCCATATCACACCCCCACTATACCGATGCCATCGTTTGTAACAGTATCGCCATCTTTTACTGTAATCGGGATAAACCTTGCTTTGTTGCACAACGTGATCTCTTCCTCAATAACAGATTTTTTTTGATGGAACTCGTCACCTGAAACCCAGAATGTTTTAGCTCCAGTACGATCATATCCTGCAAAACCAACGTAATTATTGACCACCAAATATGATCCGTCAAGTCCATACATAATCAGCCCGTTTTTGTCCAGCTTTGCAATCAGATTATTCGCTTCATCGAATACCTCAATCTGTCCGTTCTGGTTAAGATTAGAACCAAGTTTCAATGTTCCTCCCTTAATCATGTCCGCAACTAAATTTATAACGTTGATATGTTGCATATTCAGCACATTATCAATCGTCCACGCGCTTTCAAAATCTCCATTTATGCCAGTGCTTGAAAATGCAATACCGCCACTGTTGATCATAATAACGTGGTGAGCTTCTTCCTTTGGCAATGCGTCAACAACCAGAATCTTGTCACCTTCATAAACTACATACGAATTACCAAGCATTCCTAGAATTGTGTCCTGCGCATGTTGCATTGCATCTGAAAATACAACCTGTAAAGCTGAATTGTTCTGCTCTACGCTCTGCTGAATTGTTGAACTTACTGTTCCCATAAGGTCGGAAACCTTCTGCTGAAAATTCCCAAATTCAAGCTCCGTATACTTGCCTAGAATGCAATCATAATCATACGAAATAACATGCGTTGTAATGTCCACGCCCATAGGTTCATCAATGACTTCGATAGTATCTCCAATGTCTGTCAGTTTTTCAAGATTAGCCTTGAGTGTGTAATTCACTTTTGGCACGCAATTCTCGTCAACGTATGCCTGTCCCTGTTTTCTCAAATCCTCAATAAGTGCATTGTTATATGCTGTCTCATCAAGATGTCCTTCGGCATCCTTGTATAGGTCTTGGTCAACATTTTGGTTGAAAGATACAACTTTTGTAAATGGGATATCATACTGTGTCTTGCTGTAAAGATAAACCTCATCCAACATCAATCCATCTTTTCCAACTGGCATAAGTTTTGTCACAACATTATCCCAGTTTGTTGTGCATGTCATTTCCTTCAGATTCTTTTTGTACCGCACAGTCACACCATTATCGCGCCCGATATTACTCATGATTCCGAACCTGTAGTTGTCACGTACAAAGTGCCCACCCCAACGCTCCAGAACCGTACTAAAAGCGTCATACAGTGATTTTCTCACGCACCTATATGAATCTACCATTGCAATATCAGAATACGTCTGAAATGGGCTAGGATTGTCTGTGGCGCTGTTCAGATGGTCCATCGCATCGTTGCAATTTTTATCGACCACATAGCTGTCTGCAATCACATAGTTTTGAGCATCATACGAAATGTGCTGAGCTTTTAATGTGATCTTGTGTTTTGTCTTTTCTGGATTCTTAATGCGGAAAGCCTGTGCACCTTGTGGAGTATCTGCAACGATAATCCTGTTTGCTGTCAAAAAATCAACATAAGAAATGTCCGCTTCAACCGTCAAATAAAATTTGCCGTTATCTTCTTTATGAACTTTTGCTTTGAATGGCTGAATGACTGCATCACCGTTGCTTGAAAATTCTGTGTCTGTTGTTCCAAATAGTTTTATCATGTTTAACCTCTCACATATATAATACTAAAAAGGCGCTCATTGCGCCTGTTTTTTTTCTACAACTGTGCCAACGCTTTTTCGACATCATCGTGCCATCTCTTAGGCACTTCTTCAAGCGTCATGCGGTTCATCTGAATCTGTCTTACGTACCACTTTACCATGGTTATTCACCTCCTACAATTTCTGCAAGTGAAGCGATTGCTTCATTGATTGCTGTGATGTCAGCGGTGTTCTGCTCAGATGTATTCTGAAGTGTCTGAATCTCCTTTGTTGCTTCTACCACGGCATCCCTTGTTGCTTTAACCTCGAAAATCACTTTAGTTGTGTTCTCTTTAGAATTAACTGAGATGCTGTCCCCGAGGCTGTAGCCTTTGGCTGTAAATACTGTTTCGCCTAGTTCGTTCAAAATTTTAACATCCGACACCTGATCTTGAGTCAAGGCATCTACCGTCTTTTGGTATCCCATATCAATTAATGTCAATGAAACACCATCTTCGAGTGTACTAAATTCTTCAATATCTAGGTTCGTTCCATCTTTCAGGATTAATTTTTTATTTTCTTTCATTTCGCTTCCTCCTTATGCTATGCGTTTCCAAAAGTATACAGTGATATAAGGTTGTATGTTATTATGGAATCCATCTCCACCTGTGTTGCCAGTGTCCTCCCTACCAGAAACTATTACTCGGTCAGCAAATGCAGCTTGGCCACTTACTAATCCATAACCTTTTGCTTCAATGCTAGATACATATGTTCCTCTTGAGTGATGATGCAACGGCATTTCTGCTACAGTTAATTTATGCTTATACTCGCCACCAGTGCTGCCTGCCGTAAAGTTCATACTCGTACTGCCATCATTACCAGTACCTTCACCGATTAAAGTTCGGCCTTGTCCAAATCTTTCCCATGTACCACCGAATGATGTATTTGGATTAAAGTTAGAGCTAATGCTTATGTAGACACTTCCAACTGGATAAGCCTGAAGCGGTCCAGGTATTTTAGCTTTTATCTTTCCCCAGAAGTATTTAAGTCCTGTTTTATCTAAATATTCAGCCATGTTTCCTCCTTAACTAGCGACTATTAAGTCGATTTCTGAATTGGTAATTGCCGAGACACTTGTTGTGCTCAGACTATCCAATTTGGCTTTATCATCTGAAGACATCAATCCGTTTGTCTTCTGTGTTGCAATAGAATATGTCGTATCGGTAAACTTTGCACCTGCCGGAACATCAGCGCTAATCGTGTGTCCATCCACTTTACCGGACCAACCGTTTGGCGTAATAGCACCAACTAATATTCCACTATTTTGTAAACCATTTTCATTTTTATAAAAGTTCCAAACCCCGCCGTATTCATGAAAATCACACATGTTGTGCCCTGCATAGCCATAGTCAATAGCGTGATAG
>OGRU01000495.1_pt1 | contig 37635 bp, 44 predicted proteins | sample 1553541 | NCBI WGS metagenome assembly OGRU01 (sample SAMEA2580068, study PRJEB22360) | human gut metagenome | biome: human gut; feature: human-associated habitat; material: faeces | place: Denmark | collected 2008/2010
AACATCATAAATATGATGACAAGCATTTGCGAAAGATAGGACAAGCCGGATTCCCCTGCATAGTGTTGCAGATTGGTATTGGTCATAAAACTGATAATCGTATTAAACGAAAGAGTGGCTTCCATGCGATCCACACCATTAGGATTAAAAAGCCCAATGCTTTGAATACGAAGAATGAGATAGCCTACCAATACCATGACGGCATTAGTCAACAAAAGGGATAAAGCATACTGTTTCCAGTTCATGCCTTGCTGCGGCTTAATGCCACAGATTTTATAAATAAACCCGTCCACACGATCAAACACTGGATCGACCCAGGTATGTTTTCCGGCAGCAATATGATACAAATAAAAACCCACCGGCACCACCAACACCAAATAGATGAGGATGGTCAAAGCAATTTGCAACATTATCTTTTCCTCCTGATGCGATTAAAACTTTTCTGGATGAATCAATGCATACACCAGATAGCCAATTAATATTAATGCAATACCTCCAAGCACAAGCATTTACAAGCCTCCCTATTCGGTTCTATCAATCTGCTTCTGACACCAACGCAGCAACAGAAGCGTACTGCCATAACAAGCCACTAAAATAGTCAGCATAAGAATGTCCATCCTTCTTCCTCCCTTCAATTTATGGCTGTATTGTAACGCTCTGTTCATCAAGGTGCGCTTAATGTTTGCCCTCCTGATATTAAGAATGTATTAAGGCTTAAACGCAAAAGCAGGGGAGACATTTCAAATTGAAATGTCTCCCCTGCTTTTTAATACCGGTTGACGAATAAACAATCTATTCACATGCATCTCGGATCATTGACGAATCATCCGATAGCCAACACCAATATGAGTTTGGATAAATGTTGGCTGTGCTGGATTAGGTTCGATTTTTTTGCGCAACGTTGCCATAAATACACGCAGTGACGGCAAATCCGATGACAGCGCATTGCCCCACACTTCTTTTAGAATATAGTTATGGGTCAGTACCTTGCCAGTATTTTTAGCAAGAACACAAAGCAGCTTATATTCGATTGGCGTCAGGTGAATCTCTTCCCCGCCCATGGTGACACAACCAGCTGCGTAATCAATGCGTAAAGCACCATTTTCATAAATTGCGTCCCTTTTTTGCGTCAATGCAACCTCCGCATGGCTACGTCGCAATGCAACACGCAAACGAGCAAGGAATTCATCAATACTGAATGGCTTTGTAAGATAATCATCCGCCCCAGCGTCCAAAGCATCCACTTTGTCTCTATCCTCGCTGCGTGCACTAACAACAATGATTGGCACATCACTCCAGCCACGGACTTTTCGAATAATATCGACACCATCCATATCCGGCAGCCCAAGGTCCAGAATGATGACATCTGGATTGTAGGACAACGCCTCCATAATGGCGCCTGCCCCGTCTTTAACCGTGTGATATTGGTAGGACTGTGTTTCCAGCGTTGCACGAATTAATTTCGTAATGGCTGGGTCGTCTTCGACCACCAGAATTTTTGCTTTAACCATTTGTAAGATGAACCTCCTCCAAAGGCAATGAAAAAGAGAATATTGTTCCTTGCGGCTGATTGTCTCGCACCGAGATTTGCCCACCATGTGCCTCTACAATAGACTTACACAGACTCAGCCCTAAACCAAGGCCACGTCGACTATCGGCGCCGTGAGTTCCCGCTGTATAAAACATGTCAAATAAATGCGCCTTAGCTTCATCGCTGATGCCAGGCCCATTATCCGCAATGTCAACAACAACTTGATTGCCAGACTTTGTCGCCATAAGGCAAATGTCCGATCCTTCCGGCGTATATTTAATGGCATTATTGACAATATTGATCAACACCTGAATGATCAAGCGAGCATCCATGCGAGCCATAAGCATATCGTCTTCAAGCTGGACCTGTATGTGATAATTTTCTGCCCGACGATCAATATGCGCAAGGGCTTCACGGAACACGTCATCCATCAGCTCGGCTTGTAATGCAAGCTGTAAGCTGCCATTTTCAATACGCGTAATTGAAAGCAAGTTTTCCGTTAGCTGAACCAGCCACATGGCATCGTCATAAATACCAGTGACAATGTCCTTGCGTCGCTCTTCATCCAAATTTATGCTTGTCTCCATCAACACACTGGCGCCCGCACTGATGCTGGTTAACGGTGTGCGCAGATCATGAGAGATGGCACGCAACAGATTAGCCCGCAAGCGTTCACGCTGCGTCTCCATTTCAACCGCTTGTTTTTCATCTTGCAAACGCCGCCGCTCAAGAATAAACCCACAGTCATCCAACATAGCAATCATGAGATTTTTTGTAAATGCATCCAACACCATTTTCTGTGTAAAAGGAATGCCCACTACACCAAGTGCTCCTTGATTTCCTCGCACAGCCAAGTACAGATTCTGTGCTTGCGAAAAACTATTTGTCGTTGCTCCAGCATGTTTATTATTGGCAGCAACCCATTCCGCCACTGCACGCTCTTCGTTGCTCAATTCAGCCAGCATCTGTCCCGTCTGCTCTTCGGGCACAACCTGAAACTCCAACGGCTGCCCAGGCTGGATCAATGCATAAAGAATCGGTCGATCCAAAAGTTTAGACAGCAACCCCGCAGCAATGACTATGATATCTTGTGCATCCTTTCCACGTTGCAGCATTTGCTGACCGCTCATCAAAAGTTCCATATAATATGCCCGCTCAGAGGCATCTCGTGCCTGTCGCTTGACACGCGCTGCTAGGGAACTGGCAATGAAGCTCGCTGCCAACATGATCAAAAATGTAATCGGATAATTTGGATCGAAAGCCATCAGTGAAAATCGCGGGATCGTAAAAAAGAAGTTGAACGCAACCACACTGATAAATGATGCAGCAATGCCATATCCATAGCCTGTTGTCCAAATTGCCGTCAGTAGAACAGCCAATAAATAAGCGGTAAAAATATCTATTCCACGCAAATGACATGCATAGAATAGACACCCCAAAGCAGTCGCTGACGACATAACCAACAGCAGCTTTCCAACATCTTTCCAAGAAAAAACCTCACCCTTGTGGCGAACCTGAGCGAGTCTTTTGCGATAGCGTGGGTGAAAATCGGGGATAATATAAATATCAATATCACCTGTTAAATCGCTCAAGCGATCAACCAATGTTTTATGTCGTAAAAAGGACACTGAGCCATGATTCGTACGCCCTAGTACAATTTTTGTTACGCCACTGGCACGCGCGTACGCCGCAATTTGCATGGCCGGCTCCTCACCATAAATTGTAACGACACGTGCACCTAACTGCTCGGCCAAACGCATGTTAACCTGCAAGCGTCGTCGATCCTCCGTCTCCATGTCTTTTCCTTCAGCCGTTTCAACATAAAGCGCTGTAAAGCTACTATGAAAAGCTTCCGCCATTCGTGCTGCTGTGCGAAGAACTTTAACGCTGGAAGGAGCAGCGGAAATGCACGTCAAGATGTGCTCGCCTGCTTTAACCGTTAGCTCGCGCTCCTCTTTTTGAGCCAAGCGACTGATACGATCTGCTGTTCGCCGTAATGCAATTTCGCGCAAGGCTTCTAAATTTTCCCTCGTAAAAAAGTTTTCCAATGCGCGCCCGGCCTGGATGGGCCGATATATTTTTCCTTCCTCCAAGCGTTTAATCAAATTATCTGGTTCAATATCCACCAATGTTACTTCAGCAGCAGCATCAAAAACAGAATCTGGAATACGCTCCTTCACAGACACTCCAGTAATAGACTCCACCAGATCGTTTAATGATTCAAGGTGCTGCACATTCACCGTTGAGTATACGTCAATACCTGCTCGTAGAAGCTCTTCCACATCTTGATAGCGTTTGCTGTGACGCATACCTGGTGCATTGCTATGCGCCAACTCATCCACCAATAACAATTGCGGATGTCTCTCCAACGCGGCGTCTAAGTCAAACTCCGAAAGACATACACCCTTATAGTCCACATTTTTTCGTGGCAATTGCTCCAAACCGTTCAACAACGCCAAGGTATCCGGACGTGAATGCTGCTCGACATATCCAACAACCACATCCCATCCTTCTTCTCTAGCTCTTTGCGCGGCATTAAGCATTGCATAGGTTTTTCCAACACCTGCCGCATATCCAAAGAAGATGGTTAAACGACCAGTTCTAGTCGGTTTCGCATTTTCTTCACCATGTAATTGATAATAGGCCTCTAAATTTTCCGACATTGTTTCACCTCATTTTGCACATTATACCACAACCAGAATTGTCGGCACATAAAGATCCCACCATCAACATTAAGAACGCATAAAGATTTCACCCATAAAAAAACTCTCTGCTGAAACCAGCAGAGAGTTTGTGATTCACTGATTGTGAACGATTATACCAACTCAAGAATAGCCATTGGAGCAGCATCGCCGCGACGGAAACCAGTTTTCAGTACGCGGGTGTAGCCACCATTGCGATCCTTGTAAGATGGTGCGATCTCATGGAAGAGCTTGTATGCAACGTCTTCATCCATAAGATAGCCGACTGCCTGACGATATGCAGCCAAGTCACCCTTCTTACCTAAGGTGATCATTTTATCCACCATACGACGAACTTCTTTCGCCTTTACTTCGGTGGTTTCAACCTTGCCGTGCATCAGCACGGAGGTGGTCATATTACGGAGAATCGCACGACGATGTGCGCTGTTATGCCCGATTTTACGATGATTCATCCCTGAACCTCCTTATTATTCCTCGTTAGATTTTAATGACAAGCCGAGGGCACTCATCTTCTTCTGAACTTCTTCGAGAGACTTCTTACCAAGATTACGTACCTTCATCATGTCGTCCTTGCTCTTCTGCGTCAGCTCGAGAACTGTGTTGATACCAGCACGCTTGAGGCAGTTGTAGGAACGAACAGAGAGATCCAGTTCTTCGATGGTCATATCGAGAACCTTATCTTTCTCTTCTTCTTCCTTCTCAATCATAACCTGCATGTCGCGCATGTTATCGTTCAAGCCAATGAACAGCTGCAAATGATCAACCAAGATGCGAGCTGCCAAAGACAGTGCATCGGCTGGCTTGATGTTCCCATTGCAGGAAATGTCCATAATCAGCTTGTCGTATTCGGTATTGTTACCAACACGAGTGTCTTCAATGGAGAAATTAACCTTATGTACAGGTGTGTAGATAGAATCAATTGGAATGGTACCGATTGGCAAACCTTCCTTTTTATTCTTATCTGCTGACACATAGCCACGTCCAGTTTCAACGACCATTTCGATATACAAACGACTGTTTGTATCCAAAGTAGCGATGTGTAAATCTTTGTTCAACACTTCAACGGCGTCTGTGGTGATAATATCACCTGCAGTGACTTCGCCTTCTTCAGTAGCATCGATGATGATGATCTGTGGTTCGTCCGATGTGCTCTTCAGCGCCAGAGATTTGATATTGAGAATGATCTCAGCAACGTCTTCTTTAACGCCCGGCACAGTGGAGAACTCATGCAAAACACCGTCAATTTTGATGGATGTGACTGCTGCCCCTGGAATAGAGGATAAGAGAATACGGCGTAGAGAATTCCCCAGTGTTACACCATAGCCTCGTTCAAGTGGTTCGACAACGAATTTGCCATAGGTATTGTCATCACTTTGCTCAACACATTCAATGCGTGGCTTTTCTATTTCAATCATTCATAATCCTCCCATATGATAGGCTCTGCAGATAGTTACGATGCTAAAGGATTACTTGTTGTACAATTCGACGATCATCTGTTCATTAACAGGGATGTCGATTTCTTCGCGCTTAGGAACAGCAACGATTTTTACGCTGTGGTTCGCAGCATCGAGTTCCATCCAGGATGGGATGTGAGCAAGATCCTGATTTGCCAGGAATTCTTTGAAGTGTGGAGAGTTGGCGCTCTTTTCTTTCATCTGAATAACATCGCCAACCTTCACCTGCATGGAAGGAATGTTTGCCTTCTTGCCATTGATGGTGAAGTGGTTGTGAACAACCATCTGACGGCATTCACGGCGGGTTTTACCAAAGCCAGCACGGAAAACAACGTTGTCGAAACGCTGTTCAAGCATAACGATCAGGTTTTCACCTGCAGGACCTTCCAGCTTCTTAGCTTTTTCGAAGTAGTTTCTGAAAGGCTTTTCCATTACGCCATAGATGAATTTGGCTTTCTGCTTTTCTTGCAACTGCATGCCGTATTCGCTCTGTTTCTTGCGCATTCTCTTTGGTTCGCGGTTGGATTCTTTGCTGTAACCGAGTTCAGCAGGAGAAATGCCCAATGCACGGCATCTTTTAACGATTGGTTCTCTGTTTCTTGCCATTAGATTGAACCCTCCTTATACTCTTCTGCGTTTTGGTGGACGGCAACCATTGTGTGGAATTGGTGTAACGTCCTTGATCATGCTGACTTCAAGACCTGCTGCCTGCAAAGCACGGATAGCGGCTTCACGACCAGCGCCAGGACCTTTAACAAGGCATTCGATTTCTTTCAAGCCATGTTCCATAGCAGCCTTTGCAGCAGTTTCAGCAGCAACCTGAGCAGCGTATGGGGTGCTCTTACGAGAACCACGGAAGCCCATGCCACCGGCACTAGCCCAGCTAATGGCGTTCCCATTTACGTCAGTAATCGTTACGAGAGTATTGTTAAAGCTGCTCTTGATGTGAGCTACGCCTTTTTCAATGTTCTTGCGTTCTTTACGACGAACGCGCGTCGTTTTTCTTGGTTTTGCCACTTTGTCTCACCCCTATTACTTTTTACGCTTACCAGCTGCAGACTTTTTGCCCTTACGGGTTCTTGCATTTGTCTTGGTGTTCTGACCACGAACAGGCAGACCTTTTCTGTGACGGATGCCACGATAGCAACCAATTTCAGACAAACGCTTGATGTTGAGGTTGACTTCACGACGAAGGTCACCTTCTACGGTGTAATCGTCGATCAGACGGCGAAGCTTTTCTTCTTCGTCTTCAGTCAGATCACGAACGCGGGTGTCAGGATTGATTCCAGCTTCTGCAACGAGTTTTTCAGCGGTAGGGCCGCCGATGCCATAAATATAGGTAAGACCGATAACGATACGTTTATCTCTTGGCAGGTCGATACCAGCAATTCTTGCCATTTAATGCACCTCCTGGGTTACTGATTAGCCTTGTACTTGCTTATGCTTTGGGTTTTCACAAATCACCATTACGCGACCTTTGCGCTTGATGACTTTGCACTTTTCACACATCGGTTTTACGGATGCTCTAACTTTCATATTATGAAGCCTCCTTGTGAGAAACTCGAATTTTTACTTAAATCTATAGGTGATTCTACCACGTGTCAGATCGTATGGAGAAAGCTCAACTGTTACGCGATCCCCTGGAAGAATCTTAATAAAGTTCATACGAATCTTTCCGCTGATATGAGCCAATATGGTATAACCGTTTTCCAGTTCGACCTTAAACATGGCATTCGGTAGAGATTCAACAACAGTTCCTTGAAGCTCAATAACGTCTTTACTCATGTTTTTCTCCTTTTTTATAGAGCGGTTAAAATGACTGGTCCATCATCAGTAATTGCGATGGTATTTTCATAATGACAGGAAAGCTTGCCATCTAAAGTAACTGTTGTCCAGTTATCCTGCAGAACTTCGACCTCGTACGTGCCAAGGTTAATCATCGGTTCTACAGCCAAACACATCCCAACTTTCAGACGGGGACCATGTCCCGGCTTCCCATAATTTGGTATTTGCGGATCTTCATGCATTTTGGTGCCAATGCCGTGACCGCAGAAATCACGAACAACGCCATAGCCACGTTCTTCAGCATAGACCTGCACCGCATGACCAATGTCAGACAGACGATTGCCTTCAATAGCCTGTTCCATACCGCAGAAAAAGCTTTGACGAGTATCATCAATCAGCTTTTGTGCTTCGTCGGAGATTTCGCCACAAGCAATGGTTCTTGCCGCATCTCCGTGGTAACCATTTAGAATGGCACCAACATCGAAACTAATGATATCCCCTTCGCGAACAATAATGTCCGCAGAAGGGATACCATGTACAACTACTTCATTGATTGAGGCACAAATCGATCCTGGGAATCCACAGTAATTCTTGAAGGAAGGAATTGCTCCTCTGCTGCGAATGTAACGCTCAGCAATTTCGTCAAGCTCGAGCGTGCTCATACCTGGGCGAATAGACTCTGCCAATAATTGATGAGTCTCGGCAACGATGCGGCCCGCTTCACGCATTAAATCAATTTCGTGAGAAGATTTAATTGTAATCATGCTTCATGCCCCAATTTTTGCATGATTTCTTTCGTAACGAGAGCCATGTCTTGATCCCCGTTGATTGGAATCAAATCGCCTTTTTCCTTGTAATAGGCAATGAGTGGCGCTGTGTTCTTTTCATAGACAGAAAGTCTATTGTGGGCAGTTTCTTCAGTGTCATCATCACGTTGATACAAGGCGCTACCATCATTATCGCAAATTCCCTCAACTTTAGGTGGATTGAACAGCGTATGATAGGATGCTTTGCATGTTGGGCAAATGCGGCGACCCGTCAGTCTTGCAACAAGCTTTTCCAAAGGTACTTCAATGTCGAGAGCACCATCAAGCTTGTAACCAAGATCCTTCAGAATCTGATCCAGTGCATCTGCCTGAGCGACTGTGCGAGGGAAACCATCGAGGATGAACCCTTTCTTGCAGTCATCTTCGGCCAAACGTTCACGAACGATACCGATCGTTACTTCGTCTGGCACGAGCTCACCACGATCCATATAGCTTTTAGCTTCCAAGCCAAGAGCGGTCTGATCTTGCTGAGCTTTTCTGAACATATCCCCTGTTGAGATATGTGGAACATCGAGAATTTTTTTCAATTCATCAGCCTGGGTGCCTTTACCAGCACCCGGAGGGCCCATTAGTAAAATATGCATTTTCTCACCCTCTATTTTTATTTCATAAATCCTTCGTAGTTTCTCATCATCATATTGGACTCAATCTGCTTCATTGTGTCAATTGCAACACCAACAACAATCAAGAGAGAGGTACCGCCAAAGTACAGATCCATATTTGCCACACCCATGAGGATTGCTGGCAATACAGCGATTGCTGCAAGGAAAAGACCACCGAAGAAGGTGATACGACTCATGACCTTCATAATGTATTCACTGGTAGGGCGGCCTGGACGGATGCCAGGAATGAACCCACCGTTCTTACGAATATTATCAGCCACATCGATTGGGTTGAAGGTAATTGAAGAATAGAAGTAGGTGAAGAAGATGATCAGCACGGCATATACCAGGTTATAACCAATGTTGGTAAATGTGAAATGCTGACTGATCCAGACAGCAACTGCGTTGTCTGGGAAGAAGCTTGCGATAGTGCCAGGGAAGAACATCAAGCTCATCGCGAAGATGACTGGAATAACCCCAGCAGAGTTGACTTTGATAGGAATATGAGTGGATTGTCCACCATACATCTTGCGTCCTACGACACGTTTCGCATACTGAACAGGTACACGACGTTCGCCCTGGTTCACAATAATTACGCAAATGATTGCCACAAACGCAACTATTAAGAAGAGCAAGATAAACACGATATTCATAACGCCTTGCTGCGCATACTCAATCAAATATGCAATTCCTCCAGGGATACGAGAAACAATCCCTGCGAAAATGATCAAGCTGATCCCATTGCCAATTCCCTTTTCTGTAATAAGCTCACCGATCCACATCAAGCAAGCAGTACCAGCCGTAAGAGAGAGTACAATAATAATGATACTTACAACAGAAGTACTTGTCAGTGCTGAGCGAAGTCCGAAAGACAGCCCCAAAGCCTGAATGAAACCAAGACCAACGGTCAGGTATCTTGTGTACTCAACGATTTTCTTGCGATCATCTTTCGCAATCGCTTCCAAACGTGGGAAAATAACGGTCAGAAGCTGAATGATGATGGACGCATTAATATACGGCGTGATGCTCATTGCAAAGATAGATACGTTTTTCAGTGCACTCCCGGAAATTGTATCAAAGAAACCAAGGAGTTTAATTTGGTCAATCAGTGCAGCGATTTGCGCTTTATCAATGCCCGGAACTGGAATGTGACTCCCAATGCGGAAAATCAAGAACATCATTAAGGTAAAGAGGATCTTCTTGCGCATCTCTTGAGTTTTAAGGGCGTCACGCAAGGTCTCTAACATTAGTCAATAACCTCTACGGTGCCACCAGCAGCTTCGATTTTTTCTTTAGCGGAAGCGCTGAATGCATGAGCCTTGACAGTGATTGCTTTGGTGATTTCACCATTGCCAAGGATCTTAACACCGCCATTTTTCATTTGCTTTACTTTGCCACATTCGATGAGAGATTCAGGGGTAACAACAGTACCTGCTTCGAATGCATCCAAAGTAGCAACATTGATTGTAGAATAAGTGGTTTTGAACTTCGCATTGCTAAAACCACGTTTTGGGAGACGACGCTGGATAGGGGTCTGACCACCTTCGAATGCAGGACCTTTCCCACCACCGGAACGTGCTTTCTGACCCTTATGGCCTTTACCGGAAGTTTTACCAAGGCCGGAACCAATACCGCGACCTTTACGCTTCAGTGCGTGCTTAGAACCTTCAGCTGGTTGTAATTCATGCAGTTTCAATGTAACGTCACCTCCTAATTAGTTGATTTCTTCTACAGCGACGAGATGGTTGATTTTAGTCACCATGCCACGGATAGAAGCATTATCAGGACGTACTACGGTGCTGTTCGTTTTACGTAAGCCAAGCGCCTTAACGACTTTTCTTTGAGCTTCACTGGCACCGATTACACTACGGGTTAAAGTGATTTTCAATTCTGCCATCATGGACCTCCTTAGCCTAAGATCTCTTCAACAGTCTTGCCACGAAGTTTGGCAACCTGTTCAGCACTCTTCATGCTCTGAAGACCTTGCATCGTTGCACGAACAATGTTGATCTGATTGTCGGAACGCAGGGACTTGGTAAGGATATTAGAAATACCTGCCAATTCAGCAACGGCACGTACTGCACCGCCTGCGATAACCCCAGTACCTTCGGAAGCAGGCTTCATCATAACGCGTGCGGCACCGAAACGTCCAACAGTTTCATGAGGAATGGTACCACCGTTAACGATAGGCACACGGATGAGGTTCTTCTTAGCGTCTTCAACGCCTTTACGAATGGCTTCAGGAACTTCACTGGCTTTACCCATGCCGACACCGACAATACCGTCACCGTTACCAACGACGACGAGGGCGCTGAAGCTGAAACGACGACCACCTTTAACAACCTTTGCAACGCGGTTGATGGTTACTACACGTTCCTCTAAATCAAGTACACTTGCATCGATAATTTCTCTTGTCACGTTTTTCCCTCCTTCAGCGTTTATTAGAAGTCTAAGCCAGCTTCTCTGGCACCTTCAGCCAAAGCTTTGATACGGCCATGATAGATGTTACCGCCACGGTCGAATACAACCTGGGTGATACCAGCTTCAAGAGCCTTCTTAGCAACAGCTTCACCAACAGCCTTTGCAGCGTCGGTCTTGGTGCCTTCGAATTCTACGTTCAAGGTGGAAGCGCTGACGAGCGTTACACCCTTTGTATCATCAATGATCTGCGCATAAATGTGCTTTGCGCTGCGGAAAACAGCGAGGCGAGGGCGTTCAGGTGTACCCGTAATACGAAAACGCATTCTTTTATGCTTATGTGCGCGAATCTTTTTTCTAGGATATTCTTTTTTCAAAACGGTTCACTCCTTTCCCGCCTATTACTTCGTGCCGGTCTTACCAGCCTTAATCTTAACAACTTCGCCTTCGTAACGAATACCTTTACCTTTGTAAGGTTCTGGTGGACGTACGTTACGAACGTCAGCAGCGATAGCGCCAACGAGTTGCTTGTCAATACCTTTGACAACGATCTTGGTCTGTTCCGGAACTTCGAAAGTAATACCGTCGACAGGTTCCATTTCTACTGGATGAGAGTAGCCTGCACTGATTACGAGCTTGTTGCCCTGAAGAGCTGCTCTATAACCGACACCCTTCATGGTGAGGGTCTTAGCATAACCTTCAGTTACACCAACAACCATGTTGTTGATCAAGCTGCGGGTCAAGCCCCAAAGTGCATTATAAGTTTTAACGTCGCCATTTGGGCATGCGACAACGATTTCTCCGTTTTCAGCTTTGATTACCATGTCAGGGTGCAGAGCCTTGGTGAGCTCCCCTTTAGGACCCTTTACAGTAACCACGTTGTCTTCGGAGATTTCAACAGTAACACCATCTGGGATGGCGACTGGAAGTTTACCAATACGAGACATATTTTACCCTCCTAAGACAAATTACCAAATGTAGCAGATAACTTCGCCGCCCAAGCCGGCTTTACGTGCTTCCTTATCGGTCATGATCCCCTTTGAAGTGGAGATGATGGCGATACCGAGACCACCGAGGACCTTTGGTACATTATCGCTCTTGCAATAACGTCTGAGACCTGGCTTGGAGATTCTCTTCAGGCCGCTGATAACGCGTTCGCGATTTGGACCATACTTCAGAGAAACAACGATCTTTCCTTGAACATTATCTTCAGCTACTTCGAAATCCTTGATGAAACCTTCAGCTTTAAGAATTTCAGCAAGGCGAACTTTGGTCTTAGAAGCAGGAATTTCTACTTTTTCATGCATTTGCATGTTTGCATTGCGGATACGAGTTAAGAAATCCGCGATTGGATCTGACATTACCATTAAATGATGACCTCCTTCCGAATGTGATGCTTACCAGCTGGACTTGGTTACGCCTGGCAGTTCACCTTTGCTAGCCAATTCGCGGAAGCATACACGGCAAAGGCCGAACTTTCTCATGTACCCGTGTGGACGTCCGCAGACTTTGCATCTGTTGTGTTCACGTACTTTGTATTTAGGTTGTTTATGGACAATCTTAGATGTCTTGGCCAATTTTCTTACCTCCTGTTAACCTGCGAAAGGCATGCCGAGCATCTTCAGGAGCTCTTTACCTTCTTCGTCCGTCTTAGCGGTTGTGGTAAATACAACTTGCATACCTCTGATCTTATCAATTTTATCATAATCGATTTCTGGGAAAATCAGCTGTTCGGTCAAGCCGAGGCTGTAGTTGCCGCGACCATCGAAGCTTTTGCCAGAAACACCGTGAAAGTCTCTAACGCGAGGCAATGCGATGTTAAACAAACGATCAACAAATTCATACATGCGGTCACCACGAAGGGTTACTTTTACACCGATAGGCATGCCTTCACGGATCTTGAACCCTGCGATGGATTTCTTAGCACGAGTGATTACTGGCTTCTGACCAGCAATGCGAGTGATATCATCAACAGCACCATCGAGTGCCTTAGGGTTGTCTACTGCTTCACCCAAGCCGATGTTGATGATGACTTTGTCAAGCTTTGGAATAGCCATAACATTGGTAATGCCGAACTTTTCCTGCAGTGCAGGAGCGATTTCTGCAACGTACTTATCTTTTAATCTAGCCACTTGTAGACCTCCTCCCTATTAATACTCTTTGCCGCTGCTCTTCAAGATGCGAACTTTCTTGCCATCAACAAACTTGTAACCGATGCGAGAGCCCTTCTTTGCAGATGCATCGTATGCCATTACGTTGGAAACGTGAATTGGCATTGGCTTGTCAATAATCCCACCCTGAGGATTGGCTTGAGAAGGTTTGGTGTGGCGCTTTGCGACAGCTACGCCTTCAACAATAACGCGCTGTTCGTCTGGCAGAGCCTTGATAACCTTTACCTTTATCTTTACCAGAAATGACGATGACTTCGTCACCTTTGCGGATTTTCATTTTAGGCACTGTATTCACCTCCGGGGAATTAAAGTACTTCAGGTGCCAAGCTGACGATCTTCATGAAATCTTTATCACGAAGTTCTCTGGCAACAGGCCCAAAGATACGAGTTCCTTTTGGGCTCTTATCGTCTTTGATGATAACAGCTGCATTTTCGCTGAAGCGAATGTAAGAGCCGTCTGGACGTTTTACTGGACGGCTGGTACGAACAACAACCGCCTTAACTACATCACCCTTCTTGACAACGCCACCGGGTGTTGCTTCTTTAACTGCACAAACGATGATGTCACCTACGGAAGCATAGCGACGCTTTGTACCGCCAAGCACGCGGATACAAAGGAGTTCCTTCGCGCCAGTGTTATCACCGACTTTAAGTCTGGTTTCTTGTTGAATCATTGCGAGCTTTCCTCCTTTCGAGCTTACGATACTTATACAATCGGTGCCTTTTCAAGGATTTCAACGAGGCGCCATCTCTTAGTCTTAGACAAAGGACGGGTTTCCATGATCTTTACGCGATCCCCAACCTTAGCCTCGTTGAGCTCATCATGGGCTTTGAAATGTTTGGTATTCTTCGCAAGCTTTCCATAGAGAGGATGGCGGCGAGGACTATCAACATCAACAACAATTGTTTTGTCCATTTTGTCGGAACTAACAATGCCAATACGTACTTTTCTATGGTTACGTTCTGCCACTTTATTTCCTCCTTATACTCACGCCTGAGCAGCGATCTCGCGTTCGCGGATCACTGTCTTAGCTCTAGCGATATCTTTTCTTACCTGCTTTAACTGCATAGGGTTTTCAAGTTGGCCGGTAGCCATCTGAAAACGCAGGTTAAAGAGTTCTTCTTTAAGTTCTACAACCTTCTTGTTCAACTCTTCAGTGGAGAGTTCTCTTAAGGTTTCAGCCTTCATTAGCAACAGCCTCCATTTCTTCCCTCTTCAAGATTTTGCACTTGCAAGGCAGTTTGTGCATAGCCAAGCGAAGTGCTTCTCGTGCAACTTCTTCAGGTACGCCGCTGACTTCGAACATCACGCGGCCTGGTTTTACAATAGCTACCCAGTAATCTGGAGCACCTTTCCCGGAACCCATGCGGACTTCGGCTGGCTTAGCGGTTACTGGCTGGTCTGGGAAAATTTTGATCCAAACCTTACCACCACGTTTGATATAACGGGTCATTGCAATACGGGCAGCTTCGATCTGACGGCTGGTGACCCAAGCACCGGTGGTTGCCTGAAGACCAAATTCACCGTAAGTGATTTTTGTGCCCTTATGTGCTTCCCCACCGAGTTTTCTACGATGTGGGCGACGCCATTTAGTTCTCTTAGGCATTAACATAATTAGCGTCCTCCTTCTTTGCTGTCATCAAGGATTTCACCATTGTAAATCCATACTTTGATACCGATCTTACCATAAGTGGTATCTGCTTCATAGAAACCATAGTCGATATCTGCGCGAAGGGTGTGCAGAGGAACTTTACCTTCGGTAACCCATTCGGTACGCGCGATATCAGCGCCAGCCAAACGACCTGCGCAGCTAACCTTAATACCCTGAGCACCAGCTTTGATGGCTCTCTGGATGTGCTGTTTCATAGCACGACGGTAAGCAACACGGTTTTCAAGTGCCTGAGCAATGGATTCAGCGATGAGCTGAGCATTTGCTTCTGGATGTTTCACTTCGACAACGCTGATAGAAACAGATTTGCCGGTGAGTTTTTCGAGTTCCCCACGAAGAACTTCGATTGCAGAACCGTTGCGGCCGATTACGATACCAGGTTTAGCGGTGTGGATGGTAACCTTAATCTTAGTATTGCCGGTACGTTCAATAACGATTCTAGCGATACCGCTGTCGAAAAGTTTGGTCTTTACAAACTTACGAACTTTGAAATCTTCATGGAGGAGATCGACATAGTTTTTATCGTCAGCATACCATCTAGCATCCCAATCGCGGATGATGCCAACACGAATGCCAATTGGATTTACTTTCTGTCCCACTGTATTCCTCCTTATCTTTCACTGACCATGATGGTGATATGGCTGGTTCTCTTCTTGATACCGTCAGCGCGACCCATTGCGCGTGGTTTGTAGCGCTTAATGCTTGGGCCCTGATCAACGTATGCGGTGCTGACGAAGAGATTTTCAACGTCCATATCATAGTTATGCTCTGCATTTGCAACAGCGGATTTTAAAACCTTCGTTACGATCGCAGAACCTTTATGTGGAGTGAATTTTAAAATGCTGTAAGCTTCTTGTACGCTCTTGCCGCGAATCAGATCAACAACCTGACGGGCCTTGCGTGGGGAAATTCTAATGTGTTTTGCACATGCTTTTGCTTCCACTTATTTTACTCCTTTCTGCTTATCGAGAACGACTGGATTTTTCGTCACCAGCGTGACCTTTGTAGGTACGGGTAGGTGCGAATTCGCCGAGTTTATGACCAACCATGTCTTCGGTTACATACACTGGAATGTGCTTTCTGCCATCGTGTACGGCAAAAGTATGACCAATGAATTCAGGGAAGATGGTGGATGAACGTGACCAAGTCTTGATCACAGATTTTTCATTTGCTTCATTCATTGCTACGACCTTTTTGTAGAGCTTTTCATCGACAAAAGGTCCTTTTTTGAGAGATCTGCTCATGAATGAATTGCCTCCTTTCGATTACGTCCTGGCTTTATTTGCCTTTTCTAGGGGTCACGATGAACTTATTGCTAAGGTTTTTCTTCTTGCGGGTCTTACCGCCATGAGCAACCTTACCCCAAGGGCTAACAGGGGATTTGCGGCCGACTGGAGCACGACCTTCACCACCACCATGTGGGTGATCGTTAGGGTTCATTACAGAACCACGAACGGTAGGACGAACGCCCATCCAACGGCTGCGACCTGCTTTACCGATGTTGATGTTAGCGTGTTCGCTGTTACCAACAACACCGACAGTAGCGCGGCAAGTAAGCAGGATCTTGCGAACTTCACCGGAAGGAAGTCTCAGAAGAGCATATTTGCCTTCTTTAGCCATCAACTGAGCACTTACACCAGCGCTGCGGCAGATCTGACCACCGCGACCTGGATGAAGCTCAATGTTGTGAACCAAGGTACCAACTGGGATGTTGGCCAATGGCAGTGCATTACCAGTTTTAATATCCGCATCTGGACCAGAGTAGATAACGTCGCCAACCTGCAGACCAGCTGGAGCGATGATGTAACGCTTTTCACCGTCTACATAGTGGAGCAGAGCGATGCGGCTGGAGCGGTTTGGATCGTATTCGATGGTAGCTACGCGAGCTGGAACACCATCTTTCAAACGCTTAAAGTCAATGATACGATATTTTCTCTTGTGACCGCCGCCATGATGACGAACAGTGATGCGGCCATAGCTGTTACGGCCAGAATGTTTTTTCAGCGGTACAAGCAGGGATTTCTCAGGCTTGTTCGTGGTGATTTCTTCAAAAGAAGAAACAGTCATTTGACGCACACCAGGAGAAGTCGGTTTAAATGATCTCAGTGCCATTTTGTTCCTCCTTTATTTATTAAAGACCTTCAAATACTTCAATGCTGTCGCCTTCACGCAAGGTTACGATGGCTTTCTTCCAGCTAGCAGTTTTGCCCTGGGTGCGGCCCATGCGTTTCATCTTGCCGTGAACATTTACAGTGTTAACACTAACAACAGTAACCTTGAAGATTTCTTCAATTGCATTTTTGATTTCGATTTTGTTGGCATCCTTAGCAACTCTGAAGCAGTATTTGTTTTCCTGCATCAAGTCAACGCTCTTTTCGGTGACAACTGGTTTGATAATGATTTCTCTTGCCAATTTCATTACGCCAACACCTCCTCAACCTTTGCAACAGCATCCTTGGTGAGAACGAGGCTGTTATTGTTCAAGATTTCATAAGTGTTCAGTTCTGCAACAGTCACTGGGGTAACACCCTGGATGTTACGAGCACTCTTGATAACAACTTCGTCGATCTCAGGAAGAACGAGCAGAGTCTTTTTGCCGGTGCCGAGAGCTTCAAGCACCTTGATCATGTCTTTGGTCTTTGGTGCGTCGAAGTTCAGTGCGTCTACAACGACCATAGCTTCTTCGTTCACCTTATCGGAAAGTGCAGAACGCATTGCCAATGCAACTTTCTTCTTGTTGACACGATAGGAATAATCTCTTGGCTTTGGCCCGAAGATGATCGCACCGCCGCGCCACAGTGGAGAACGGGACGTACCAGCACGGGCACGACCAGTACCTTTCTGACGCCATGGCTTACGGCCACCGCCTCTGACTTCGCCGCGGGACTTGGTGCAGTGAGTACCTTTGCGCAGACCAGCCAAATAGTTTACAACAACTTCATGCATAACAGATTTGTTAGGTTCGATACCGAAGATCTCTTCATTGAGAGTTAATTCTTCGACGTCAGCACCCTGCATATTTTTCACTTTAATTACTGGCATGTATTCTCCTCCTTTCCTTACTTATTGCCCTTTACGCTTTCTTTAACAACCACAAGGCTGTTCTTTGCCCCAGGAACGGAGCCTTTGATCAAGAGCAGATTATTTTCAACGTCCACCTTAACAACTTTAAGGTTCTGAACGGTAACGTTCTTATTCCCAGCACGCCCAGGCATCAGATGGCCTTTGAATACGTGATGAGGACCGGCAGCGCCAACAGACCCGGTTTTTCTTTTGTGCTTGGAACCGTGTGTCATAGGCCCACGATGGCGGCCGTAGCGCTTAATGGTACCAGCAAAGCCTTTACCTTTGCTTACGCCGGAAACATCGATTGCTTCGCCTTCAGCAAATACATCAGCTTTGATTTCGTCACCATTGTTGTAGCTAGATGGATCTTCAACGCGGATTTCGCGCAGATACTTTCTAGCGGCTACACCGGCCTTGTCGAAGTGACCCTTAGCAGGCTTGTTCACTGCTACAGGCTTGATATCGCCAAAGCCGACCTGAACAGCATTATAACCGTCAGTATCAATTGTTTTTACCTGGGTGACTACGCAAGGACCTGCAGCAACAACTGTTACAGGAACCAACACGCCTTCCGGAGTGAAGATCTGAGTCATCCCGATTTTCTTACCCAAAATGGCTTTCATTCGAACTGCCACCTCCTTTTTTATTATAATTTGATTTCGATTTCAACGCCGCTTGGCAGATCCAAACGCATCAACGCTTCAACAGTCTTGTTGGTGTGTTCGGTGATGTCAATGAGACGTTTGTGGGTTCTGGTTTCGAACTGTTCTCTGGAGTCTTTGTTGACGTGTGGAGAACGAAGAACGGTGTAGACTGCCTTTTCGGTTGGTAGTGGAACTGGGCCGGAAACGGTAGCACCAGTTTTCTTGGCAGTTTCTACGATTTTGCTTGCGCTCTGATCAAGCACTTTGTGATCAAAAGCTTTCAAGCGAATTCTGATTTTACTTCTTGCCATTATTTTTCCTCCTTGATTTCGCCCGATTTTCGGACTGCTCCGCGGGAGTTCCCTAGAACACGGCCTCAGGTGTGTCCATTCGCCTAGCAATCTCCCGCATCATTGCTTATTTTCAGGCACCGCTTAAGTTTAACACACCAATTAGTGTTTTGCAAGGAATTTTTCTCTATTTTTCGCGGCTTTCAGCGATTTTTTTTATGTCAGTTTCTGACCATTTTCAGAGCAATTATTCTTCCTGTTTCAGCAAAAAATTTTCAGAATTTTTCTCGCGGAAAATTCTGACCTTCACTGATCTTTTTTCAAAAAAGACTTGCGGCCCGACTGCTTTATATTCAGTTGGGCCACAAGTCTTTTCTTTTTACGTTTTTACAATGACGCAAAAATGCGCACGATTATCGTGACGGAGATCATCAAGCCATATCCTTAATGTAATAATGCAAGAGTTTTTCCTGATACCCTGCCGCTTTCTTGCTCAGAATCGCATCAACTGTCTCACTGAGCCTTGGGTCTTTGATTTTTTCCAGTTTTTTCAAACGTTCATCATTCAGCGGCTTCGCTGGACAACTTTTACTATAATCTTCTGCACTCATACGCCAATAATTAAATACTCCGTTATAGTAGTCTGCCAGACGTTCGGCGATCTGCAACCCCTCCGGATCGAAATCACCTGCGTACCAAATCTCTGTTCCAGGCGATAATCGATCAAGCAATTCATATACACTGAGGTTTGGTTGTCCCGCTACACAAACGATTGCCTGTTTTTCTCGCCAATGGTTACAGAGCACAGCGTAGATCGAAGGGTTTTCCACCATATACAGCCGGTCATTCGGGCAACACACCTCCGTCCATTGGACAATATCCGACAATGGAAGGTGGACTGGCTCTCTTTCAAAAAAGAATCCTGCCATACCCAGATGTTCTCGCCCATCTTTTTTCCACGCACGCATACCAAGCGCCATGACATAGTTGGACATATCGTCAAAAAGCAGGCCAACCTGCAGATAACACCGCTGTCTTTCCAAAATATTATGCATTGGCATTCCCTGGCACAGCCACTGTATCACCAATGCTAAAAATCCACCATCCTTTCGCCCTTTGTCGAAGGCATGCGGATCTCCTGTCAACTCTGCCGCGAACACAGGCAAATACACCGGCTCCATCAAGGGCAGTCTGTTTAGAATCTTCACACCAAGCACGAGCAAACGCTCCACTTCTTTAAGGCATCCACCGGCAGCATTATCTCGTTTTTTCAAATATACGCGCATCTTGACCGCGAACGGTTCGACCATTTCTGCGTTAGCAAGAGAATCGATCCAGCGTTTGGCTGATGCTGTTTTGGCCTGTGCCTGCACGCTCGCAACGAGCCGATGCCAACGCGCTTCCGCCTGTTCCTTCTTCGATTTCCTACTGAAAAGCAGCGTTCCATAAAACGCTTGCAGCACATCCTCTCCATCCAACTCCGCGAACCGACTTTGCTGGAGTGCCGTCTCAAACTGTACCGCTGTTATTCGCACCTGTGTTTTCCCGTGGTAGTTGCGTTGAAAAAAGCCCTCAAGAACAATACGTTCTTCCACAGTCACATTTTCCAATACCACAGTGCCTGCCAGTCTTCCGTAGGAGAGGTATTTGTCCCGAAAGCCATCCAGCACCTTTATAAGAATGGCATGCGATCTTATGTAATCCACACACTCATCCATCAGCTCGGATTGGCTCATGTTGCACTCGCTCCCTTCCTTATGCGTCCCATATTCCTAATCCACCTGCTGCATACCATCATCCATCACTCGCCGATGCCCATTCCAAATAGAAGACATGACACTGACAAATTTGGCATTTGGCTTACGCAGAAGCTGATACACCGCTATCGCATCAAGAGTATCGTAATCCCCCCAGAGCACCTGACTGTTGATGATAAAATCAAAGCGCAGTTCACTCATCAAGCGGAACATATCGCGAATATTGCGATTATCTACACCGGCAAAGGCTTCGTCAAGCGAGATCAAACGCGGCGCATCGACTCGTGCCCCTTCATATTTTGCGACGACCGCTGAAAACAACGGCACATACATCGCCATGGCTTTTTCGCCACCACTGAAGGTACCAAAAGCACTGTTTGTCAGCTCTCGCTCTCGCTCGTCTCCTTTCTGATACAACAGTTGAAATTCAAACCATTTCCGATAATCGAGCGTTTCTTTAACAATCTGATAGAAGGATAGAACACTGCCATCATCACGCGCCTGTCGCCGCGCCTCATCAACCTTGGAGCGAAAATGCGCAGACAGCCTTTCAGTCTCATCCGGACGCATGAGATGATAGTCTTTCTTGAGCAGCTCTACCAGATCACGCGTATCGAGCTGCGCTTCTTTCTCAGCCGTGCGTTTACGCCAACGCAGACGGAATTTTAACCCACTGGATGTATCCATGCTCGCCATAAGATTATTCATCTTTTTTACCCAGGAATCGGCGCCATTGATTTTCCCGCGAATCTTTCGGCTCACGGTATTGGTCAGGATATCCTCGAAAAGCTCTCGGTCTGCATCTCGGATCAAATCGTCAAGTTTAGCAATTTCATCTTCCAAATTGCGCAGCAGCTTACCAAAAGGGATGCGTTCTCCACGATAACGCGCACCCAAATCGAGACGAGAAGCCGATGGAAGTCCTGCTTCATCAAGCTCGGTAAAAAGCGTATCAAGCAGTACCGGCTGGGAATCAACCAAACGGTCGCGATTGCTATAATACCGTTCGTTCAAGCGTCGAATCAGCGCCTCTTTTGTCTGCTGCTGACACTCAGTTTCAAGATATGCCAACACCTTGTGCACATCCTCCGCCATCGCATCAGGAATAGCAACATAGTCAAGCGCTCTTTCAGCCTCATAACAACGCTTGAAATATGCATCTTGTCGCTGATATTCCATGAGCTTTCTGTCGTTTTCGGTCAATTCCTGCATCAGATGTCTCAGGCTGTTTTTCAAACTCGCGCGTTTGCTCACACAACTCTCCAACTGCTTCGGAAAATCATCCAGCCAGGCAAGACAGTGTTCCAATTCGTCTCGGATTTTATCATAGTCTGTTAGTGCAAGCTGTTCGCAGACAGTATGATGTTCCGCCCGCTCTTTGGCAAGTCTTCGTTCAATCTGTCCTTCTTCATAAAGGAGCTCCTCCTGTTCACTTTCGAGACGCTCCAACTCATCTGCCAATTCTGCGCACTGAGCCAGCGTCTCTAAATGCCGCTCATGCGTATTCTTGAGCCTCTCTAGATCGCGCAGATAACGCTGCACTCCTGCATACGCCTCTTGGAAAATTTCATAGCGCGGCACCAAATAGAGACGGGAAGCGATTTCTGCTGCCTGCGCCTGCAAAATCTTTAATCGATCGTTCACCTCATGTAATGCAGCCTCTGCTGTATCACGTTCTTTCTCACAGCGCAGCGTGTCCAATCTGGCCTCCGATAAGATGCGCCAGGCTTCACGTATATCCCCATCCCCAGGCAAGGCCTCGTATTCTTCCTGCAATACAGCAAGCCGCTGGTCCAACACAGCAAGCGCTGCCGTCGTTTCACGCTGCTCAGCTTCATTTTCAGCCAAACGTGCTCGTAATTCTGCGATTTTTTCCTGTCGTGCACGTTCCCGCGCCGATGCGCCAATGTAACATGCACGATGCATGCCGCTGATGGTACCGCTAACAACGCCAATCTGATAACTGCCATCCGCATGCACAACGGTCGCAGCCTCTGAATCCGCGGTATTCCAAGCTATGCCATCTAAAACACCTTTGATGCGTTGATAGGAGAAGATGTCTTGCACCGACTCCTCCAACGCCAGCTGTGCAGCCAGGCTGCAATCAATATTTTGATTCTGTACAAATAGATAACGATCTGCGCAGCCCGGATCAGCCGCTAACACGCGTGCACGATCCGATTCTGCCACAACCAGCGCATCGAGGATCCCCATTTCAAGCAGCGCCTCTTCCAGCTGATCCCGCTCAGCTTCACTTAACGATGGCTGAAAATCGATCAGTTTATAAAACTCATGGTATTCCACACCAAGCATTTGCAGCCGCTCACGATTCTTCTGCACCGCTTCAATGCGCGCAGGTTCAGGCTCGCGATATGTTTCCCACTCTTGGAGTGCCAACGCCAGCTCTCTTCCGTCAGTCGCGAACACATCCAAGCGCTCCTGCAACTCTTTTGCAGACCGACTTAAGGCGTCATGTTTTTCCAGCTGACGTTCAAACACTTGCTTGCGCACTTGGGCAAAATCCGAGGTTTCATCGAAACGTTCAGCAAATACTGCCATGTTGCGCAGGTCTTCTTCAGACATGTGCAGCTCGCGATTGTGTCCGTTCCAAATGTAGAGCGCTTCTTTCCATTCTGCAGTCATCTGCAGCAGAAGATCTTCTCGTTCTTTTTCCCGGTACTGAGCTGCATCCGTTTCGCGCACGAGCCGATCACGCTTTTGCATGCGTTCATCTGCTTCCCGTCGGCATCGTTCGACCTGTGTCAGCACTTCCAGGCCTGCACGCACACCTTCTTCAACACGCGCCACCTGCACCTCATGTGTCGTCCAGGCAAACGGTGCCTCCATTGCACCTTGCAGCTCATCCGCAAGAAAGCTGTGTTCTTCAAACGCCATCGTCTCTGCGTCGTCCTGCATTTTCACAAGAAGACGCTCTATCTCCTGTGTTCGCTCAAAGAGCTTATTCTCCGCCTGCTTTTGCTGTCCTTCTTTTTTTATGACCTGACTCTTCTTCTCCGCCAGCTGCTCTTCCTTGCGTGCCAGCATGGCTTGGCTGTTTTGAATACGTTCAGCCAGATCCTGCTCACGTCGTTTCAATGCAAAGGCATCATGTTCACTCAGTGAATCGCGCATTTTTTCCTTTGCCGCTTTCTCCGCATCAAGCAGCTCCTGGTGACGTTCAAGCGCAGAAATTTCCCGCTCACTTTGCGCGCGTTCATCGCGCAGATGTTTCACCTTTTTTTCCAATGACAGTACTTTATCTGCATTTTCGACACAATGTCCCGCTTTCTCGTAGAGCACGAAACGGTTATAATCATCAAAAGCCTGTTGAATCTTTCCTGCTGCCTCGCATGCGGTTTTCAGCGAACGCAAATTCATAGTCTGAGTATCCATGTTCTCAATAGCTTCGGCCATCGGACGCAAATCTTCATCAGAAAGGGGCTGCAGAGAATCACTCATAATATCGTTGATCACCGATGGCTTAAATTCCTTCGACAACTTCGGCGTACGCAACTGAATGAGCAAGTCAAGCAGTTCTCGGTAATCATCCACTGTTTCAAAACCAAAAACCTGCTGATTCACATAAGCCATATAGTCTGCTTGACGTTCAAACACTTGCCCACCAGCAGCGATCCGATTCTCCAACTCTTTTTTTGAAAGTGGGATCTTTTCATCGAGAGCTTTATAAAGAAAAAAATCTTCTCCAACACGCCGGCCATCTTCCAAAGAAAAATACCATTTGTCCAACGGTTTACCGCGCCGTGCTCGCAGTCCCATTCCGATCGTCAACCATACATCGCTCGCAATGCGCTTAAACTCCATATATAAATAGCCAGTGCGTTCTTCACGCGCATCGTCATCCTCCAAAAGGTAACTCATCATTTTGCGATCACGCGAGCCAAAAGGATCCAAACGCTCCGGACTCACATTTCCATCTAAAAGCAATGGAATCGCACTTTGCATCGTCACCGACTTGCCGGAACCATTGGCGCCACGCAGCAGCATTCGTCCATTTGCAAAGGAAAATTCCTGCTCGTCATAGTACCAGAAATTGACAAAGCCAATTTTACTTGCCTGCCATCTACTGTTCATCATTCATCGCTCCTCGGTAATCCTGCGGATAACCTCCGCTGATTTTTCCAGCAGCCGGCAGGATTGTCACCTGACCAGCTGCAACGTCGATCCATAAAAACCGCCAAAGCATCATTTCATTTTCAACACAACGCACAAATTCCCCGTCAGCCATATCACGCAAGCTTTTTATAAACCCTGCCCCCTGCTCTCGCCGTACCTGTCTGACCAGCTGTTCAAACTCGACCAAGGCCACTGTGATGCGATCATCCTTTTCCGGCGTCCACACATTTTCCTTCACACACTCACGGATTCTGGCACAAATCAAAAGGATCACATCCGACAAGCCAGTGTCATTCGGCACCGTTTCCCCCATGTGACAGGTTTCTCCCTGCATGAAGAAGGCATTTCCGCGATGGATATGCAGCTCTCCATCAAAAATTTTCTCCAATTCATCCTTAAGCCGTCTGCCATAGTTCTTTAGATAGTCCACATCCTCCGGCATACCTTCACTCTGCAAAAGATTCATCGATAGAAGCAGGCGTTTATACACACGATGTCTGCGCGCAATGCCACGTTCCTCATCCATCGCTACCCAATCGCTTTGAGCAAAATCCTCAGGGTTATTGTAACTCATAATATCGCGTGGAAAACTACGCATAAAGTAACGCGACACACCGGTATTTTCATAGAGCACCTCACCGGTCTCCGCCTGCATAAAATTTTCCTCACTGCCATCCCGAACGCGCAGCATTCCTTCGGCCGATGCAAACCGCAATACCCGTACCAGCTGTTGTCTGCTGCGATAATGCGTCCAGTTCACACCGCCACCGGGCATGTTCGCAACAATATATTCTGTGAACTGTGAAAGGATGAACGGTTCGCCAACATCCCGATCCTCCAGAAACATCAAAAGCAAACACAGAAAAGCATATTCTTCTCGAGCAGAAAATTGTGTTATGCCCATCGCCGTTTCCGCGATTGCCGGAATTTTTTCCATCTTGATAAGCTGCGCATTGTCGATCACCTGGCAACCCATCTTTTCTGTTGCAAACGCACGAATCTCCGGCAATGCATCGCGAATATGATAATACAGCTGCCTATTCTCTTCCTTTACCACCCATCGTCGATCCATTAAGATTTCCAGCTCTCTCATCATCAACGCTCCCCTTCAAACACAATACGCAAATGAGGCAGTGTCATATCACCATCTTCCGCGCGAACCACGCAGTATTCTTCTTGATTTGACAGCTCCAAATGAAATGTCCTTCCATCTTCAGTACGTGCCACATGTGAGGAATCCTCCAGTGCATCAGACAACCAACGCAAAAGCATCGCACGTGTCCGCGACTCAATAACCGGCAATGCAGCCAAATCAATCACACCGTTTTTCTCCAATGCAGCAATGCGTAATTGATCTTCCTTCATCTCCGCCAGCGCCGCTTCACGCGCCTGTTGCTTTTCTGCAGAAACATCTCGAATCGCTGAACGCTGTGCTTTTTCGCGATAAGTACGCACATGCGGCTTAAGCACTAGCATTCCCGGAGCCTCTTCGTACACACTTTTATTGCTGCTCTCGCTTTCACGTTCCGCAAGCAACCGCAAATGCTGTGGACGCGCTATTCCAAACACCATCGCAGACATGCGATGCGCCGCTTCAACGTCTTCACACGCCAGAAAAAGTTCTGCCACTTTGCGATATTCTTCGCGTCGGTTGGCACCCATCAGGTTTTGCTCACTTTGCTGCGCTGCATAACGTGTGATGCGGCGGATGATCTCATTGGTCGCATCAAAAAGACGGCTTGCTTCATTTTCACCGCTGCCATCCGTCACAAACCATGCATAAATGCTCGCGTAACGCCCACGAACTTTTTCTTCAAGATCAGCTCGACTCACAGCCTGTTCCAGCCGCGGGATTGCCATAAGATGATCAATCTCATTATCCAGTACCTGATCGACCACCTCCTGTGGCAAATCGCGCAGATTTTCTTCTATCACGCCTACATGGCTCTGTAGGCTCTTTACAAAGTTGCGCAGGTACTCCACCAGTTTATCTTTGAATACCAGAAAGGCCTGTGTGCGCATCATTTCCTCTGCACGCACACTGTTAAGGTCACGCATATAGTCCTGATAATTACGATTGAGACGCTCAAAATCCCGTTCCAAATCTTCCCACCAGATATGCACTTCATCTGCAGTCACATCTGTCATCTGCGCAAAACGCGCCACATGATCGCGGATTCGTTCTAACAGCGAGGGTTCGAGAGAAGCGCCCTCTACCTGAAGATTTTCCAATCGCAATACCAAACGCTCTATCTCCACACTGTATGGTGTCAACTGATAGCGGAACTTTTTATTCTGAAATTCCTGGATCGTGCGAATATTTCTCGTATCTTGTATTGTCGTCAGATTTTTCCACTCAACAAGCATTGTCAAATCCTGCTGACATTGATCCAGCCGATACGTCTCAAAATATGGATCAGATACCATTGCTGCATGAACCTCTTCCAGCTCCATCCAATACCGAAGCCGCTCATAATTTTCAAAAAAAATACGCATAATGCTCCGATATCGTTCCGCATTATCCGCATTCAAATATTTCACTTCTGTGACGGGGCGAACCAGCTTTTCTGTAACACGCATCTGCTTTCCTCCGTTCGATGATTCATATGCTCAGTATAAAAGAATCTCCACACGATTGCAAGATACCACCTCATCATGAAAAAAACGCGCAGACATCATTTCTGATGCCCACGCGGCTTTTCGCTCTCAGCCCTCCTGCTGGCGGCTGAGTTTTTTGTTCTTATTATATTTTGCGCGGTCGTCCGCTTTCAGGAAGCGTTTGCGCAGGCGCAGGGCCTGTGGCGTTACTTCCAGGTATTCGTCGTCGTTAAGGAAGGCAATGCACTGTTCCAATGACATGTCGCGCGCGCCTTTCAGCTGCACGGCATCGTCTTTCCCGGCGGCACGGGTGTTGGTCAGTTTCTTGCCTTTGCAGACGTTAACGGCAATGTCCTGATCTCGGTTGGATTCCCCGATGATCATGCCTTCATACACGTCTACCCCAGGTCCAATGAAAAGGGCGCCGCGTTCTTCAGCACTGGAAAGACCATATGCCGTTGTCGTCCCTGTTTCAAAAACGATCAGCGCGCCGCTGCGACGGCCTTCAATATAGCCACTGTAACGACGGTAATCTTCAAAAGTAGCATTCATGATCCCATAGCCGTGGGTATCGGTCAGGAACTGCGTACGGAAGCCAACGAGCCCACGAGATGGAATGACGTATTCCAAGCGTACTTCGCCATTACGATTCTGCATGTTGCGCATTTCGCCTTTACGGGTGCTCATTTTTTCCATAACGGTGCCCATGTATTCTTCCGGCACATCAAGAGTAACGTATTCGTAAGGTTCCATCTTGACGCCATCTTCTTCATGGATGATAACCTGTGGCATGGAAACTTGGAATTCCAAGCCTTCACGACGCATTTTTTCAATCAAAATGGAAAGATGCAATTCACCACGCCCTGCCACACGGAACATGTCCGCACTATCGGTTTCAGAAATATGCAGAGCAATGTCGCTTTCTGCTTCCTTTTGCAAACGTGCCCACAGCTTGCGGCTGGTAATCGGATCGCCATCCTTGCCAGCGAATGGAGAATTGTTGATAAGGAACATCATTTCCAATGTTGGCTCTTCTATTTTGATGAATGGCATTGGGTCCAGCTGGTTCTGCGCGCAGATGGTTTCCCCGACGTTGATTTCGCCCAAGCCGGATACGGCAACGATTTCACCAACACTCGCTTCGTCGATCGGCGTGTGCTTCAGCCCTTTGAAACCAAACAGCTTGGTCACGCGCACGTTGCGCACCTTGCCTTCGCGATTCATGATGGACACCATGTCATTGGTATGAATCGTTCCGCGATTGATGGTGGCAATAGCAATTTTACCGACAAACTCGTTGTAATCCATGAGCGTAATCTGTGCCTGCAGCGCTCCTTCTGGATCACCCTTTGGCGATGGAATGTATTCTACGATAGCGTCCAAAAGCGGTTTCAGATTGTCACCCAAGTTGTCCGGATCTTCGCTGGCAATCCCTTTGACACCACTGGCGTAAATAACAGGGAAATCGAGCTGGTCTTCGCTGGCGTCCAAATCAATGAACAAGTCAATGACCTCATCCACTACTTCACTCGGACGCACAAAAGGTTTGTCCATTTTATTAATGACAACAATCGGTGTCAAATTGGCAGCCAGCGCCTTCTTTAAAACGAAGCGCGTCTGAGGCATGCATCCTTCATAAGCATCGACAACGAGCAGAACGCCATCCACCATTTTCATGATGCGTTCAACTTCGCCGCCAAAATCAGCATGCCCTGGGGTATCAACGATATTGATGCGGCAATCATCGTAATCAATAGACGTATTCTTCGCAAGAATGGTAATCCCTTTTTCGCGTTCCAAATCATTCGAGTCCATGACGCGTTCTACAACCTGTTCGTTGGCACGAAAGGTCCCGCTTTGGCGCAGCATCTGGTCTACGAGGGTCGTTTTGCCATGGTCGACATGCGCAATGATAGCGATATTGCGAATTTTCGATTGGTTAAGCATCGTTTCCTCCTAAATAAAATAGCGAAAGATTGAAAATAATACCTAAAAATACAACAACCGGTCAAGAAACTCTTGACCGGTCGCTTGTTGTTATTAGTTTTCGGCTGCTACAGCTGCTTCCTGCTTTTCGCCTACTTTACGGCCATCATAATAACCGCAAGAAGGGCAGACATGGTGTGGAAGCTTTGGTTCGTGGCAGTTCGGGCAGGTCATAGACTGAACGGAGTCGAGCTTGGACCATGCGCTGCGTTTTCTGTGAGTTCTGGATTTGCCTCTCTTACTTTTCTGTAATCCCATCTATTACACCTCCCCAATCATTTCTCCTGAAGCTGCGCGAGAATCGCCCAGCGCGGATCTATTTCTGTATTTTCACAATCACAAGGACCATCATTTAAATTCGCGCCACAATGTGGACATAAGCCCTTGCAGTCTGGTCGACATAAATGCCGAAGTGGTAACTGTGTCAGTATAGCATTAAGCACAAGATAATTCAAGTCTAAATGTACATCATCATAGATCCAATTTTCGCTTTCCATTTTTTCTCGATCGCCGCCGTGCTCTGACAAAACATCCACATCGTGGGCGCTCATCAACACTTCGTCGATTTCAAAATCCAATGGATAGGATACTGGCGTCAGACACATATCGCAAACGGTTTCAATGTCCGCCTGGATCTGTGCATGCAACATCACCCGTCGGTCGCCGCCGACAAGCGTCACTTCCAACTGCACCGGCCCCTTTAACTGCAAGCCATTGCTCAATCCCTCAAGCTCATCACTTTGCAGCGACACCGTTGACCGACGTCCGGGATTTTGCCGCAAGCTGGATAAATCTACGATCAAAGCCATGATATATCTCCTTGTGCACGATACACTTTAACCTACACAATTATAAGCGCGCGAAAAATTCTTGTCAAGAAAAAGTCCTCCAATTTTTCCATGAAAAAATTCCCTTTTTGGCAAATTCTTTTACTAAAAAGCAGCATATTTTTTTAGACATATTGCACAAAATATTGTACAATATCCTTGGTAAATATTGTGCAGTTATTTTCCTTATAATGATGAATGAAAGGAGCGTCCAATGAACGCAAAAGTCAAACGCGCGCTGACCTCACTGCTGCTCGTCTGTGTCACGGCGCTCCCTTGCGGACTGTCGTTTCAGCACGAAGCCTTGGCCGGAAATACAACGCCTGTCGAAAACATCGATCCTAGCCCGCCGCCGGCACTGTTAAGTGATCATATTTCTTACATTGCTGGCTACCCAGATGGCAGCATGGGCCCAAGCCGCACTGTCACCCGTGCTGAGGCTGTGACCTTCCTTTACCGGCTCCTTGCCGATCCTGACAGCGGGACGGGCTCCTGCTCCTACACCGATGTCAGCGACAGCGATTGGTTCGCCGAACCCGTTCGCGCTGTTTGCCGCCTTGGTCTTGCGAGCGACGGGTATTCCTTCCGGCCAAACGATGCCATCACTCGTGCCGAATTTGTATCGATCCTCGTTAATCTCACCGACGACGTTACCGCCAGTGAAAGTTTCACTGACGTGCCCGCTGATTACTGGGCTGCTGAGGCCATTTCCAAAGCCGCAGCCCTCGGCTGGGTCGGCGGCTACGAAGATGGCACTTTCCGCCCAGAAAACACGCTCACCCGTGCCGAAGCCTGCGCCGTCTTTAACCGCATCACCAATCGCGCCGGTGATGCCGATCAAGCCAAAGCCTTGCTCAGTCTCGGCCTTTACAGCGACGTCAGCGCCAACCACTGGGCAGGCACCGACATCGTTGAAGCCTCCGTCGGCCACACACCAGGCGTTGCCTTTCTCGGCGAACACTGGGACAGCATCGACGCCAGCGGCCATCATTTTGACCCAGGCGTGCACGATATCAACGGAAATCTCTACGCTGTTGACCATGATGGGACCCTGCTCACAAATCAAAGTGTCGGAGCTTACACCGCTGCTGCCAACGGAGTGCTTTCTCAGACCGCCAGCAGCATGACATCCAGTGTGCCATACATCAGCCAGCTCGATGGCATCAACGCGGAAATGGGCTGCGAACCCATCTCTGCTTTGATGGGGTTGCAGGGCAAGGGATTTGCCACTGGTGTCAGCGCCAGCGATTTCCTTAACAATCTGCCTTATTCTGCATCCAATCCTGCTTATGGCTTTGTCGGCTCGCCATACTACAGCGACGGCCGCTACAGCTCCATCGACCCGACACCGCTGGTCAATTACTGCAACACCTATTGCGGCGGCGCGGCTGTTTGTGAAGACATCACCGGCTACAGCGTTCAGGACATCCAGCGCGAGCTTCTTGCCGGCAACTTTATCGTCGCTTATCAAACCTTCTCCTGGGCATCCGTACGCTATGCGAATTTCTACATCGACGGCGTGCTCACCCCAAAGGTCGCCAACAACCACGTACGGCTTATTTATGGCTACGACCCAGCCCGCGGCTATCTTGTCAGCGATCCATACAACGCCAGCTGCCGCTGGCAAACCTACCAATACTGGATCGATTCCGCCAGCTTTGACTACTGCTGGAACCAACGCAAAACGGGCATGGTCATTCGCTGATCGCCGCCAATCAACACGCTTTTCTTCCTTAGAAGAGCGTGTTTTTTATTGCCCCCCTCTCTCATTTTCGATACAATATTATTAATATGAGATAAAAAAGGAGAGACTCGACATGAACACCCTCATCAAACGTCTTACGGCAGGTGGCACTGCCCTCTGTCTAATGCTGTCGCTGACGGCTCTGCCAGCCTTTGCCGATGACGAACAGACAGCAGACGCTGCGCCTCTTGCTGCGACAGAAGCCACCAACGGTGACAATACTGACGTACCACTGCCAGAAGAGCCTGAAACCCCGCAGCCAGAAGAACCAGACGATCCTTCTGGCAGTGTGGAGGCCGCTCTCACCAGCGCCCATGTGCGCTATCTCGGCGGTTACGAAGACCGCAGCGTGCGCCCTGAGCGCCAGGTCACCCGCGCTGAAGCCGCCGCCATCATTTACCGCTTGCTCGAAAATCCAGAAAGCGGCACCGGCACCTGCTCCTACACCGATGTAAAAGACAGCGACTGGTTTGCCGCCAACGTGCGCGCCCTCTGCCGCCTCGGCCTCTTTGACGATGGCACCAGCTTCCGACCAAACGATGCCATCACCCGTGCTGAAATTGTGGATCTGCTCGTACGACTGGCACCACAAACTCGCGCCAGCGTCAGCTTCAGCGATGTTCCTTCAGATTATTGGGCGGCTGAACAAATCGCCATCGCAGCCAGCCTCGGCTGGGTCGGTGGCTATGAAGACGGCACCTTCCGTCCGGACAACGGTCTGACCCGCGCCGAAGCTTGCTCCATCATCAACCGTGTCACCGGCCGCAGCGGCGACAGCACCCAGGCACAAACGCTCATGGGACTTGGTCTCTACACCGATATCACTGAAAAGCACTGGGCCGCTGTCACCATTGCCGAAGCCTCTGTCGCCCATGAGCAAACCAGTAGTGGCAGCGGAGAAATCTGGAGCGGCATCAACCTTGCCGACTATACCTTTACGCCAGGCATCCATAACATCGCTGGCAAGTTGTACAGCGTCGACCGCTATGGTAAGCTCGCTCTCAACAAAACCGTCGGCGCCTACCAGGCCGATGCCAACGGTGTCCTCACCCAAATCGCCAGTGCTTATCAAGTAAGCTATGTGCCATACATCAGCCAGATTGACGGCATCTACGCCTGGGTTGGCTGCGAACCAGTCAGCGCTCTTATGGGGCTCAAAGCTTTTGGTTACGCCCAGGATGTGCACGTGACCACCTATCTCAACAATCTTCCATTTTCCGCTTCCAATCCAGAATGGGGCTTTGTCGGTTCGCCATATGTCGTCGATAATTCCCTTCGCACCACCATCTATCCTGCAGCGCTTGCCAAATACTGCAACACCTACTGCAACGGCGCCAGCGTCTGCGCCGACTTCCGCGGGGCCTCCGTGGAAGAACTGCGTCAGGAACTCCTCGCTGGAAACATGGTTGTCGCCTATGAAACCCTTTGGTGGGAACAGCCACGCTATCGCAATTATTGGATCGACGGCCAACTGCAAAGCCTTGTCTACAACAACCACGCCATCCTCGTTTATGGCTATGACCCAGCACGCGGCTACCTCGTCAGCGATCCATACAACTACTACAATCGCGGCCAAACCTATCAATACTGGGAAAATGCCGCTACCTTCGACAACATCTGGAACCAGCGCAAGGTCGGCATGGTCATGCGCTAACCCTTTCTGAAAAACAAAAACGACGGTCCAAGTGGATCGTCGTTTTTGTTTTTCACCATAACATTTAATCCGTGAAACACTGGGTCCAATAGCCTTTGTAATAGCCAACACCGAGAGTCGTCAGGTGTTCGTTGAGAATGTTGGCCCGGTGACCAGGAGAATTCATCCATCCTTCTACCACGGCTTCTGGCGAAGGATAGCGCATGGCGATGTTTTCAGCGGCCCAACCATAGTGAATGCCAGCGGCATTCATCCGGTCAAATGGGGAGAGCCCATCCGGATTGGTGTGCGAGAAAAACTGACGTTCAGACATATCCCGGCTATGAGCAGCAGCCACTTCAGCAAGCGCATCACTCCAGGCAAACGGTTTCAATCCAGCTTTGAGGCGTTCCTGATTGGTGAGATCGAACACGTCACGGGCGTAATTCTCCGATTGATCTGTAAGGATGCGCACCGTCTGAGCGGCATAATCCCAGTAAACTTCAGCATCAAAGCCTTCACTGACCGCACGAACCGGCGCTAAAGTGCGGCCATTAAGAATGGTTGGGGCCACATCAAGAGTAATGGCGTCATCGTTGCGCCACATGGTGTGGTCATCAATAGTAAGAATCAAGGTATCGTCGCCGCACACCGAGATCATCTGGCGTGTGGTATTGTTCCAAGTAACATCAGCATCCAGAGCTTCAGCAAGAGCTCGCATTGGTACAAGAACACGGTCGTTTGTAATGACAGGTGGCTGATCGAGCTGGATGGCTTGACCGTCAACTTCCAATTTCACATTGGCAGCATCGGCAGGCTGAGCAAAGCCAATGCCCATCGCCAATACAAAGACAACAAACAACACTCTCCATTTTTCCTTCATAAATATCACCTCTTTATTATATTCTATCGTGATGTCATACACGCTTCAAGCACTATTTTTTGCCAATAAAAAAAACAACGTTTTCGACGGCCAATGATCAACCGTTGAAAACGTTGTTTTTATTCACGCAGGTGTTTATGAAAAAAATGAATTTGGAACGGCACCGAAATGGCAAAAGTAAGAAAATCGGCCAGTGGCTGCGCCATCTCTACCCCACCGACACCAATTAATCGCGGCAGCACCAGTACCACAGGAATTAGAAAGAAGCCATTGCGACAGCAGGCCAGCAGAGTGGCAGTGAGCTTAAAACCAAGGCATTGATAAAGCTGGTTGTCAAAGGTGGAATAGGCCATCAGCGGCATGACGGCACAAGCGAAAAGCAGCGCGCTCTTGCCGATAGCGACCACCTCTGGGTCATCACCGCGAAACCAACTCATAACGAGCTCCGTATTGCAGCCAATGAAGACAGCCGCCAAGAGGCAAATTCCCGTGCCAAGCTGAACAGAAAAAACGAACGCCTGTCGTGTGCGTTCTTTGTCCCCGGCGCCGAAATTAAATCCAGCAACAGGCTGAAACCCTTGACCGACACCAATGATGACGTTGCGTACAAAGAGATAGATTTTGTTTGAAATAGTCACCGCCGCTACCGCAGCATCGCCGTAATGAGACGCATACGTATTGAGCACCGCTGCACCAATGCTGGCCATGCCTTGGCGGCAGGCCGTTGGGATGCCTGTGGTGAAAATTTCCATATAATCACGCCAATGACGGCTGATGCTGCGTGGATTGATTTTGACAATACTCTTGCCCGCAAGAAACGCACGCAGCAGAATCGACCAGCTCAGAGCCTGACTGACAATAGTAGCTACCGCAGCACCAGCGATTCCCCAGCCTGCCCAGAAGATCAGCAGCGGATCCAGAATAACATTGATAAAACCACCGATGACCAGACCGACCACAGCATAAATTGGCTCGCCTTCGTTGCGCAGAATGCAGCTCATAACGTTGGACGTGCAGAGGAACGGACAGCCAAGAAGAATGACGCGCGAATAACGTACGCAGTAATCGAGCATCGTGTCGGTTGAACCAAGCAGACGCATCAACTGCGGCAGAAACAGAAGACTTGGAATCATAATCACCAAAGACCCTACGAGTCCAGCCAGCAACGCGCTGTTTGCATAACGCTCTGCCTTCTCGTTCTGAGCAGCCCCCAGACATCGCGCCACCAGGCTGCCACAGCCGGTGCCGATGCCAAAGCCGTAGGCCTGCATGATGGATTGTAGTGAGAAAACAATCCCTACTGCCGCTGCAGCGCTGGTACCAATGCGTGCGACAAAAAAAGTATCTGCTGTATTGTAGAAAACGGTGATCAACTGACTAAACACCGTCGGAATAATCATGGCCAGTATTAATTTTGGAATCGGCACCGTCAGCATACGTCCCCGCTGCAGCTCCGGTGTCAATGCTGGCTTTGTTGCACGCCCACGCCGCATCTCTGCACCTCCTTCAAAAAAATCGCTCACAAAAAACAAGCATCCCCATGAAAACCGGCGATGCTTGTCAGTCACGCGCTCTATTGTAATACAAACCGTGAGCAAATTCATCCCATGAAGATTCTGACTATGGATGAATTTTGCAGTTTTTTGCGCAAACACATGGTATAATGAAGCCAATCTAAGTGAGGGAGGACAACAGATCCCATGACAACGGTTGGTATTGTTGCGGAGTGGAATCCATTTCATAATGGGCATCAGCGGTTGATTGACACGATACGTGCAGAAGAAGGCGAGTCATGCATTGTGTCGGTAATGAGCGGCGCATTTTGTCAACGTGGCGAGGCGGCCTGCTTTGACAAGTGGCTGCGGGCAGAGATGGCTTTGGCCGCTGGCGTGGATGTGGTGTTGGAATTGCCACAGGTGTATGCGAGCGCCAGTCTGGAGGGCTTTGCCCGTGGCGGTGTGGCGAGCCTGTTGGCCTTTACGCCGCTGGATGCGCTCTATTGCGGCAGCGAATCGGGCGACGTAGCGGCGTTGACGGCACAGGCAGCTTATCTGCGCACGCATGCGGCAGCGTTCGACGTGGCGATGCGCACGGCTGGCGAGCAAGGGCTAAATTACGCCCAGGCCTCGCAGGAATTTCTGCAGGCGGCGGGCTTCACTTCCGACAAGAACACGCCGAACGACCGTCTGGCGCTGCAGTATCGTCTGGCACTGCCGGAGACGGTGCCGATGCGGCTGGTGCAGCGTACCGTGGCACATGATGCGCCAGAAGCAGTGGCTAAAACGATGAGTGCCTCACAAATTCGCGCCGCCTTGCCGGAGTCGCTGGATGAGGTGGCGCCTTATCTGCCGCCGAGCAGCGTATCACTGATGCGCCGTGCCTTTGCCGAAGGCTGGCAGGCTGCCGACACGCTGCAATTTTTACAGGCCCTGCGCCTGCTTTGCACGAGTCTGGAAGCCGAGGACATCGCTGAACGCCTGGCGATTCGCGACGGCTGGTCACCGCGCTTTCTCTCTGCTGTGCAGGAAGCAGCTGATTTTGAAGATATGCTGAATCGTGCTCAAACGCGCCATTACAGCCGCAGTCGTGTGCGGCGATTAGCGCTGGCGCTCTTATCGCCACTCCCTGACGCTCCGTCAACACCAGGCTACTGTCGCGTGCTGGGCTTTTCCAAACGCGGACGCACCTTGCTGAAAACGCGCCAAAGTGAGGTGCCCCTTGTCATCAACACCGGCAAGGATCAATACAAACTGTCGCCGCAGGCACGTTCTCTGCTGCTCGCTGACATCCACCGTCAAGCGCTTGCCGACACGCTCACAGGACGCAGCCCTATGCGCCGGGATTATATCGAAGCACCACGAGTACTTCTTAAATAGAAACGACCAGCGCCGCTCGAAACAATTCGAGCGGCGC
>OGRU01000497.1_pt1 | contig 37616 bp, 36 predicted proteins | sample 1553541 | NCBI WGS metagenome assembly OGRU01 (sample SAMEA2580068, study PRJEB22360) | human gut metagenome | biome: human gut; feature: human-associated habitat; material: faeces | place: Denmark | collected 2008/2010
CGGATAGGGGAGTTGGGGCAGAAAAATACCGATACAGGGGAGCTGTATCGGTGGATATATCTGAAGTTAGTTATTGTTATATCAATAATCTCCCAATATCATTAGAATGTCTTTACCGTATTTTAGGCATTTGGCATCACCAAAGCCTTTTATTGATTTTAGTTCTTCTAAAGTTTGAGGATTAGTTTTTATTATCTCTTCAAGCTGAGCATTATTAAAAATGAAATATGGCTTGATTTTTTCCTTAACACTTTGTTTGTAGCGATAGTCTTTTAATGCTTTATATACAGGTGAATTTTCAATGCTGTCAAAATATGTGTTTTGAATTGGCTCTTCCTTTACAGTAACTGTTTTTTTCTCATTGACTTCAAGCTGATATTTGGCAGTATAGTCAGTAGTATTTGGAATGCTGCTTTGCAGAAAGAAATCAGCCAATTCCTTCATTTGCTTATCTGACATATTTTCGTTTCGGCTTTCGTCATTCAGTCTTTTTATATAGCTGTTAAGTCCGTCAACTTTAACTATCTTGGATTTTATATCCTTAGGTGCATACTTCATGTCAATTATGGTTTTTGGATTAGCTAAAACAACTACTGACTTATATGTATCGTCAAAATAATGTTCAAAAATAGCCTTGGTGAGTAAGCCTTTAGTGTTTCGACGCTTTTCTTTTATCATATCCAAATGACGCTGATTTTGAGTTATAGGGCTATATATACCTTCTTTATGATAGCGTTTTCCAAATTGAATGGTTCTAGTGAAATCTCCCTGATTATTAACAGTAATATTTCCATAGAGGTTTTTGCACTCAATTATCAGTATCACTTTTCGTGTGATTACTATATAGTCTATCTGCGTTGTAAGTCCATTTTCTTCAAAGAAAATATCGTGAAGAATATACATAGGCATATGACTGTTTTTCAGCTCAAACATCAATGCCTCTTCGCCTTTTATGCCATAGTAAACAAGTTTTTTGTCCTGTTCTATTTGTTCCTTGACACTTTCAGGTGCAAGCTTTGAATAAAAGTCCAGCTGCTCAAGTTGTTTTTTCGCACTGCTCTCCTCTTTTAGTACCACAGGTTCACGAAGTTTATCAAATAATCCCATATAATTTTCCTCCGATAGTTTTTTAGATAGTGTTATTATACCATATTCCGTATGTCATTTCAAGTATTTTACTTTGCAATGTGGTACAATTATTGTAGTACTACATAGATTAAAAGGGCTTGACTTTGAGGACTGTTGAAATATTGCGGATAATGTGATATACTGTCAATAAACGAAATACCGCAGCAACGATAGGACGGACAATGTGCTTGTCAGGTTTTCTTCTTTCGCAAGGCTAAGTGAGGTTTATCCTAATTATTTTGCGGATATAGGGGAATTTGTTGGCGTTGTAAAGGGGTACTTGAAGTGAGATACATTACAGAGGTGACGGCAAAATGACATACCATTATTATGGCGACAAAAATGCTGATATTGTTCTTATCCAGCCTGTGGGCGACCATGATCTGCCTGAGATAGAAAACGAGGTGGCAGAGATAAAAAAGCTCACGAGTGTGGATTTTCAGCTTATTGCGGTGAAGGTCGAGGATTGGAACGATGAGTTATCGCCTTGGAACGCTCCTGCGGTGTTTGGCAATGAGGGCTTCGGCAATGGAGCGGAAGACACTCTGGCGGAGATATTAACGCTTTGCTCGGACAAGAGCAAGAATTATTACATTGGCGGATATTCTCTGGCAGGGCTTTTTGCCTTGTGGGCGGCGTTTCAAACGGAGAAATTTTCAGGAGTTGCGGCGGCTTCTCCGTCGGTGTGGTTCCCTGATTTTGTGGGGTATATGAAAGAGAATAAGATAAAATGCGACGCTGTTTATCTCAGCCTTGGTGACAAGGAAGAAAGGACGAAAAATGCGGTCATGTCAAAGGTGGGCGACTGTATCCGTGAGAGTTATGATTTGCTGACGGGGCAGGGTATCGAATGTGCCCTTGAATGGAACAAGGGCGGGCATTTTAAAGAGCCTGCTTTGCGGACAGCTAAGGGGTTTGCTTGGGTGATGAACGGAAGATAGGGGAATGGCAATGGATAAGAAAAAATTGTAAAACAGGCTTATGATATTGCCAAACTAAGGGACAAGTCGATCAAGGGAACAAAAGAGACAATATATTTTGACAACGCATCTATTGGCGTACTTCCAGAGATCATTACGGAAAATAATATTGTTGTTGCAAGCTCCAATAATGGTGCAGTGCAGAGTATCGTAAATGAGCTTCCACTTACCAAGGAACAAATCGACCCAAAGTTTGTTGAGGAGCTTAAAGGTGCTGACTATTTTTGCAGTATCGCTCTCAAATAAAGCCCGTACTCACAATGGATTCAAACATTCTGAATATGCTTAGAGAACATTTTGGAGCGACTGAAAAATATTTATCAAATTCCGCATCAACGCAGACATTGACTGAATGTTGCCGCTACCCGTGCAAAAAAAAGAATTTTATATTGTTGGAGATAAAAAATTATATCTGAATTGCGGCGGTGATACGCTGTTTGACGGGCTTTTTGCGTGGCGGAACTTCTAAATTTGGGATTATAGCATGGTGGGGGTGGGAAGTCAAAGTTATTTTTCCATTACTACTATCTTGTTTGAGATATTGCTCACAGGCTTTATCTTTTTAAGAAGCTTGAATATTGGGATAAACTCCGCCATCCCCTCGGCAAGGCTATGTTCTTCTATAAAGCGGAAGTTTGGGAGAAGCTTTGCAAGCTCTTTGCCGTCCTTGACGCCCCATGTGAATTTGGCTTGGCTACCCTCGATAGACTTTTCTTTCATATGCTTTACCATGGCAGGATTCATTGTTTCAACAAGGACGGTGACGTGGTCAAAGCGTTTGTTTATGACATCAAAAATCTCCTTTACGTCCTTTTCGGAGAGGTACATAGTGAGGCCTTCGATAATGACGATAGCAGGGGCATCATGCTCGGTTATTTCTCCGCTCCAATCGTCCATGGCGGACATTGCTATCTGGGATATCTCGCCTGATTCAGGGAGAAGCTTTTCTCTCACGGCGATAGTTTCGGGCAGGTCAAGGTTATACCAATGGGAATAGCCGTTCATTCTGTAACAGCGTGTATCAAGTCCGCAGGCGATATTCACCACCACTGCGTCTTTGTTTTTTGCAAGATACTTGTTCGCAAGTTTATCGAGGACTATCGTTCTTGCCACAACGCCGCTGTGCATTGCTGAGTCCTTATCGGCAAGTGAAAAATCATAGTTTATCTTATCTATTATCTCCACGGCTTTTGTATCTTTTATCGCACCCCTTGTTTTGGTTTCCTTTGCACGGGCATACACGGTTTGCAGCATAGTTTCAGGCACGCCTGAGAGCTTTGGCTTTTCATTCATATCCATTTTTCTTCCTCCTTTGGTGTTATCGAGATAGTTGTGACTAACTCGTTCTTTTTTATGATAGCACATTGAGGGGGAAATGTCAATAGAGGTGGGGCGGATAGGGGCGATGGGGCAGAAAAATACCGATACAGAGGGGCTGTATCGGTGGGTGTGAGTAAAAGGAGTAATCTGAAATTTATTACTCATAAACGGAAAATTTAATAAATTCATATGGCAATCCCATATCTTCGGAATATTTGCGTATCTCTGCCTTTTCGTCATCATTCATTTCGTTATAGAATGGTCGGTCTGATACTTTCCAATATATTTTAACTTCATCTATTATCAACACATCTCCCCAAGGGGCAGCATATAATTCCCCGACTTTATATTTTCCAAGTTCTTTATATACTCTTGTGGTATAACAATATCCCAATTTCTTTAAGTAATTTTGGATAGATCCATATTCATATTCGGGAAATGATATTTTTTCAAACATACAATAGACCTCCTGCAAATGTAACACAAACTGTTTTATCCTCGTCGGTTATGATATTTAACGGGACAAGTATATCACATTTTGAAGTGATTTTCAAGGGGCTGGTTTATTTTGTCAACATAAAACTCCATGTCTGTTTCAAAGCAGTAGGCGCACAGACGTCCACCTGAGGCACAGCCACAGTCTATGGCTATGTGTCCGTTGGCTTTGTAGGCTTCGGGTCTGCCGTGGTTTGGGATATTGGCGGTAGGGGTGTGACCTGTCACAAGGAAAGTATTCGGGTCGCTGAAATAGCGTTTTGAATAGTCGGCACGCTCCCAGATAAGCTCGTGGAGGGTATATTCATCAAGGGGCTTATCCTCGCTAAAGCCCCCAAGACCTGCATGGGTGAGGACAAAACGTTTGCCGTTTATGGTGATATCCTCATACATTGAGAAGCTTTTAAGAAACTCTATAAAGTACACACGGTCGGCTTTGGAGAGGGAGATAAATTCACTGAAAGTGGGTTTTCCTCCGCTGGTGAGCCAATCTATCAGGTCTAGCCGTTCGTCTTTTGTAAGCTTGCTCACATCATTTTTTATGAGGTGGCGGAGATTGATATAGGCAAGGTGTTCGTGGTTGCCGAACAGCGGGATAACATTATCACGAGTCATGATGTCGTTATAGATCTCCATAGGTTTTTCGCCCCTGTCGCAGATGTCACCTAGGATATAGAGGGTATCGTCCTCAGAAAAGTTGATTTTTTCGAGAAGCTTAATATACTCCTCATAACAGCCGTGGATATCAGATATTGCATATGTCATAAAAGCACCTCGCTGGGTTTGGGGTCGGGTTTCTTGTCTATTCTATTATAGCATACTTAGGGGTAAAATTGGGGAGGTTTGAAAAAAATTTTTACCCATTGGCATAGAGTTCGCTTCAAGTTGCATAATGGGGGTAAAATTAAGGGGAGTTGAGCAAAAGTAACCGTTAAATATTCCGCACACTACCCGACTTTGCCACTAAAAAATAATAAAAGGGACAGAATATGCAACTGTCCAAAAATTGTTACCACAAATCTTAAAAAATATGGTATAATATCAGAAATACAGTTTGGAGGTGTGATTATGGAGTCCGGAAAAAACAACAGAAACGAGGAAATGCTTGACGATTATATAGGCTACAAGCTGGCAACAGAAAACAGCTGTCAGCATAGTTCGTTCAATCTCAAAGGAATCGTTGTCGCTGTGTTGATCATCATAGGGATAGCCATGATTTATGATGCCCTGCGCCCCAAATGCGCACACTCAGGCTGTGACAATACTCCTGAAGAAGGCAGCTGCTACTGTTTGATACATGACCCTAAGTATTACAATAATAAGAACAGCTATACTTCAGTATTCACAACTGCTACAACATCACGTCCGAAAACCACTACAGCAGGTAGTTCAGCTACCAGAGCTACCCGCAAGAATACCAATAAAACCTCAACCAGTAAATCTGCTGAGTATGATGCTCATGATTATGACGACCCAGAGGATCTCTATGAAGATAACTATGATGATTTCTATGACTACGAGGATGCAGAGGATTATTGGGAGGAGAATAATTGACTCTTTTTTCGTACAAGAAAAAAGCACAAATGCAAAAGGCGTTCCATTTGGATAAAATGAAACGCCTTTTGTTTGATAATAGTTTTATAGTAGTCCTATAAACAGGAAAATGTAATGTCTACACGGCAGACGGATAAATCTGTGAGATATTGTCCCGTATATTCTACTTTCTAAAATCTCTGGGGCTGCACCCGTAGGCTTCTTTAAAGGCTTTTGAAAAATAGCTGTGATCGTCAAAGTCGCAAAGCCCACAGATAGCATTTATCGAGTCAGATGTGTTTTTTATCATATATGCCGCATTGCGCAGACGATAATTTTTTAGATATTCAAACGGCGACTGTCCTGTTATGTTCTTAAAACACCTCAGCACTTCGCTTTTGCTGACAAATGCCACTGACGCCAGTTATAGGTAATGGAGAATAGTCCTAATAGGAAAGTGTATATCAATATAGTTTTTTATGTGGATTCGGTATAGCTTTAGGCTTTGACTAAGATTTTAAGTACAACACCTAAATGATCTGTCCGTAATTATCCTAGCGAAGATAAGCCCCAAAGGCAGAGCTAGTATTATCAGCAGAGCAGACGCAAGCCATGACGCAGATGTTTCAAGGGACATGACACCCAAATTATAGAAAGCCTTGTAAAGATATAATCCCGGAACCATTATGACTATGGACGGAACGGTTATGGATATTCTCGGATAGCCCACATACTTTTTCAGCAGCGAGGCGAGTATGCCTGCGGTGAATGCCCCCACAAACGCAGCAGCTGCCGGAGGAAATGAAACAAGGTCAACAAGTTCCAATCTCAGAGTGTTTGCAAGTGCACCTATAACTGCCGCAGAGGCTGCAAGCCTGACAGGGCTGTTGAACATAACGGAAAATCCGAAAACCCCGCAGAAACTTGCCGCAAGTCTGAACAGTATGAACTGCCATAAGGTAAGGTGCAGAGGCAAAAAGTCCATTGGCGTAAGGTGCAGGATAAGTGCCATTAACCACGCCGTCATTGTGGCTACAATTATAATGATGAGGGCGTAGGTCAGCCGCTCGATGCCCGAACGCATATCGAGCTTTGAAAGGTCTATCCCGCTTGTGATGAACGGAAAACCAGGTATAATAAAAAGCATTGCACATATGTAGCCTGCCTCATGCTGCATTTTTATATTGAAAAGTATTTTCGCAAGTTCAAACAGCCCTGCATATGAAAGGCACGCCGCCGATACTGAGGCAACTATTCCAAGCACAAGGGTAAGGTGGTGCTTTGTGAATTTGCTCCGCACATAATTGCCAATGCCTGCACCGAAAAATGCACATATCATCTCGGTCAGTCCACCGCCAAGCAGGAATGTGAACGCTCCGCAGGCAAGTGCCGCCGCAAGGCCCAAAACAGGCGGCGAGTAAAGTCCGTGTATCTTTTCGATATCGTCAAGTTCATTGTGGACCTGTTCGCAAGTCAAACTATCGCAGCGGCCGACAAAATCGTTGATGAAATTTTCAAGACGTGTTAGCTTTGAATTGTTTACTCCCGTGTTAGTAAGGCAAAGAGACTGCGAAAAGCAAGCCTCGCCGTCAAAACAGGTGTAGTTTATGGACATAAGCCCGATATCTGCTGTGCAGGTCAGTCCCATACATTCCGACATGGTGTTCATGGAACTTCTCACACGCCACGCTCCCGTTCCGCAGGAGAGAAACATCATTCCCACCCTGCCTATCACAGAGGCTTTTTCTTTTAGGCTCGCCTTTGATACTGGCTCGTCCTTTTCGGCGTCTGTGAAATCGTGCCATGGGATATCCATGTGATTTTTCTTAACTATAGTTTGTGACATTCAGTATCACTTCCGTTTTTAAAGATCAAGGCTGTCTGAGCCTGCTTTTTTCATCATTTCCTCACGGCAGGCAAGCACAATGCCGTCTATCTCGCTGAGGTGCATGAGCATTTTCTTTTCAAACTGATGAACAGGCAGTAAAACGCCGATCTCATCAAATGATTTTCCAGCCTTTTCGCCTGTTTCTTGTCCGTAATAGACCATTGCGGTTGGGGCAGTCTGCTGTATCTTGTGGAAAGTATTCCATATAACATCATAGGTCTGAGCCTCGGAAAGTCCAAGCTTTACAGTGTCAGGCAGGGCGTAAAGTATAAGCACGCCACGTCTTTTGTCAACACGCTTTTCCTTAATGTTCATTCCGTCGGTATAGACCCTCATAAGGTCATATCCGTCTGCAAGATAAAGCTTTGAACGTGGTGCACAGCTGTGGTTTTTGTACACATCACGAAATTTCTCGAACTCATGCTTTGTGACAAGCTTTTTCTTTTCTTCAATGACATCGCCTTCAGGGGTCGTAAGGAGTTCAGGATTTTTTCCGGCTTTTCCGTGAAAACGCTTTGGTATAAGGTATGCCTCTCTCAGCAGATCGAAAAGACTTCTTCCACAAAGCTCCAGCAGAAGTGCACTTATATCACCGTTCGTATATGCGGTCAAAAGCACCTGCACAAGATGTTTTGGGTCAGGATCGGTCTGCATATCGTCGTCACTAAGGTGATCGTAAAGCACGCTGCTGAGCCTTTCGCAAGCTCCTTCCGATGCCATTATCCTTGAAAAAAACTGTTCGACTTCATTTTCTTTTGGCAAAACTGTAGGCATATTATTATCTCCTTTCATGTATGTCATATCTCAGCATTTGCAAACATATTACACTTTTTCAGTATCATTTTTTGTATCTCTGTAGCGGCGGCATTGAGTTTTTTGTCTGCATTTTCTGCAAGAACGATGCTCCTCTTTGGAAACTCTTCATCAGTTTTCAGAATATAAACATCGCCGCTTTGTGCCATCGGTTCAGGTATAAGACCTATGCCAAGGTTGTTTTTCACAAGAGGCATTATCTGATCGGCAGTTGCGACCTCTATATCCGGCTGAAAATCTATTCCATGCTGGAAAAAGAAATCGGAATAGAAATCATATGTCCTTGTGTTTCGGTTAAGTGATATTATAGGGTGGCTGCAAAGTTCATCAAGAGTGAGCGTTCGCTTTGCAAGATCCTTTAGCTTTGTGCTGCATATGATAAGTTCACGGAACTCTCTGAGCTTATGAAAATTCAGCGAGCCCTCTGTGCTTATCGGCGTTGTTACCACAGCGAGGTTTGCAATGCCGCTTTTGAGAGCAGTCAGTGCCTGAGGGGTTGAATGGTTCAGCAGCTTTATTTTTATTCCCGGATATCTTTCATGGAACTCATTGAGAAGTGGCAGCATAACGCCGTGAAGTGCGGTCTCCGTCACACTTATGGTGACAGTTCCGCTTTGCAGGTCGTTGGCTTTTGAGATCTCATCTTCGCCCTCTGTAATAAGTTCCACCGCCTTTGAGATGTGCTCGTAAAGTATCTCTCCCTCAGGAGTAAGCGTGACGCCGTTTTTCATTCGATTGAAAAGCGTGCAGCCAAGTTCTCCTTCGAGTATTTTTATCACCCTTGTGATATTAGGCTGATTTGTGAGCAGCACTTTTGCCGTTCTTGAAAAGCTGCGGTTCTTTGCGGCATAATAAAATATCTTATAATATTCGTAATTTATATTCACTTTATCACTTTCTTGCTATATCAATATTTTATACCTTACATATCAATTATATATTTGACTTATATATCTGAGATAATTATAATGGAAAAAGGAGAAAATTAAAGTGCATAAAAATATTTTTCTTGTTAATTTTTTATGAAGGAATATGATAAAATGATGTTACGATCAAGAAAACAAATGTCTGAAACCAATATGCTCATGATACTTCTGACCATATCAGGGGGCTTGCAGGACGCATATTCGTATTTTGTGCGAGGTGAAGTTTTTTCAAATGCACAGACGGGAAACATTGTGCTTATGAGCACATATGTCGCAAAAGGCAACTGGCACAGGGCGCTGCACTATCTTATACCTGTGCTGGCGTTTGCAATGGGGATTTTCATAGCCGAGCGTTTGCACGCACGTTTCAAGGACGTGGGATTTATACATTGGCGGCAGATAATAGTTTTCACGGAAATGGTGCTGCTTTGCATTGTGGGGTTTATACCGCTTGGCGGTTCATACGATTTTGTTGCGAATGCACTTTCATCATGTGCCTGTGCAATGCAGGTGCAATCGTTCAGGAAAGTAAATAGTTATCCATACGCAAGCACGATGTGCATAGGAAATATGAGAAGTGCAATGGAATCCATAAGTGCATACATGAGGATAGGGGACAAGTCGCTGCTTAGGAAATCGCTGCAATATTTTCTTACGATATTCGTATTTGCCTGTGGTGCAGGAATAGGCGGAGCATATTCATTATACATAGGCAATGAGTTTATATGGATATCTTGTGCATTGCTGCTTATATGCTTTGTGCTTATGTTTATAAAGAGTGAGAATGATATGATGAGGGAGGATATGTAGGGCACATTTCGGTTAGTATTGTATTATAAAGGTCAAAAGCCGCGAGGTCAGACAGCTTTTTTTGCTGGTTTGACTTTGCGGCTTTGATTTTGATATAATGAATAAAATAGTTGCAGACGAGGTAGATAGACACCTTGTAAATGTGGAGGAGCGTAGAATTATGATCGACAAAAAATATTATGAAAAAGCGGCAAGGTACGTTGGGACGAGGCTATGACAGATGTGATTTTTATTTTTATAGGGATAAATGATTTTGTGAGGGAAATTGAAAAATTTTTTCGCTGCCCCCTTGGACAAACCTGATTTTATGTAGTATAATTATATAAAAAACAGGAGGAAAAGCTATGTCAAACTTAACGATCAGATTTTATTCAAATTGCCTGCGGAGATATACCACGTTTAAAATGTACCTGCCATGTGACATAAGGCAGGACTGGGGGCAGACAGATACGAAATACTCGGAAAACAGCACCAAAACGCTTTTCTTGCTGCATGGTTTTACAGGCGACGCAGAAAACTGGGTGCCTGAATATCTTTCGGACAAGTATAATTTTGCGGTAGTTATCCCCTCGGGCGAAAATTCTTTTTGGCTGGACGGACGCTCGACTGGTCATCAGTTCTGCAAATTCGTCGGCGAGGAGCTTGTGGACTATGTAAGACGTGTTTTCAGACTTGCGAAAGACGGCAGTGAAACATACATTATGGGTCTTTCAATGGGTGGATTTGGTGCGCTTCATACAGCATTTGCATATCCAGAAACCTTTGGCAAGGTTGCTGCATTATCTTCGGCTCTTATCGTACACGAAGTCGCAGGAATGTCAGAGGGGCAAGGCAACGATGTGGCGAATTATGAATATTACAGAGAATGTTTCGGCGAAACCTCTGAGGTGCTGAACAGCAGGAACAATCCCGAATTTCTTATAGACAAACTTCAGCGAGAGGGCAAAAATATCCCAAATATATTTATGTGCTGCGGTACAGAAGATTTCCTGCTTGAAAACAACCGTGATCTTCACAAATTTCTTGAAAGCAGAAACGTTTCTCACGAGTATTTTGAAAGCAAAGGCAACCACGATATGATTTTTTGGAGTGAGTATGCTGAAAAGGCGGTCAAGTGGATGTTTGAGGAGAAGTAAGAGCGGTGATGTCTTTGCGGTTTCTTATGTGATAATATGAAACACAAGAAACCTCATACAAACTGCACAATATAAAAATACCCTTTGAGAAAGGGATTTCTCCTCTCTCAAAGGGCAGGTTGGCAAACTGGAATTTCATAAACGCATTTGCTTCTTAAACGCAAACATTCCCTCATTGCCATCACCGACAAAATCGTCCGGTGTATCTGGCATAGGATGTTTTTCATTAAAAAATTCTGTAATATGAAAGCCGCAGACATTCACATAAAAATGAATGTTGCGCTTATCAAAGTACGGCGTACAGGTTTCCCATACTTTCGTGTTCGGATATATTCGTTCCAATTCAAACCATATCTTCTTACCGATACCATTGCTCTGAACTCCGTTCTTTACAAAAAGCAGGTCAAGATGGTTATGCTGTGTACTCTCATTGATAATAACAACAGCACCGCCCACCATTTCTCCATCGACAACGGCTTTATAGACAGCAGAACCCTCTGCATTCAGCGACTGGTCAATGTCCTTTTCAGGCAGAATAACAGCATCTGTTTTCCCAAAAGCATCTTCAAAACCTTTCTGAAATGCTTCCTGCATATACGCCTTGTATTGCGTTAATTCTTTTGGTTCTATACAAACTAATTGGAAGGTCATTTTATATCTATCTCCTCACAAATTCCAATTTATATTTCCATTCATAATTGTCCACTCTAACTTTATCCTCACCTCGCCAAATACTTCTGATACTTACTCTTAGGCTTCTCAGGTATCGTCATAATAAGCCTGCCGCTTGCTATCATTGGCTTGACGTACCTTTCCATAACGTAAGCGATCGTCATTCTGCCATTGAAAAACTCCGCTATCTCATTCCTGTTTCTCGGCGTTTTACAGAATTCAAGTATCTCAGTTTCAATGTCATCTATCGGCACGCTTTCGGCGGCGCTGTTGTACAACGTCACCTTGAATACGCCTCTGTCGCTCTCGAATTTCGGCGCAGGCAGACCGCTTTGTTCCATAGCATTTATTATCGTAGGTATGCCGCTGTATCTGTTCTCCGTTTCACCGAGTATCTCCATAGCACCCGCTATCTTAGGGTTTCTTGTGTCGGCAGACACTTTTCCCAATCTGTCAAGGGTCATTCTGCCGTAAAGTCCGCCGGGATTTTCTATCTCAAAACGGTCGCTGAACATCTTTATGGTTATAGGCGTCGTGTCCGTGTGTATACTGTAATCTCTGTGGATAAGAGCGTTCAGGATAAGCTCTCTTATAGCAATTACAGGATATTCCGTCTTGTCCGTTCGCTTGCCCGTGTTCGGGTCTATGATAGTCGCAGTTTTCATATTTTTGCGCACGAACACCAAAGCATCATTCAGCATCTGCACAAGTGTTCCGTCTATTCGCTGATTGTCTATAAAACGTTCGCCGACGCTTGCCGTACTGCTTATCTCAGTTCCGGGCACAGACACAGCCGTTATGCAAAGCTGCGGAAAAAATGCCTGCGGGTAGTTTGAGAAAAGCATTATTCCGGTCAAAGTCGGTTTGCCCTCATCAGTAAAACCTTGCAGACGGCATATTTCCTCATTTGAAAGCTCGGCAAGATTGGGCTTTTTGCTTTTCAGCAAGTCAAAATAAAGCTTGAATGCGTTAGTCTGAATGTCCTTTTCAAATGCCCTTTCGCAAGTTCTCAGCTCGTCGTGAATACTTTTTTTGAAAGCCTCATAGCTGTAAACCTCATATTCCGTCATAAGTCTGTCAGCGTCGCCCGACCTGACATATGAGCCTTTCAGCCTGCCCACACCGCTGTAAAAGCAGGGTTTGTCAGCATTATCTATCTCCTGTATCTCGGCAGACACGACAGTTTTCCCGTCGATAGATGCAACGGAAAACAGCGGTCTTATCACAGGCGTCATTTCCTGACACTGCGCCTCGACCTTTTTCATAAGGTCAGCGGCATCATAAACTCCGCAGACCTCGTACCCGTCATTTTCATCTACGCCGAAAATAATAACGCCTCCGCCCGACTGATTTGAAAAAGAGGATAGCGAATCACGCACCTTAGGGCAGCCCTTAGTTGCCGCTTTTATCTCTATCTTGTTACTTTCACTGCGAACAAGCTGTATTTGTTTCACCATATCTACAAGTTCATTATCAAGCATTTTATCGCCTCCATAATATAATTATACTGATTTTATTAGAATTTGTCAAGATTAAATTCTTATAAAATTGTAATTTGTCTTATAAAAGTCTAATAAAAACCGTATAAAACGAGGTGATGGCTTATAAATTGATACGGGAGTACAAAAATCTTTATAAATGGCTGTTAAACGTAGGTTAATGTAAACTTGTATATTGTATCAATTCCACAAAAACAATTATCACATTTGCATACAAGAAATTTAGCAAGTTCCACAGGCGAGGCTTGACACAATGGTCCTATAGTCACCGATTTTATAGCCTTAAATAGTTCTGAGCCTAATTCAAGTTTCCTGTAAGGGATTAATCGATTTTTATTTGTTCTATAATCAACAGGAGAGATTTTTATATTATTTTCTAAATAATATATATTTCCTATATATTGTTTCAAACCCGTTGCTCCAATATGTATATCATCAAATACATATTGCTTTATAGCATCATCACTTAATGAATCATATAAACCAATTCGAAATTCATTTTCCGCTAAAAAAGCAGGATTTTTTACTTTAGCTCTTTTAAGCCCTATTTGCCTTTTTACTTCACGAGTAAATTTAACTGAGTCTGTTATCAAACTATGCTCATTTTTTATTGAAATCAATTTTTCTGAAATAAAAGAGTGTAATTCTTCCTTTGCCTTATAAGTTACATTTTTAGCGAAAAATCCCTCTTTTACCAACCCTTCAAAAAATGATTTATCAAATCCTATACATATACCTTTACCATCATCACCATAAGCACGCCACTGGTTTAAATCATCTCGTATATTTGAAAAACAACAAATAAAGCACACATTAGCATATAATTCAGAAAGCCTCGTCATATATTTTTTCATATAATCATCGCTTTCAATATTTGCTTTTTCTTCATCTGATAAACCGTCATATAAGTTTTTCATTTCTTCCTCAAAAACATCTAAAAAAATATTTTTCTTCTGAACTATCATTCATATAATGATAGCCTGACATAAATAAAACTTTGTTCTCCACAATAAGACGAAATGTTTCAAGGCTGCAATAATGATAAACTTGGTTTTCAAAAGGTATTTTTTCTGTGATTTTTATACACATAGCATTTCACCACTTCCTACATTTATAGTTAAATCAAATTCTCTTCACATTCAGCGATCCACCTATCCAGTAACTTCACTTAATTCTCATAACATAGAAGATTTATAACTTAGTCCAACTTCAATACAATCTTTGAAATATTTGTTATCCTTATTATAGCATTTTTATGTGTGTATGGCAATGGTGCAGTGAAGAAATCACAAAATATATTTCTGATAATTTGCCTTACGCCTTCTGTGAGCAGATTGGCAAGGAGATACGGGATATTTCAGACGAGATTCCCTTTGAGGTTCCTGAGAGTTGGGAGTGGGTACGCTGTTCCGTGCTTGGTGCTATAATTCGTGGCAGTGGGATTAAGAGAACAGAAACTGTTGATAGTGATCTCCCGTGTGTGCGTTATGGAGAGCTATACACAACCTATAACATTTCCTTTACTAAAACAATTTCATTTATACCAAAGGAATTATTTGAACAATGTAAGCAGATTAGCTATGGAGATGTTATTTTCACACTGACTGGAGAAAACAAGCCTGATATAGCTAAAACAATTGCCTACTTAGGAAATAGCCCTGTCGCTGTCGGCGGAGACTTAGCTTACTGGACACATCATGGAATGAATCCACTATATCTTGTATATTTTATGTCATCGCCGTATGTGAACTGACTCCAAATGCTTTTTCAAAATATTTTTTACATAATAGCTTTTGCCCGAACCCCAGGCTGAAGTAAGCATGATCGCTCTTCCTGTTATATCGTTTTCAACATAATTTTTCATGTACTTATTTAGTTCTTCATATGTCATTTTCTTAGTTAACCTCCATAATATGTCCAATTTTATCTATTGAAAATATTATATCGCATTTTACCAAAAAGTCAACAAGAAACATTTCCCTTACTCTTGCAATTTTTTTTTGTAAAAATAATTCGTATAAACAGTTTTTGTTCTGTTTTGTTCACGTCTTTATGCTATAAATCATATCAGCTCAAGCATTTTCCACAAAAAGTATTGAAAAACCTCTATTTTCATGGTATAATATACATATTGATTAACTTATTAGTACAAAAATAATATAATGGGGTGAATGAATGAAACCAATAATATTCGTTGATACAGAAGTCAGCGAAGCCGATAACAAAGCTTACGATTTCGGAGCAGTTAGCGAAAGCGGAGAAAAATTGCATACGGGTTCTTTCAGCGAGTTTCATTCGTTCATTTCAAACGCAACGTATCTTTGCGGACACAATATTATTGACCACGACTCAAAATACATAGCCGCTCCCGAAAATGCTGAATATATCGACACTCTCTACCTTTCACCTTTGATGTTCCCGAACAGACCTTATCACAAGCTTTTGAAGGACGATAAGCTGTGTACCGATGAACTTAACAATCCGCTGAATGACTCTCTGAAAGCAATGAGCCTATTTTATGATGAGATAAATGCTTTTCAGAGCCTTGATAATGAACTGAAACAGATATACTATATGCTTTTGAAAGACTGTCCATATTTTTCAGGCTTTTTTTCATATCTTGACTATTCAGCCGATGATGATCTTGAAACCGCTATATTAGTGTATTTTTCAGGCAGAATATGCGAAAATGCACCATTATCAGATTTTATCACTTATTCATCAGTTGAGCTTGCTTACTCACTTGCTATGATATCTGCGACTGAAAAATATTCGCTTATACCAAGGTGGGTGATAATGAATTATCCAAAGGTCGACGCAGTTCTTAAAGCATTAAGAAATATGTCATGTGGCAAATGCGGCTACTGCAAGTCTGAACTTGATCCTAAAAAATATCTCAGCAAATACTTTGGATACCCTGATTTTCGTACATATAATGGTGAGCCGTTGCAGGAAAATGCAGTGAATGCCGCCGCTGAGCATAGATCTCTGCTGGCTATCTTCCCGACGGGCGGCGGTAAATCACTTACATTCCAGATCCCCGCACTTATGGCAGGCGAGACCGAAAGGGCGCTGACTGTTGTCATTTCGCCTTTGCAGTCCTTAATGAAAGATCAGGTGGATAACCTTGAAAAGAGAGGTATCGCTGGCGCTGTTACCATAAACGGTCTGCTGAGCCCTATTGAAAGAGCTGAGGCTATCGATCGAGTTGAATCAGGGCTGGCTTCTATTCTGTATATTTCTCCCGAGTCGCTTCGTTCTGTTACGATCGAGAGGCTGTTTTTGTCACGCCATATTGCAAGATTTGTTATTGATGAAGCCCATTGTTTTTCTGCGTGGGGACAGGATTTCCGTGTTGATTATTTGTATATCGGCGATTTTATAAGAGAGTTGCAGGAGAAAAAAGGCGACGGTTGCAAGATACCTGTGTCTTGCTTTACTGCAACGGCAAAGCAGAAAGTTATAAGCGACATCAAAGAATATTTCAAGAATAAGCTTGACATTGAGCTTGAACTGTTTGCAACAAGTGCGTCAAGGACGAACCTTCGCTATGAGGTTTTGTATAAAGAAACCGACGCTGAGAAATATGATGCTCTGCGCTCACTTATCGAGCAGAAAAATTGTCCCACCATAGTATATGTATCGAGGACTAAACGTACAAGAATACTTGCCGAAAAGCTTACGAGCGACGGATTTAAAGCCCGAGCTTTCAACGGAAAAATGGAGAGCAGTGAAAAGCAGGAAAATCAGGAAGCTTTCATTAATGATGAGATACAGATCATCGTTGCTACATCGGCTTTTGGTATGGGCGTTGACAAAGCCAACGTCAAGCTCGTTGTGCATTATGATATTTCAGATTCTTTGGAGAACTATGTGCAGGAGGCCGGCCGTGCAGGGCGTGACCCGTCCCTTCAGGCAGAATGTTACGTATTGTTCAATGACAGCGACCTTGATAAGCATTTTATGCTGCTCAATCAGACAAAATTAAGCATAAGCGAGATACAGCAGGTCTGGAAAGCTGTAAAAGACCTGACCAAAACACGTCCTGAGGTATGCTGTTCGCCGCTTGAAGTAGCAAGGCAAGCCGGCTGGGACGACAGCGTTGCCGACATAGAAACGAGAGTGAAAACGGCGATACAGGCTCTTGAAAATGCAGGTTATCTTCAAAGAGGTAAAAATGTTCCCAGAGTATATGCGACCAGCATACTTGTAAAGAATATGATAGAAGCGTCTAGGCAGATAGAGTCGTCTTTGCGTTTTACTGACGAGCAGGAACGTGTTACAGCCAAACGAATAATCAGCTCGCTAATATCAAGCAAGAGCATTTCCAGAGCAGGCAATGATGACGCTGAGTCGAGAGTCGATTATCTCGCAGACCGTTTAGGCTTACAGAAATCAGATATTATCCACTCGATCCAAATGATGAGAGAAGATAAACTTCTTGCCGATACCAAAGACCTTACGGCATATATTTTCAAAACAGATACTGAAAACAAATCGCTTCTTGTGCTGCGCAAATTTCAGACACTTGAAAAGTTCTTGCTTAACTACATTGACGCAGACAAACTTTGTATGAATTACAAAGAACTTAACGAAGCGGCACTCGCAAACGGAATAAAGTCAAGCTCTGTCAATTCGATCAAAACGTTGTTTTATTACTGGACAATACGAAGCTACGTTCAGAAAGAGCAGGACGCCGCCACAAATAAAGTGCTTATAGTTCCAAAGCTTAATTTCAAGACCCTTGCCGAAAAACGTGAAAAAAGTTATCGCATTGCCGAGTTTATCATTCATTACCTATTTGAAAACAGCGACTTTGCGGCAGGCGAAAAAGAAGAAGTTTTGGTGGGCTTTTCCATCCTAGAGCTTATGAACACATATGACGCTGACGTTTCGGAGGAGGACATCGAGGAAGCGTTGCTGTTTCTTTCAAAAATAAATGCTATCAAGCTTGAGGGCGGATTTCTTGTTCTGTACAGCGGAATGAGGATAAAAAGGCTTGTTCTCGATAATAAGATCAGGTACAAGCTTGAGGACTACAAACAGTTGAATGAATTTTATCAGCAGAAAATACAGCAGATACATATTGTTGGCGAATACGCAAATATGATGGTGCGAAACTATGATGAAGCTCTACGTTTTGTTAATGACTATTTCCAAATGGATTATAAGAAATTCTTGTCGCAGTATTTTTCGGGGGAGCGTGCCGCTCAGATAGTAAGAAATATCACGCCTGCAAAATACAGTCAGCTTTTTGACACACTTTCTGAAAGACAGCTTGAGATAATTCGTGACAATACATCTCAACACATCGTTGTTTCAGCAGGCCCCGGAAGCGGTAAAACAAGAGTGCTGGTGCATAAGCTGGCGGCTTTACTGCTGTTGGAGGACGTAAAGCACGAACAGCTTCTCATGCTGACTTTTTCAAGGGCGGCAGCTATCGAGTTTAAACAGCGTCTAAAAAAGCTCATCGGTAATGCGGCAAGCTTTGTGGAAATAAAGACTTTCCATTCATATTGCTTTGACCTGCTTGGTAAGATCGGAAATATCGAAGATTCAGAAAATATCGTCAAGGACGCAGGCGAGCTTATAAAAAGCGGTGATGTAGACCTTGGCCGAATAACCAAAACAGTGCTTGTTATCGACGAAGCACAGGATATGGATAAATATGAATATCAGCTTGTGGAAGCACTTATGGAGCGTAATGATGATATGCGTGTTATTGCCGTGGGTGATGATGACCAAAACATATATCAGTTCAGAGGCTCTGATTCGGCATTTCTAAAAAAGCTCATCACTGAGCACAATGCTAACCAATACGCTCTTGTTGATAATTACAGAAGCTGTCAGAGCGTAGTTTCTTTCGCCAATAGATTCGTAAAAGAAATATCTGACAGAATGAAGGATGAGGATATTGTAGCTGTTTCGCAGTTCAGCGGTGAAACAAAGCTTATAAAGCACAGTGGAAAATACATAGAAACTGCTGTGGTGGACGATATAGAGGCTGAAAATGTGGCAGGAACTACCTGCGTCCTTACAAACACAAACAGAGAAGCTCTGATCGTAATGGGCATTCTCAAACAACGGAATATTCCCGCAAAACTTATCCAATCTATCGACGGCTTTGATATGTATGACATAGCGGAGATACGTTACTTTTTGAAGAAGCTTCAAGTAGAGGGTGAGGAGGTCACGCCAGTTATAAGCGATACCCAATGGGAAAATGCCATTGAAAAGCTGAAACAGCAATACTGCAATAGCGAATGTCTGCCGTTGATACTTGATATTCTCACCGCTTTTGCAGAAACCAATGCAAGAAAATATCGCACTGACTTTGATATGTTCCTGCACGAATCAAAAATAGAGGACTTTTATCAGAGCAAGCAGGGTGTGGTCACTGTGTCAACTATGCACAAGTCAAAAGGCAGAGAGTTTGACAATGTTTTTATGATGCTGAATGATCCTGACATTGATACCGACGAATCAAAAAGAAAACTATATGTTGGGATAACAAGGGCAAAATCACTTCTGCACATGCACTACACGGGTGATGTCTTTGATAAATTTACAGATGCAGCGTCCACAGACGAGATCGACCTGCACTCATACTCTAAGCCTACCGAACTGATAATGCAGTTATCTCACCGAGATGTATATCTTGACTTTTTCAAGGATAAAAAGCTGCTGATACTGCAACTGCGAAGCGGCACGCACCTGTACGCACAAAACAACAGATTGTATATTCGATATAAAGAGAGACTGTTGCCTGTTTTGCAGTTCTCTTCAGCTTGTTATGAAAAGGTCAAAAAATTAATTGCAGACGGATACAAACTTTATGACGCAAAAATACGTTTTATATGCGCTTGGAAAGGCAAAGAAGACGAAACCGAAACGGCAGTAATTCTGCCTGATATTTATTTTAAGTTGTGAAAGGCTTAATAGCGAAATGAGCGATAAAACCAAAAGCCGGGAGGCTGTAATGAAAACAATAAAGTATGACAAATAATCCTGTATAATAAAACTTGACACATACAAAACAATCAAAGTATAATAAAAACAAAGGAGTATGTCATCAATGGGAACAGGAAAACAATATGATGAAGAGTTTAAAAAACAGGCAATAAAGCTCGCAAAGGAGATTGGCACCAAGGCAGCAGCAGATGAGCTGTGCATCCCCAAAGGGACGCTGGGGACGTGGGTGCAAAAGGCACGAATCGGGGAAATAGACACAGGTGCAGGCTCACGTACACCGGGAGAGTCACTTACTATCGCACAGCAGCTTCAGGCAGCAAATGGTCGTGATGGATAATTTGATCAAATTGTGTCTTCAACTGTTATTCGAATGAAAAAGCGTAGTGGAGACAATAATTGTGCTCTTGTGTGGGTAATGCCATATATAAACGCTGAATATGAAAATAACAACGAATCGTTCGATAATTATTATGATGAAATAGAGATTTGCGAAGAGTCAAGTTGTGCACATTTCAAATGGGCCATTCAAACACGAAATAGACATATGGTTGACAGAGCTTCATTGTTGATTTGCTTCGTGGATCATGAGTCAGGTGGAGCTTATTAAACGCTTAAATATGCCAAAAAGCAAAGGAAAAGCATTATAAACTTTGCAGAGGAGATCGAGTAATGGATCAAAATGACTGGGAGCATCTCTCCTCAAAAGAAAAGAAGAGGCAGTTGTTCCTGAGACAAAAGTAGATACTACAAGACTTTCTTGACAGACGCGCAATATTTCAAGAGCAATTTGATAAGAGTTTTGGAGATATGATGTCAAAAATGGGCTTTGATATGGATGGTAATAGTACCAAGTGAAGAAATTGGTAGGACGGATTAAATGACATACAATTTATCAAAATCAAGATATTGCTCTGGAGTACAATGCCCGAAAATGCTTTGGCTAAAGAAAAATATGCCGGAAGAGTTTGATAATAGCGTTATTAACGATGCTGTGATGGCTACCGGCAATGAAGTTGGCGATCTTGCAATGAGACTGTTTGGGGATTATGTTGAGGTCCCTTTTGGCGACCTTAAAGAAATGATTCAAAAGACGAAAGAACTTATCGAAGCCAACACCCCGATAATCGCTGAGGCATCGTTTTCCGTTGATGGGCTGTTCTGTAGTGTTGATATTTTGAAAAATCTTGGAGATAAGACGGTTGAGTTATACGAGGTTAAAAGCTCGACTGAGGTTAAAGAAATATACTATCAAGACGCTTCGTTCCAGTGTCATGTTTTATACAAACTTGGCTATAAAGTAAAATCTTGTGCAATCGCTCATATCAACAACCAGTATGTTCGGCATGGCGATCTTGACATAAATGAATTATTTACAGTAGAAGACATTACCGCTGATGCTGCGATGCTGCAACTCGACGTTTCAGACAATATTGACAGTATCAGAGAATATATGCTGCAACCTGAGGAGCCAACCGATGACATTGGAGAACATTGTTTCTCTCCATATTTTTGTGGCTTTTTTTGGACATTGCACAAAGCATTTGCCCACACCTAATGTGTTTGATGTTGCTGGAGCAAGGACAAGTACAAAACTGAAATGTTACAACAAAGGCGTCATATCCTTTGAAGACCTGAATACTTGCGATGTGTTCTCTTCATCACAGTACAAGCAAATTGAGCTTGAATTGTTTGACTATCCCCCATACATTGATATGGATAGTATCAGAGGCTTTATGAAAAATCTTTCATATCCTTTGTATTTCCTTGATTTCGAATCATTCCAGCCTGCTATTCCGTTGTTCGACAATTCTCGCCCCTATGAGCAAATAGTATTTCAATATTCACTTCATTATGTGGAGCATGAGGGCGAAGAACTAAAACATACTGAGTTCCTTGCCTATCCAGGTAGTGACCCGCGCAGAGCTCTTGCAGAGCAGCTGTGTGTCGATATTCCTTTGGATGTTTGCACTACCGCATACAACATGGGCTTTGAAAAAGGAAGGATACGTGGTCTTGCCGAGTTATATCCGGATTTATGCGACCATTTGATGAACATTCACGACCACATTTAGGATTTGATGATTCCGTTCCAGAAAAAGTGGTATTACTGCCGTGCTATGCAGGGATCATATTCAATCAAATATGTTCTCCATGCTCTGTTTCCTGATGATCCTACGCTCGATTATCATAATCTTGACGGGGTTCATAACGGCGGTGAAGCCTCAGAAATGTTTGCAAAAATGGCAACCATGCAACCGGAAGAACTCGAAACAGAAAGAGGAAAGTTGCTGAAATACTGTGGGCTTGATACCTTTGCTATGGTAAAGGTTTGGGAAAAATTAAAAGAAATCTAAAGAGCAACAAGTAATGTACCAAATATGTCCCGCGCATCAGTGGTATAATTATATTTGAGTACTTTGGACTGAAATACCAAGATATTCACAAAGGAGCAGAACCTATGGAAAGCTTTGAACCCAAAAAACTGGCGCTAATACGAATCTGGCAGATATTGAAAGAGTATAGTGACTACGATCATCCACTTACTCAAGATGATATTGCGCAACATCTTGAAAACGACTATGGAATCGTTATCGAGCGAAAGGCAATCAGCAGAAACATATCTCTATTGAAAGAAGCAGGGATTGATATCGAATCGATACGTGCTGGTAGTTACCTTGAAGGAAGAGATTTTGAGGACTCTGAACTCAAGTTGCTTATTGATGGTGTCCTTTGCAGTAAACATATTACCGCAAAGCATTCAAAGGACTTAATTGACAGACTATGTGGGCTTTCCAATAAATATTTCCGCTCTCATGTGAAAAACATTTACTCAGTTAATGACTGGAGTAAAACAGACAATCAAGCACTGTTCTTTAACATTGAATTGATTGATACCGCTATTGAGCAGAAACTCCGTGTTGCATACGATTATAATAAGATCGGGATTGATAAAAAGCTCCATAAATCGTCTTATCAGGTTGTGAGCCCATATCAACTGATTCTCCACAACCAGCGGTATTATCTCATGGCTTATAGCGAATATTGGGGCAATATGGTATTCCATCGACTTGATCGAATAACAAATATGAAACTGACGGAAGAAAAAGCCACTGATTTGCAAATGATACCTGGATACAAAAACGGAATTGACTATAAAAAGCTTTCGTCGGCAATGCCTTACATGTATTCCGATGAGCCAGAGCGGATTGACTTTGTGGCAGATGCCGGAATAGTGGACCAGATTGTAGACTGGTTTGGAAATGACATTAGAATAGCTCAAAATAGCGAGAATGAAAATCAAGTTAAAGTGTCGGTTGTAGCCAGCCCAAATGCAATGGAACATTGGGCAATGCAGTATGCAGATTATGTTGAAGTGTTATCTCCCGATTTTTTGCGGGAAAGAATTCGCAATTCGTTGTTATCCGGATTAAAGAAATACAATTAATGCAACCTCAAGATTAGGAGTTTTGAATATGGATTTACATATGAAACAAAAACTGGATACGGTAACTGTCTTTGATTTAATGAATAACAGTTTTTATATTCCAGATTATCAACGTGGCTACAGGTGGACACATCTTGAAGTAGAAAAGCTTCTTTGCGATTTAGAAGATTTTTATAATGTGAATACTGATGGTAGTACCTTTTACTGTATGCAGCCGCTGGTAGTATTCTTTAACAAGGAACAGAATGCATGGGAGGTAATTGACGGTCAGCAAAGATTGACAACGATGTATTTGATTCTTAACCAGCAAAAGAGCTTGTTGGAGCAAATATATCCTGATATGAAACTGTTTAACCTTTCTTATCAAAGCAGACCGGACAGCAGACAGTATCTCGAAAATATTGACAGCACTAAAAGCAACAGCAATATTGACTATTACCATATGTTTAACGCATCTGCCGTTATTACAAACTTTCTAAAGAAAACCACACTTGGCGGTTGGCGTTTCGTTGATGCAATAGTAAATGCAAATAATACAGAATCAAGGCCATCAGTAAAATTCATATGGTATGATGTTACAGAAGAGATAGAGTCAAAACACATTTCTCCTGAAGAGAAATTTTCTGACTTGAACATAGGAAAAATCGGACTAACTAATGCAGAACTGATTAAAGCGTTATTTTTGAATAATGTTGGTGATGATGAAAGCGAATCCTTAAGAATTGCATCAGAGTGGGATAGCATTGAACATGCTTTGCAAGACGATTCTTTCTGGTCTTTTATTTACGGAAAAGATGATAACAAATACGCAACGCGTATAGAGTTGTTATTTGATATCATAAAGACGAAATCTGCAACGGAACAAAATGAGTATTACACTTTTGACACCTACTCAGAAGAAATCAAAACTTCTGGAAAGCATACCAACAAAAAAGATATTGTTAAAAAGCTTTGGAAAGATGTCTCCGATAAGTATTATTTATTTAGAGGTTGGTATGACGATAAAAAGTTATACCATATTATCGGATATTTACGATATAAGAAATATGATATTAACTCAATAGAGGCTATTTATGCCGATCCGAATACAACCGATATAAATGAGTTCTATATGATTCTCAAAGAGAAGGCACTTGGAAGTGTTTGCGATGTTGAAATAAGCAAATTGAATTACCACGATAGCAAAGACCATTCGAGAATATATGACATTCTTACGCTATTTAATATTCTTTCGATAGTTGAATGCGAAAAAGATGACGTGAGATTTTCATTTGATGAATTCTATAAGCATTCATGGGATATAGAACATGTAAAATCTCAAACACCGAAGAATCTTGATGGTGCCGGTAGACAGGATTGGATTGTCTGTAATTTAGAGTATTTCTCTGGAATAGACTATAATTATTGTGAGTGTGATTCCGATGGGAAGAAAATATATAAGTATCAAGAAGATTTTGACTCGTTTAAGAATGATATTACACAAGCTCCAAACCGCGACGTAGAAATAGCACCTGGTCTAAAAGCTGGTCAAGTGTGTGATCAGTTGCTTCAACTCTTTAATGAAAAATCAGACGTAACAGAGTCAAGCGTATATAAGGCGTTGCTAAACCAGGCCTTCAAACAGGATGACACATTCAAATATGAGGATAATATCGGCAACCTCGTATTGTTAGATCAAGGAACAAACCGTGGCTACAAAAACGCATTTTATCCGGTAAAAAGAAAGTGGATATATAGGCGCGAACATGAAGGTGTATATATTTTACCTTGCACAAGAAATGTGTTTGCTAAAAATTATAGTAGCATGATTTTCGATTTAATGAATTGGAATAACGATGACGCAGAAGCATATTTGGCAGAAATAGAAAGGGTGATCAGCAATGGAAAAACTCAGCTTTAAGACATTAAATGATTGCTATGCTGTGGTAATTCCGATGCTGCAGCGAGATTATGCCTACGGTCGAATAGACGAAAGTGAAAAAAGAGATAGCTTTTTGAGTAATCTTCGCTCCTACTTTATGACTTCCGACCCACACGAGTTGGACTTTATTTATGGATCGGTGGATTCCAATAATAATTTGAAACTTCTGGATGGGCAGCAAAGAATCACCACATTATTTCTTCTTCATTGGTATTTGGCTTTGGTAAAAGATCAGAATAACACATGCCATTTTTCGGAGTTCAAAGAAATGATGATGCAGCCCAATGGAGAGTCTAAGTTTTCATATAAAACAAGATTTTCTTCCACGGATTTTTGCAATGCGATTGTAAAATTAGAGTTCAAAGGTGTTAATTACGAAGAGAAGTATTGTGATGCCGTTAATGATAACTCTATTGAATTGTCCGAAGTAATCAGACACGAGAAGTGGTTCTTACCTCACTGGAATTATGATCCGACAATTGATAGCATGTTAAATATGTTGGATTCTATCAAAAAGTTTTTTGCTCCGGAAGAGTGTGGCGACTATTATTGCAGACTGATAAATGACGGGCAGATTGTATTTAATCTCCTGAATCTGGATGATTTTCATTTGGCAGACGAATTATATATTAAAATGAACTCCAGAGGAAGAGCATTAACAAGATTTGAGAACTTAAAATCAAAGATCTTAAAGCTCTATGATGATGCAAGTAAGGAAGTTCCAAAGGAGTATAATAAAAAGTTTTCGGAAATTCAGACTGCCCAAGGAAACCATTCTGCTTTTAAGAGCCTTCGAGACTATGTATCTTATATGCTTGATACAAAGTGGACCGATGTTTTTTGGAACGAATGGTTAAACACTGCCGAACATGACGAGATCCCCAATGTTGATGATATGATGTTGAGTTTTATTACCGTTATGGGAATATTTGATCATATCATATATAAACTGGATGGCAAACTATCTCTCGCTCGGAAAGACGAATTGACACGCGAAATAAACTCATTGATGAGCGCTAAAGATAAGAACAAAGGTGTCACCGTTAGGTATGATAAACTCATTGAGTTACTAAAAGAAAATAACTATACATTTTTGTTCAAGATAATAGACTACTTCAATATTTTTAATGACGACGGAAAACTAAAAACTTATTTACCCACATCATTTACGCTCTTTTCCGAGAAAGAGACATTCTATTCCATAACAAATGATTATAAGTTTGGCATGGAGTATGAAAAAAAGGCAAAAGCATTCGCCTACATAGACTATTTGTCGAATAATCCCGCACCCAATCCGGAACATTTGGAAGCATGGATGCATTTTGTTTGCAATGTATGTTCTAATAGTTATAACCTTGCGAACTATACTGATACGTTTTGCACTTCTATTGCCGGTTTGCATTATTTGTGTTGTGAGGATATCGTGTCAGAAATTGGTAAAAAGGATTTGTCAGTGTTAGCAACGCTTGATATTCCTCAAATAGAAGAAGAAATACTAAAAATGAAGTTATCTTCAAATCCTTCGTGGGAAAATGCCATTGATGATGCTGAAAAGGATTTGTCATATTTCGAAGGAAGATTAAGATACCCGCTGATTGAGTGTTGTGGAGTTGACGAAAACGATATCACAGATCTTCAGAAGATCGCTTGCTTTATCGATTACGTAGAAAAAATAGCATCTATTTTTACGAAAGCTTCGGGGTGTCCATTTGAGAGTGAACTCATTAGAGCAATGTTGTCAAAAGGCGATTATTTAATGTATTTCAATAGTAACAATACGCTGCTTAAGAATGCTGATCGAGATAATAGCTGGCGAAGATTTCTTAAAGAAAAGGCAAGTGACAATAACGCTTATCATCCTTATGGAATGGTTTCATGTGATTTGCGAGACTATTTTAGAGCGGTCATTGATGATCCTCTGTTTGACAAATCTAACGCAAAAAGTAGCTTGTTAGCTATAGCGCAAGCTCGTGATAGTTCAATCCCAATGTGGAGAAAACTTATTATTGACTGCGCAGATATCTTAAAGAATACTGAAGTTAATGCTCTTGGAAAAGACAGATTTTTAAGATGGAATAATGAAACCACGCAGTATCCACATAAAAAGGATAGCGAAGATAACTACGAAATTGATCTTATTCCTGGTTCCGCAATAACTGGCTATCACGCAGAACTATTTTCGCTTTGTAAGTATTATGAACTAAAAGGAAAGACTTTTGGTGCTTTAGGTTCAGTAATCTACCAAAGAGCAAAGACTAATATTGAACAACCATATTTTTACTTGGGTAATGAAGATGAGCCTGTCGTAAAAGTTATGTATCAAGATGATTGCTGCTTTAGATTTCTGATGGCAGATGGAACAGAAGAATGTAACATCGCGTTTGATGATGTTGAAGCAAGATTATTGGCAATAAATCCATAAGATGAGGGTAGTATGACACAAATAAGTCCATTTTTCTATATTCATGGAAAGCTAATTTATAATGCCTGTCCCCTTGTCGAAGGCCGGGAACAAGCTGGAAAATTGGATAACTCATACGGTCATGATCAGCTATATGACGATCATTTCAAAAGCGGAGAGTACATTGATTACCCTCGTGGAAGGGTTTTATGGGACGAGGAAAAGAATCACTCAATCATTTACATTGACCCTTGTATACATCGTGACAATGTTCTATCTCAGATCATAGAGGCATTTGATATTGGGAATTATTTAGTAGAATATGATGACCACTACCACTGTAAAAAAATGCGTAAGAGATTTATTCAACTGAACAAAAATAACGAACAGAGCTGCAAAAAAATGCGGCTCTGTTTTGTTATGCACCAAATATAGGACATTGGTTTGATTATACTTAAAGCAAAGAAAATATGACAAAGAGGGAGATTATTATGGAGAAGATCACAAGTTTTAGAGAACGATATCGGTTTCTTTCAAATTTCTTTCAATATCCTTTTGTTTTCAAAGGACTGCAATATCCTAATGCTGAGGCAGCTTTTCAAGCACAAAAGTGCACCAATGATGAGGACAAAATCAAATATACTCAGGTCAAAAATCCTGTGAGAGCTAAACAAATGGGTAAAAAAGAACCTGGTTTAAGAAAAGATTGGAATTTGATTTCCGTAGATATCATGCTGGAAATTGAAAGAGCTAAATTTGCTGTTCCCGAACTTGGGAAAATGCTCCTTTCAACTGGTGACGCATATCTGGAAGAGGGCAACCACTGGCATGATAATCGCTGGGGGCATTGTACCTGTGATAAGTGTAAAAACAAAACGGCACAGAATCTATTGGGAAATATTCTCATGCAAGTTAGAACTGAACTTTCGGAGGCTAAAGAAAATGAGCAACAAGAACGAATCTGATATTTTTGAGCTATTGTCTATATCTCAGATAATGAATTTGCTGGACGACCCTGAAAACACATTCAGTTCCGAAGATATATCAAAAATTATTGATAGGTTATCTGGGGCAAAACGAAAAAAAGAATCTATTGAGGCAAAGAAAAGGCAACAGGAAGAACGTGAGAGACGAGAAAGAGAAGCTCGTGAGGCAAAAGAACGCAAGGAAGCTCATATCAGAAAAGTTACAAGCATGGATCTTCCGCTCGATTGGGAAAATGCGTTCAATCAGGATGTAAGGACTCAGGGTATTCACGCTGATAGCATTTCTGATGGTCTCATTTACAGCCTGTCTAATCTTGGACAGGTTGATATTGAATATATTTCGTCAGTAACCGGAGAGGACTACAAAACAATTATCGGTGCACTGAAAGGATCCATCTATCAGAACCCAGAGACTTGGGACGAGTGTTTCTATAAAGGCTGGGAAACTTCCGAGGAATATCTGTCCGGCAACATGATGCGAAAATGGAAGGCGGCTAAAGACGCCAATAAAGAATACAACGGCTATTTTGCCGATAATATCAGGGCCATTGAAAAGGTTCTTCCTCCAACTGTTGCCACGAAAGATATCTATGTAACGCTTGGCTCACCGTGGGTACCTGCTGATGTAATTGACGATTTTATAGAGTATCTTCTTGGCGATTGGCGCAGATACTGGTATAGCATCAATGATGAAGAAGATTTCCATACTAAACACGATGAATTGACCGGCACTTGGGAAATACCATTCAAAAGCAGATATAATCACGACGTTGACGTTAATGTAACACGAACGTATGGTACTGACAGAATAAACGCCCTTCATATTCTCGAAAGGACATTAAATATGAAGTCGGTAGTTGTTACCGATGAGGTTGTATGTAATACAAATTTATCAGGCAAGAAAAGAGTTATTAACCAGTCTGAAACCATTCTCGCCATTGAAAAGCAAAATAAAATGATTAAAGCGTTCCAGAAGTGGGTTTGGGAGGATGAAAGAAGAAAAGAACGGCTTGAAGTAATTTTCGAGAACAATTTCAGTTGCGTTCGCAGAAGAATTTTTGACGGATCATTTTTGCGGTTTCCTAACATGTCTCCTGCGATAAGCCTTTATCCTTACCAGAAGGACGCTGTCGCACGGATTCTCTTTACTCCGAATACTTTATTGGCACACGATGTCGGATCTGGGAAAACCTATGTTATGATTGCTGCCGCAATGGAAATGCGCCGTATGGGGCTGTCTGAAAAGAATATGTTTGTCGTTCCAAATAACATAGTTGGTCAATGGAAAAACATTTTCTACGCAATGTATCCAAGTGCCAATATTCTTTGCGTTGAACCGAAAAGTTTCGCTCCCTCAAAAAGAGAAAGTGTTCTTGAAAGAATACGTGACGAGGATTTTGATGGGATCATTATTGCTTACAGTTGTTTTGAGCGGATTCCGTTGTCAAAGGAATACTATCAAAACCAGCTTATTGATGAACAGGAACTTATCACAGAAATAGCGGGCAAAAAGAACAAGGCCACTTCTCGTTTGAAGAAGAAACAAGAGGCGGTTTCAAAAGCCTTATCTGAACTTGCCGTTGCAATGGATGATTTGTATAACGGTGTGTATTTTGATGATCTCGGAATTACAAGACTCTTTGTAGATGAGGCACACAATTTTAAGAATGTTCCTATCGAAACAAAAGCAGATAAGGTGCTTGGCATCAGTGCTTCCGGATCTAAGAAGTGCCAGGATATGATGGATAAAGTCCGTATGGTGCAGAAGAAAAACGACGGCGCAGGCGTTGTCTTTGCTACAGGAACTCCGATAACGAACTCAATCACGGATGCATTTATCATGCAGATGTACCTTCAAAGCGGCGAACTCGCCATGCTTGATCTTCAAAACTTTGACAGTTGGATCGGTATGTTTGCAGAAAGAAACACAGAATTTGAAATTGATGTTGACACAAGCAGTTACCGGCTCGCCACTCGTTTTTCTAAGTTCCATAATCTTCCCGAGCTGACATCTCTGCTGTCATCCATTGCCGATTTTCATCAGGTGGATACATCAGTCGGTATTCCGAAAATCGATGGATATACTGATGCGTTGGTCTCTAAAACAAATGAGTTTGCAGACTATCTGAAATATATTTCGCAGAGAGCAGAGGATGTCCGCAAAGGATATGTCAGCCGCAAGGATGATAATATGCTAAAAATCACAACGGACGGAAGAAAGGCGGCGCTTGATTTAAGATTGGTCGATCCGAATGCTATGTTCACATATCAATCCAAAGTTGCGCGGTGTGTTGAGAATGTGGCTGATATATATTTCAGAACAACGGCTCAAAAATCGGTTCAGATCATTTTCTGTGATACGTCGACGCCTAAAATCGGTTTTAACATTTATGATGAAGTGAAAACTATGCTTCAAAGTAAAGGTATTCCCGCTGATAAGATTGCTTTTATTCACGATGCGGAAACCGAAGCGCAGAGAAACGCCATGTTTGCTGAAGTTCGGAACGGGGATATCCGTGTGCTACTTGGTTCAACGTTTAAGCTTGGACTTGGCGTGAATATTCAGGATAAGCTGATTGCGCTGCATCACATTGACGTTCCGTGGAGACCGGCCGATATGACCCAACGCGAGGGACGTATTTTGCGCCAAGGAAACACCAATTCAAAGGTGCAGATTTTTCGATATATCACAGAAGGCAGCTTTGATGCGTATTCGTGGCAGTTGCTTGAAACGAAACAGCGGTTTATCACGGGATTACTTTCCGGATCACTTACCGAGCGTAGCGGAATGGATATAGAAGATACCGTGCTCGATTATGCCGAAGTCAAGGCGCTGGCTGTCGGAAATCCCCTTGTCAAAGAGCGTGTGGAGACTGCAAACGAGCTTTCACGTTATCTGACATTACAGCGCAAACTTGTTGAGTCGAGAATTCGCATGGAAAAAGAACTGTTAGAGATGCCCGGAAAAAAGTCCAATCAAGAGAACAATATTGTTGGGTGTGAAGCGGATATTGCGTATTACACAGGGTGGAAACAGGCTAATCCGGCACCTTCTGATAATAAGGTAAAGAAGGATGTGGCAGAAAAGCGCAAGCAATTAAGAGATTATATTCATTCTTCCCTCATGGGCTATGTTCTTGAACCGAAAGAAAAAATACTCATGACATATCGAGGCTTTGAAATTATTCTTCCTGCCAATATGACACGAGAAAAACCTTATGTTTGGCTGAAACGGAACGGTCGTTATTATGTGGAACTCGGAGATACAAATACGGGTAACTTAATCCGAATTGATAATTTTCTTGATGATCTGCAAACGCACCTTGATAAGTTAAATAAAGGACTTGCAAAGTTGTGGGAAAGAGAACGTCAGCTTAAAGAAGAATTGAGAAAAGAAGAAAGCTTCAGCGATGAGATTGAGAACTGCCGTCAAAAGCTCGAAAAGCTTGATAAAAAATTAGGAGTAGATAAGTAATGAGCGATATTAAAATGGCCAACATTCCCTCTATGAATGTCGGGAAAATGGTTGAAAAACTGTCAAGTGCTTACTGCGCAATCATTCAAAATAACTATCCCATCAAAACCATGCCGTCAGTGATGCTGTGGGGACCTCCCGGCGTTGGTAAATCACAAGCAGTTCGCCAGATTGCAAAAGAGATTGGCGATAGGACTGGCAAAAGGGTCAATGTAACCGACGTCAGGCTACTTCTTTTCAATCCTATCGATCTGCGCGGCATTCCTACTGCCAACGCAGATAAAACACTTGCGGTATGGCTGAAACCGCAGATATTCCAGATGGACGCAAGAGATGATATTGTCAATATCCTATTTCTTGATGAAATCTCTGCAGCGCCTCAGTCTGTTCAGGCGGCGGCCTATCAGATTACATTGGACAGAGTTGTCGGAGAGCACAAGCTTCCCAATAATTGCATCGTGATTGCCGCCGGAAACCGTATGACAGATAAATCCGTAGCGTTCAAAATGCCGAAAGCACTGGCAAACCGTTTGATGCATATAGAAATTGCAGGTAGCTTCAACTCATGGAAGGAATGGGCAATACGCAGTGGAATCAATGAAAAAGTTTTAGGTTTTCTGTCTTTCAGGCAGAGCTACCTGATGGGGTTTGATTCGAGCTCTGATGATCTCGCTTTTGCCACTCCGCGTTCCTGGGAAATGGTAAGTAATCTGCTCAACTGTATCTGTGATGATATTGACGATATGTTCTCGCTTATTTCAGGAATTGTAGGCTCGGGTGTTGCGGTCGAGTTCAGAACATGGGCTAAAGTATATAAAGATCTTCCGAACATCGAAGATGTGTTTGATGGTAAAACGATGAAGATGCCGACCGGAACAGATGCTATGTACGCATTGACAGCATCAATGACGACCTATGCAAGAGATCACAAAGAGGAAATGAGCAGAATTGCAAACTCCATCCGATATGCAGAAAAAATGCCCCCCGATTTCAGTACGGTTCTGCTGAAAGACTATATGTACATCGACAAGCATTACAAAGAAAAACTTATGACTGTTCCTGAATTTTCAAAGTGGCTTCAAACGAAAGGACGGTTAATGAATGGCTCTGTCTGAAGACAAGATAAAAGGGTACATAAAAAGGCTCCTGTTATCACGCATGCGTATATTGTGTAACCATGGATTTTATGGGTTACTTTTAATGCATATGATTTATGCTGTCAGCGAAGAAGTTGAAACCGCCTGTACGGATGGAGTAAGGATTACTTTCGGCACTGAGTTTCTCGACAACCTAACAGATGCAGAACTTGACTTTGTCATGATGCACGAGATTTTGCATGTCGTGTTACAGCATTGCATTCGCGGAGATGTTGAAGATCCTGAAGCATATAATATTGCGGCGGACATTGTTGTCAATTCAAATATCATGCTCGAAAACGGAGGAAAAGCGAGCAGTATAACGCTCAGTAAATACGGGACATCAATGCATATAGCACCGGATGGAAAAGAGGGATATGAATATACTGCCGAGCAGGTCTACGCCATGCTTCCGAAGAATTCGAAAAGAAAAGGCAATAAAAAAGGGGCAGGTTCTGCTGCCGGCAGAGCCAAAAAAGAGATTGGCAAAGATAAACATCAACCCGTATGGGTTTGGGATGATCATTCCCAGTGGGGCAAATATGAGGAAGATGACACTCTACGAGATGTGTGGGTCAAACGATTTGAAGACGCGGCGGAGGCTATTGAAATCAGAGATCCCTCAAATACAAGAGGTCTTCTCCCTGCTTTTGCTCAACGTATTCTTAAAGAGCTAAAAAAACCGCAAACCGATTGGCGCACAATCTTGAATGAATTTATCCAGGAAGAAGTTGTTGATTATTCGTTTGCTCCACCGGATCGGAGATTTGACGACAGTCCGTTTTTTCTGCCTGATTTCAACGGCAAGGAGAATATGGTGGAAGATATCCTGTTTATGATCGATACATCTGGGTCAATGTCCGATGATATGATTACGGCGGCATATACTGAAGTCAAGGGAGCAATAGACCAATTCGACGGAAAACTGAAAGGCTGGCTCGGCTTCTTTGATGCGGCAATCATTGAACCGCAGCCGTTTAAGGATGAAGAAGAATTTAGAATCATTAAGCCTGCCGGTGGTGGAGGAACCGATTTCCAGATCATATTCGAGTATGTAATGAAGCACATGGAAGATAAACTGCCAGCAAGTATCATTATTCTGACAGACGGGTATGCACCTTTTCCGCAGGAAAAACTTGCGGGTGGAATTCCGGTCTTATGGTTACTGAATAACGAGGAAGTGAATCCTCCTTGGGGAAAAATCGCACGAATAGTAGTATGAAGGAGTCTTCGGACTCCTTTTTTACGCACTTTTTTTCCGCCTAATTGCTTGAGAATCAAATGATAATGCATTACGCATTAAACAAAGTAGCTAATCCTAACCTCCCACTTTTGGTACATTACTTGTGGTATAAAATATTATAGTAAGACACGATGAGACGAATTAATGATGGAGGATTTGCAATGCTGTTCTATAAAGTCACAGGAATAATGGAAACCAACTAAACCCCGGAAGAAGATAGACGAGTTAGACGAGAAAATCAGAGAAAGATTGAAATGAAGAGCGAAGAATTCAATCGTAATCATTCCAACAATTCATTTTACTTTATTTCGGAGATTGACAACACCGTGGTAACTGCAGGTGTAATTGCTGACAATAAAAACAAGGTTGAATTAGATCTTGCGGAATTTTTCAAATATCTTGATTTAACGATGAAAGATGTAGCGGTAAACGAAATCACTTTCAATGGTATAGAAAACCTTCTTGGGGCGGCAAACCGAATGGATTACATTGAAGATGACGATGATATCATGGCAATCTGTACAGAGGATAGTATTCTCATCGCTCACGGTATTCTGTTCGATACAGCGTTCGCCGCAATGGTCGCATACCACAGTTTCGTTATCGTAGCAATCCTGACAAAGTATCTCGTTTTCGACTTCATAGCATCCCGCCTCGTCCTCTAAAGCGCAGCCGCAAATGCTGCAATGGGTAAGTTCGCTCATTTTAAAACTCCTTTACAAAATACAAAAATTAAAGGCAGACCCGAAAGCCTGCCTATGGTGTTCACTCGTCCTTATCAGCGATGTAGGTGATGATCTCCTGCGCTATCTCCACCAGCACGCTGCCCACAAGCACGAGTATGACTTTAGCCTTGTTCATCGTAACGCCCTCCTTTCCGCATTTGCGTTACTTCACAAAGATGATGTATATTTGTAAAGATCAAGTTTCCGTAAAAAGCCTATTTAAACCGTCGAACATTAAGATAAACCGATATTTTTTGAAAGGAATGATAAATTATGTTTGACGATATTCCCGATATACTTACCGCTAAAGAATGTCAGCAGCTTTTAAAGATAGGAAAAAACTCTATGCTCCGTTATCTTAAAACAGGGGAGATAGAGGGGTTCAAGATAGGCAGCAGGTGGAGGATTTACAAGTTTAGTGTTATTGAGTTTTTGAGGAAGAGGTGAAAAAATAGCCGCCCCTGTACTGTGTTTTTCGGTACAGGGGCGGGTGCTTTACTATTGACAAGTTGTCAATATATGCTATACTAGTTATAATGATACATACATTCATATGAAAGGATGTGAAAAGTAGTTATATACTACGGCTATTATGAGTGAAATGATTGAATTTAGCATTTATGGTACGCAAGATAATTTTTGTGATGATTTTCAAGAAATAAACGAACAACTTGCACCATATAACGCAAGATTTGTAATGCCAAGCGGATTGGGTGCTGGAATACCTATTGATTCCATTATTCATATTTTTCTTCCGTTTGTTACTGAAGCGTTCAAAACTTTTGTGCTTAACGGTGGTTATGACATTTTTAAAATGCGGATATCAAAATTATATGCCAAATTTACTAAACACGCAAAAGAAAAGAATATGAATTGTGTTGTTTACATAAGCCGAGCAAAAGGACCAGATTATAATGAGATCAAAATAGAAAATCCGACTGAAGAGGTTTTACTACACACAATCGACCGTTTCTTTGACGATAATGTATAAGCAAACCTTTATGCTGGTTGATATCAATATTGACTTATTTTTGGCTGCTTTTCTCAAACTTAAAAACCTCCTCCACAGGTATCCTCCAAACACGGATACTCGGCTTGAAAGCTTTTATCTTTCCCTGATTGATAAGCTTAACCAAAGTTGGTCGGCTGAGCCGCAGCATTTTGCAAGTTTCGTTAAGAGTAAGGAATAATTTTTCTGTTTCAACATTCTTCTTGCTCACACCTAGGCACCCCCTCGAATTCGTAATAATTATCTGACGCATTAAGATAGAATTTTCTGTTTCTTGTCTTTTTGAGCAGATACTCATACAGCCTAGTATCGGTAGGTGTCGGAGCATTAAAGCCCAGAGCGCTGCTCAATGACTGTAAAAATGGATATTCCTTATTTTTGATAGTAACAGGCGATATGTGTATATCGTTGAACCAGTTCATCACGCCTAACGACGAACTATGTTTATCGCAGTATATCAATCGTGCGTCCGTAATATTTGGCAAACTATCTCTGTCAAGTATCGTCGATAGATCTATCATATACTTTTTGTGCTTAGGCTTGCCGTCAATGCTTCTTTTTATGTACTTTTTCAGCCAGTAGATATTCAAAAACGACTGCGTTCTTTCCTCAACGTCAAATATCCTATAAAATTCTCTTTCGATAAAATAGCTTCTACGCTCAAACATATGGCGCAATATCTCGTATGATGTTACCGGTATTGATATTACACCGGCGTACATAGATTATGCAAACGAGCAGGCAAAAAAAGAAAATTTGAATGCAAAGTTCATTTGTCAGGACATTCGCACGATCACATTTGATAAGGAAGTTGATGTTGTGCTGAATATGGCGGATGGAGCAATAGGATATCTTGAAGACGATGGGGAAAATCATAAGATTTTTTCTGTCATTGCGAAAGCATTAAAAAATGGTGGAAAGCACTTTATGGATATCATGAATGGAAGCTATGCCCAAACACATTTCCCTTGCAAGTTATGGGATGCAGGAGAAAAGGGACTTACATTATCTGCTTTTGAATGGGAGAAGGATAGAAAAACGCTGATATATGGGCAGGTAGACTATATGTATGGAGAAGCACTTTATAAGCCTGAAATGAAAGA
>OGRU01000502.1_pt1 | contig 37304 bp, 33 predicted proteins | sample 1553541 | NCBI WGS metagenome assembly OGRU01 (sample SAMEA2580068, study PRJEB22360) | human gut metagenome | biome: human gut; feature: human-associated habitat; material: faeces | place: Denmark | collected 2008/2010
CGCGCTGATTGCGCTCCGCCGCCCGCAGGCGGATATTGCCCAAATCCAGCACCGTCAGCAGATTATCATAGTCCATTTCAAAGGACAGCATGACGAAGATAACGTCAAAATCTGCCAGCGGACGCTGATTTTCCAAGCTCAGCAGCGGTGTTTTGCTTTTGATATGCTCCTGCTGCAATCGTTTATCCGGCAAAAAGAAGCGCTCGCAGGCACTGTCGCCGCGCTCGTTAATCATCTGATACAGAATGTGCATACCAAGGTTCGACATGCCCAGATGGTAGACGTTGGGGTAAATAAACGCTACCGGATGCCGTAAGCCCGGCGGGTACACCTGCGCGCCGGTTTCATTTTCTCTTGTTTCTTTAATGTAGTTTTTGATTATCCAGGACAAAGCATTTCCTCTCCGAGTATCTATAATGTATTAAGAAAATATCAGCGCAAAATTACGCTGATATCCTCTTGTATTTTACTGATTTTTTTCTGCCAGCTTACGTTCAAACAAATCGATAACTGTTTTCAAAACCTTTAAGCGGGCATAATATTTATTGTTGCCCTCAACCACGGTCCACGGTGCATACGAGGTGTCGGTGCGCACCAGCATTTCGTTGACTGCCGCTTCGTAGGCATCCCATTTATCACGGTTACGCCAGTCCTCGTCCGTAATTTTCCACTGCTTGTTGGGGTCATTCTGACGGTCATTGAAGCGTCGCAGCTGCTCATCCTTGTCAATCTGCAGCCAGAATTTGGCAATGGCGATACCATGCTCGCTCCACTGCGCCTCCATATCCTTGATTTCATCGTAGGCGCGCTGCCATTCCTGCGGCTTGGCAAAGCCTTCGATGCGCTCCACCATAACACGGCCGTACCAGGTGCGGTCAAAAATCGCTATATTTCCCGGCTGTGGCAGTCTGGTCCAGAAGCGCCACTGATAATGGAACTGCTTTTCAACCACGTTCGGCGCCGCAATCGGGTGCACATGAAAGCCCAGCGGGTCCAGTGCCGCCGTCAGTCTGCGGATAGCACCGCCCTTGCCTGCGGCGTCCCAGCCCTCAAAGCCTATGACTACCGGAATCTGCTCCTTGAACATTTCAATCTGCAGCTGTGTCAGCTTTTTCTGGTACTTATCCAGCTTTTCCTTATATTCTTCCTTGGTAAGCTCCTTGTTGGCGTCAATCGTGCTCAGCACATCGTAGGTTGCCGCGGTGCGCTTGTCGGCAGCAGGCTCAACAGGCATCTGCACAGCCTTTTCGATAGCATCGGCAATCTTGGTGAAAACCTCCAGACGCGCGCTGCGCGGATCATCGTCAGCAATCAGGTGCCAGGGAGCGTTTACCGTATCGGTAGCCTCCAGCATTTTTTCGTAATGCGGCAAAAATTTATCGTAATCTTCGCTTTCATCAATAGCAGGATTCAGGTCACGCCACGCCTTGCCCAGTGTTTTGGCATTCTTGGCGATATTTTTCTTTTGCTGCTCCGGTGACAGATGCAGGAAAAATTTAAGCACAAGATAATTATCGTCCGTAAGCATTTTTTCAAAGTTGTTGATATGCTCAAAAGAAACAGCAGGATACTTGGTGTTATCTTCTTTATCCGCCAGCTCGTTGGCGTTTTTCAGATAATACCAGCTGCGGTGATAAACAGCAATATGTCCCAACGCCGGCAAACGCTTCCAGAAGGCGCCGAAAAACGGCTGCTCCTGCATTACGCCGCGCAAACGCACGCTGGAATAAACATTAAAGCCGCGGGCATCCATCTGCTGCATCATTTCGTTAATCAGCGCACTGCGGCGTGCACCGCGCCAGCCCTCAAACACGATGATAATCGGTCTTTTGGCGTCGCGGGCCAGGCGCTGCGCCTTTCCCAAACGTTCACCCAGCACTTCCATCTGCCTGTTGTAATCTTCCTTGGACACTTTTTTACTCAAATCCAGCTTTTCCAGCATTCTCCAACATCTCCTTACTGTGTGCGAGAATCTTTAAATCAGCGCTCCTCGTAGGGGTTCAGAGCGCGCGGTTTTCCTAATACCTCTGCCATGATAATGCCGTTGACGAGCGCCGCATGCTTCAGCTTGACGCGCTTTTTCGGCGCAGGCTGCGCCTGCGCGTAGCGCGCATTAAACGCTGCCGCAGCAGCGTTCATCTTTGCTTCATCGTAGCTGTAATCACCGCGGGGATCGTAATAAACCTTCCCCTTGTCATGCACCAGGGCTTCGTTTTCACGGTGAATTCTGCCGGTATGGTCATGCAGTGCTTCGCCGTCACGGTGAACTCTGCTGCCATCATCACGGCGCACACGCGTTCCATCATGCACTACGCCTTGGCTGCTTTGACGCTTGCGTGCCTGCGCCTCCTCCGTCGTCTTTTTCAGACGGCGTTCAAACTCGGCGGCAATATCTTTAGGCTTAGCCTGCGTTTGCTGCTCTGCCTGCGTCGGCTCCGCCGTTTCCTGCGGCTGCTCCTGCTGCCTGCGGCGGCGACGGTTTCGACGGTCCAAAAATACGTTGGCCAGCATTACTAGGACAAAAAGCAGGGGGATTAAATCACTGTCAAATAAACCGCCCATAAGCTGCACCTCGCTTATTTACTGCCATCAGGCTTTTCCTCGCCCTCCGGGCTTACCTCGGCAATCGTGCGGCGCATCTGCGTATCTGCCTGAATATTGTTCAGGCGGTAGTAATCCATTACGCCCAAGCGGCCGTTGGCCAGTGCTTCTGCCATCGCTGTCGGCACCTTAGCCTGTGCTTCCACAACCTTCGCCTGCATTTCCTGCGTATAGGCCTTCATTTCCTGCTCCTTGGCAACAGCCATCGCACGGCGTTCCTCAGCACGTGCCTGAGCAATGCGCTTATCTGCCTCCGCCTGGTCTGTCATCAGCGCAGCGCCGATGTTACGGCCAACATCTACGTCCGCAATATCAATGGAAAGAATTTCAAAAGCGGTGCCTGCATCAAGGCCTTTATCCAAAACCGTTTTGGAAATATAGTCGGGGTTTTCCAGCACCTTGCTGTGGTCGGCGCTGGAGCCTACGTTTGTTACAATGCCTTCGCCGACACGCGCAATAATCGTTGCTTCGCCGGCACCGCCTACTAAGCGGTCAATGTTGGCGCGCACGGTTACGCGTGCCTTTACCTTCAGCTCAATGCCGTCCTTGGCAACAGCGCTTACTACCGGAGTTTCGATAACCTCGGGGTTAACGCTCATCTGCACAGCCTCCAGCACATTGCGTCCCGCAAGGTCAATGGCACAGCCACGCTCAAAGCTCAGCTCAATCTGCGCTCTGTGGGCCGCAATCAAAGCATCAATAACGCGGTCAACGTTACCGCCTGCCAAATAATGCGCCTCAAGCTGGTTGACATTTACGTCAAGACCTGCCTTATTCGCCTTAATCAAAGGCAGCACAATCTGCGACGCGGGCACACGGCGCAGGCGCATACCGATGAGGTTGAAGATGCCTACATTAACGCCGGCAGCAATTGCGGAAATCCACAGGCCCAACGGCACAAAGTTAAGAAAAATCGCGATACCGGCAATAGCAATGATTACTGCAAAGCCACTGCCGAAAATCATACTGAATAATAAATCCATAACGTCACTCCTTCGTTTGTTCTACAAAAATTTTGCTGCCCTCCACCCGCACGATAATCACGGGCGCAGACTTTTCGATATAATCTCCCTGACTGCTCACATCAAGACGCTTGCCGTCCACCAGAATCGTGCCTGCAGGACGCAGCGTGGTCAAGGCTGTGCCTCTTTTGCCCACCAGCATGCTCCAGTTTTTGCCGCCGGTGTAGCCTTCGCTGTTTTTCTGACGCGTCCACAGTACAAAGGGATTATATTTACTTTCCTTGGGCAGATACACGCACAGCAGCGTAATCACCAGCATCAAAAACAGATACACTGTCAAAAGCACCAGAGCCGCCCAGGCATTGCCGCCCAAAACGTAAAAGCCGCCGACTGTCAGGCACACCATGCCGCTGACACCGAAAATGCCAAAGCCCGGCACCACAAATTCTATCAGCAGCAGGACAAGACCTGCCAGCATAAAATAATATTCCAATGGCATGACTGCACCTCCTCAACGCTTGTACATTTATAGTATAACAGAGGAAAAGCTTGAAGTAAATTTAAAGTTTGGGATGCTAAAGGCTGCGGACCATCTTCAAACAAAATCACAGGCGTGATTTGACGCTTACGTAACATCAACTTCTTTCATAACTGAAAGAAGTTGCAAGAAAGGTTCGCGCTTTCTTGAAAGCGCGGCAAAGCAAAAACTTTTTCGGGAAAAAGTTTTAAATAAGCTTTAAATAAGCTAAATCGCTTTGCTGGAAATAGCTATTTTTTGTAGTTCTGCCGAACGGTATACGCGGTAGTGTTTACAAATCTGTGGTTAGCTTATGCCCAGACTGGCGTGACTGGGGTTGGGGTTAACTGTAAGCTGAAATGCCTAAGGTTCGCATGAGCAGCTACGGGGTATCCAAGTATTTCGCTGTAAGACGCTAATAAAGATATATCAAAAAAGACCTTAGCATCAGCTTTTGCCGCTGCCAAGGTCTTGATTTTTATTTAGCTTCAGTCTTCCGCCAGCACCTGCCGCAAAAGCTCCAGCGCGCTCGCTTCGCTCGCTTTGTTCGTGCCCAGCTCACCGCGGAAGGCACGCGCGAGGATGGATTTCTTCATCAGGTCGATGGTTGCCAAGGCCTGCTCCGCTGCCTGCTGTGCTTTGCGCTCACGCGCCAGCAGGTCGTCGATGAGGCGCACGATTTCGTGCTGTTCGGGGAGGGTTGGGAGAGGAACTGATATTGCTTTAATGTTAAGTAAAGAAAGTTTACCTAATGTTGCGGACCGAATACGATCTTGAATATCATTTTGTGTATCGGGAGATTGCAGAAAATAGTTCAAATACATTGGCAGAGTAACCTTAGAAATTATTCTAGCAGCATTTTCTGTAAGATTAGCTCCATCTAACACACAAGGTATAACACCAGATTTACCAATGGTACCAACAATCGATATATACACATCATTCTTCGTTATAATATATCTACTAATAAGCGAAAACGTTTCTTCACTGATATAGTGTAAATCTGACATATCAATAGTATTTTCGCCAAAATCTGCTATTCTCAAATACGGGTGTAGTGTTTCTTCTTTAATTAACTGATGTCCTTTGGGTAATCTTTTACCACCTTTTACATCAGCAAATTCTCCAATAGTTTTCTCTTCCCAACTTTCATCGCTCACGCCGTTTTCCAAACGCCACTGCTTTGTCAGCTCGCCCGTAAATGCCTTGTGCAGAATTGCTGCCTTGCGCACGGCAAAGCTGTCTGCAACCTCCTGCAGTCGTTCCTTAGCTTCGTCGAGCTTGGCAAAAAGCTCTTCGATGCGCTCAACAATGCGTTGCTGTTCGGAGAGCGGAGGGAGAGGGAAAGGATATCCTTTTAATTTTTTTATACTTGTTCTAGCGCGCGTAATCCCCTGAGTATTTTCTTGAACTAACGTCTGAAAGAAATATGAATTGATGCCCTTACAACAAAAGTTATTATCAACCAAACTATTTGGTACAAACTTAACTGCATCCGATGACAACACATATTGCTGTTCATATGACGGACAAATAATTGCTCTACCAGCAGGCATCATTTTTGCAATAACAATATCACCTGCTTCAACTTTACTCCTTGCAATTACTTTTGCATGCTCAAATGTAGTATATTTTTTATTATCTTCTCTCCATCCATTTTCACCAATATTACTAAGTTGTATTATCCTAACTTCTTTGTTGTTAGTATAATGCTCTGTTTTTAAATTACTACCAAACGGACCATCTGCCATATCCTGAGCAAGACTTCCAAGCCTCACCCACACCCAATTCTCCGGCACCTCATAAGGCTGTTCCTCCGCAGGCACCAGCGCCTGCTGCAAGCGTTCTTCTATTGTCAACGCTGTCTTTTTCTTTGGCATTGCCAGCTCTCCTTTATAAGCAAACATGCTATTGCTTTAGTCTATAATTTATGATAAAATGTTTTTGACAACCGGTTCACGGGGTGGGATTGCCTTCATTCTCTACGAATGGAGGTGATGTCTATGGTATATTTCAGCTTTCAGGATTTAATGTCCTTTGGAATTTTTATCGTAGCATTACTTACGTTCATTTTTAAGAACAAAAATTAATAAAAAAGTTACGGACATAGAAAAACCGCCCCTTGACTTTGGCGAGCTCGGAGCGGATTTTTCTTAACTAAACTCGGCAACCCACCTCTGTGGGCGGTTGTCTTTTCTATATCTAATATACCACAGAATTCATAGCTTTGCAAGTTTTGAATTGTGCTCAATAAAAGAAAAACCGCCCCCTGACTTTGACGAGTACGGAGCGGATTTTTCTTAACCAACTTGGCAACCCACATTGTGGGTGTCCTTCATTCTACATATCTAGTATACCACAGAAGCCTTATCTTTGCAAGCTCCTCAGCTCCTGCGCCACACTCTGCAGCAAATCCACGGCCTCTGCCAGCTTTTCCGCAGCCTCCGCCGCGCTTTCCGCCGGGTCCGGCAAATCCTCGTAATCCAGCACGCTGTCATCCTTAATCAGACCCAAATCCAGACTGTTGCCCTTTTGCGCAATTTACTCACGCGTAAAGCACTGCCAGCGCTCGTCCGTCACCTTGCTTCTGTCCTCTGCCGTGTAGGCAGCCTCAAAGCCGGCAAAGTCACTCGCCTTCAGCAGGTTCGTCTTGCCGAAGGACGGCATATTAGCGCGCAAATCATAAAACCACACGGCCTTGGTGCTGTCCTTATCCGTTTTTTCGCGCGTAAAGAAAAGTACGTTGGTCTTGACACCCTGTGCGTAAAAAATACCCGTCGGCAGGCGCAGAATAGTGTGCAGATTGCACTTATCCATCAAATCGACACGAATCCTTTCGCCGTCACCGTCGGCAAAAAGCACATTATCCGGCAGCACTACGGCAGCACGCGCCTTGCCGTCAGCCTTCAGGCTGCGGTAAATGTGCTGCAGGAAGTTCAGCTGCTTGTTGCTCGTGGGATAGGTAAAGTCGTCGCGCGTTGCACGCTCGCCGCCTTTTTTCGTACCGAAGGGCGGATTGGTCAGCACCACGTCATAGCCCTGCATTTCCTTGCCTACGTCGGAAAGCGTATCGCCCAAAATAATTTTGCTCTGGATGTCGTGCAGCATAGCGTTCATCAGCGCCAGGCGGTGCGTATCATGCACCAGCTCGCAGCCGGTGAAGGCCTGCGTATATTCAAACTCTGCCGTTTCCTCGTCCAAGTCAAAGAAATCGTCCGTCTGCTCACGCACAAAATTGCTGGCAGCAATCATAAAGCCGAAGGTACCGCAGGCAGGATCTATTTGGAGACTATCATTAATACAATGTAACGAATTTAATTCCGATACTCCGAAACGATGAACCCCCACATGTCCAGAAAATGAACACCCTCGTAACGACACTAGGTGCATCGTTACGAGGATGTAGTTACCTTCGGCGGAAATTTCTCTATGAAGTTTTTATTTCGAGGAAATTAGCTCGCGTAGTTTATCTAGCATATGCTGAGTAGCAATCAGGCTACTTAAATCTGATATTGCCTCATCGTAACCGTCCCTCAGTGCCTCCACCAACCAGTATCTGGCGGTTTCGTAATAGTAATGAATTGAATCAATCGACCGTCCTTCATATTTTAGCGTTTTTAGTGCTTCTTCCGGAGACTCATCTTGTAGCCAATAACACCAAGTGTCCCATGCTCTTTTGCTAAAAGCCCCATAACAGGCCTTGGCTTCAATAATACCATGTTCAGCTGCGCATTTATAATACTGGCAGTCAAGTGAGTCCAAACTACCACTGCTGTAGCCAAAATGAAACCGCTCCCAAAGCCATATAGCGGCCACATTGTTTTTACAAACATCATTGTAGTATACCGGCACGGCATTTTCATAAAAGCCCTCAGTGTTCAACTCGGACATTACACTCTGCCATATGGTATTTTCTTGCTTCTCCCTCTCAATATAAGCACTAAAATAAGCACCGCTACTGTTATTATTACGAGTAGTTTCTATCGCGGCTCCTAACCAATAGCAAGCTTCCCAATTGCCGTTTTGAGCGGCCTTGCTTAGCCAATATAAGCCCAACAGAAGCGCGTTATCGCCTTCATACCTTTCATCGACAAACTTTAAGTACGAATAATGCTTTCCCAACTTAAGCATGGATTCCGGATTTCCATTCCTGGCTGAATCAAGCACCCTGCTAAGATTTCTTCTTATTGGCTTTATTTCCAGTCTTGATTTTTTCATAACTTATAGCGCCTCGCAATATTCACGAATCTTTTCCGCCATCAGTTCGCGGCGCTTTGCCAGAAATTCAGTGTAGTTGTTGATATCCATAAACTCAAAGCCTTCTGGGATACAGTTCTGCTGTAAGTTTTCCTTGAGTTTGTCTAAATCGGTAATTCCTCCATATATCGGCTTCCCTGTCTTGCACTGCTCTATAACAGTTGCCATATACTCACGAGGCGCTGCATCGCTGATTTTTATATTGATTTCCTGCTGCAAATACACATAGTTTGCGACCTGATTGTACTGTCCTTTAGGCAGATCATTTTTAGTCAGATAATTCTTAGGGAAGAGATGATGAATATCACCCCTGTTTTCCAACATGCTTTCTACACTAATCTGCTCAGATAAAAAGCCTTTATCGTGAGCCTTAACTTGCGCGATAAGGAACATATTGAAAAACGGACTGCTGGTGACAGATGTATCTAGCCTTTGTACGAGATTGACATTCCAATACGCATCAGAAAGATCGCCAGACTCTGTGAGTTTCAAATAGGCCATAGGATCATCCGAAGAAAAGAACCGTTTAATATCATAGTCAAACGTCGATTCTGGAGAACCCGAATAACGTCCGGTCAAAATGGAGAGAACCAGCCACCGACGTACAATCTTTTCAATGATAGAACTGTCAACTTTTCTCTCGTGCAACGCCAAGTACAACGCATAGGCAAAGTTCAAAACATTTTGCGAGCGAATCAGACTCCCCCTGACAATGCCGGCAGACTCAACAATCATCAGAAAGCGTTCGTAATTTGTTTTATTTACGGTCTGTAATACTGCTTCATGCAGTTTTCTAAAAGAATCCTCCTCTATTTCTATTTTGAATTCGCGCGTTTCAAAATCACGTCCAGAGAGCAGGCTTACCAAATCAGACAGTTTCCCGCGCTTGAACTTATAAGTAAATGCTACACGCAAAATATCGGTATAAGATGTTTTATATATAGGTGACACCTTTTCTGCCGCCCATCTTATAGCAGAGAAATCTGGCAGTGATGCGAATTCTTTGTCATTGGTCTGAATGTCTTTCAAATCAGCTGGAGATTCCAGCAAATGACAAAAATAATCGATAGTCTTTCTGGTTATGTTTCCTCCATACTCAGTATTCGAGGAAATTTTCGACATGACAAAGTCAGCCTGTGACAGTACCACGCCCTTGGAGTTGATGCGGATAAAAATATCCGTAACGCTATCAATATCCAAATCGTCCGCCAAGGTAATAACACCAAGGCTATTATTCTGAATTGCCTTCAATCTGTTAATGATATCATTGATTTTCGATGCCTGATCTGTTATTTCATTCTTCTGGCAAAACTGATTTACGAAATTAAACGAGTCAAACGTCGTCTTGAATACTTCAGAAATATCTGATATCCATTTACTGGAACGCTGGTTAGCGGAATTGGCTACTTCAAAAGTCTCATCAATGGGATTAAAGGCGATTTTTATCGTCTTCCACTTGTAGTGATCATCTAAGACTTCTTGCCCGACAATCGCCGCAGTCAGTGCCGTGATACGTTGCTGCCCATCAATCAATACTTTTTTGCCGGCAGCGGTTGTTCCATCCTTAAGTTTCACCTTAGGATTTTGCCAGATAATAATATACCCAACAGGAAACCCTTTATATAAGGAATCCAACAAATCACGAACTTTGGAAGCATTCCACACGAATGGACGCTGCATTTCTGGTATTGCAATTTCCTTGGACTTAATGCTTGCCAGTAGTGCCTCTACGGTATAATTATTTACATTGTATCGAGCCATCTTTTGGAGAACCTCCTAACGGTATCTTTTTCTATAATTATATCACGAAAATTATTCCTATAAAAATATCTCCTGATTGTAAGCAGCGTTGCCCTCCGCAGTATTTTCCTGCAGCATTTCTCTCAAGCCTAGGGGAGAAGGCCAGCCTGCCATAGCACGCGGTATATTGCCGCTTTGGCGTAAATCCGCAAACCAGATGCCGGATTCGTCTGCAGCAAATCATTGCCCTCATGGCGCGCTTCGTTGCCGCCCAAGCGCAGGCGGTGCATAATGCGTGCCAAATCCTCTGTGATATACTCTTCGTTTTCCAGCAGGCGGATTTTGTTTACCAGTGTATCCTTCATCTGATAAGGCATTGCTATATTGTCAAAGTCAAACATTTTATTAACGATATCTTCGCACAGCAGGCCCAGCTTAAAAAGGCAGGAGTTGGAATCGCTGTACAGATAGCGCTCCGCAAACTCGCCTGTTTTTTCCAAACCGGGAAATTGTGTGCGTAAAAAGCTGAAGCCAGATGCCATAAAAACGGCCTCCTTTGAGCTGTAAAAATGATAATAATATATTTATATTCGCCTTGAAACAAAATTTACCTGCTGAATATGTTTTCGCAAAAGGCAATACCGCTGTAATAAAAAAAGCTGCCTGCCCTCCTGCGTAAGGAAAGCAGGCAGCCATTAGCTCCGCAAGCCGCTATAAAGTAAAATAACCGCGCCAAGATTTCTCTTAGCACGGTTATCAGTTGTTATTTGAGCAATTCACGAACCATAACGTTAATACGTTTGCCATCTGCACGGCCTTTGGTTTTTGCCATAACTGCCGGCATTACCTTGCCCATATCCTTGGGACTTGTAGCGCCAACAGCAGCAATAACTTCTGCCACGATAGCCTTCAGCTCGTCATCGCTGAGAGCTTCCGGAAGATATTTTTTCAGTATAGCAATTTCTTCCTTAGCTTGGGCAACCAATTCGTCACGACCTGCTTTTTGGAATTCCTCAACAGAATCCTGACGCATTTTGACCTCTTTCATCAAGACAGCCAGAACCTCATCATCTGTAAGTTCCTTTTTGTCATTGATTTCAACATTTTTAATATTAGCACGCACCATGCGGATAACAGACAAACGCAGTTTACCTGCTTCTCTGTCCTTCATGGCCTGCTTCATATCAGCAGTCAATTGGTCTTTTATAGACATACAGCCCGCCTCCAATTATCTGGTTTTACGTTTTCTGGCTGCTTCGGATTTTTTCTTACGTGCAACGCTCGGCTTTTCATAGTGCTCGCGTTTTCTTACCTCAGAAAGAATGCCTGCCTTTTGGGTTGCTCTTTTAAATCTGCGCAGTGCGCTGTCTAAAGTTTCATTCTTGCCAACTTTAATTTCTGCCATCTGTTCTCCCTCCCTCCACACACTTAGGGAAGTGTATATGCAAATTAAGTTTTCAGCTGTTGCCAGCTAAAAACACTTACTGATTAATTATACAAGAAAAGACAAGCATTGTCAAGGTTTAGCACGGGGGCCAACCCAAAGCTTTGCCGCCAATTACGTGAATGTGTAAATGTTTTACTGTCTGACCGCCTTCATCGCCGGTGTTGATAACAATGCGGAAGCCTTTTTCGGCAATTCCGGTCTTTTCAGCGATCATTTTAACCTTGCCCAGCATGTATGCAACCAGCTCGGGGTCCGCAGTAGTGATGTTAGCTGTGTGGTCCTTAGGCATCAGCAGCACATGAACCGGAGCAGCCGGAGCAACGTCATTGATGGCAATCATTTTATCATCTTCGTACACTTTGGCAGAAGGGATATCGCCCTTAATGATTTTACAAAAAATACAATCCTCAGCCATTTCATGTCCCTCCTCTCATTTATCGTATCTAGTTATATTCTGTATTTATTTCTTTTATCCTGCTAAAGAAATAATTTTTTCACAAATTAATTCAATTCGCCCAGCAAAAAATCTTCTTTGATGCCGGTAATTTTTACCTTGGCAATGGTGTTTGCCAGCTCCTTAGTTCCTGGAACGACAACACGCAGATACGGACCGCACAGGCCCTCCATATGCTCATCGTCCACCGGCTGCTCAAACAGCACTTCCTCCACCTTGCCAACAGTGCTCTGCAGCATTTGCTGATGCAACTCCTCGTCCACCTTCGCCAGACGCGCCGCACGCTCGCTCTTCACTGCCTCGTCCACCTGCTCCGGCATTTCGGCAGCAGGCGTGCCCTTGCGCTTGGAATACGGGAAGATGTGCATTTTGGCAAAGCCGCATTGCTTGGCAAATTCCAGCGTAGTCACAAAGTTCTCCTCGGTTTCGCCGGGGAAGCCCACGATAACGTCCGTAGTAATTGCCACATCAGGCACCTGCGCACGGATTTCGTTCACCAGCTCCGTAAAACGCTTGGTATCGTAGGGACGATGCATAGCACGCAAAATCTTGTCGCAGCCGCTTTGCAGCGGCAAATGCAGGTGACGCTGCAGGCGCGATTCCTCTGCCATCAGCTGCAGCAGGCGCGGTTCCACCTCTACGGATTCCAAGGAACCGAGGCGCACACGCTGCACGCCTTCAACGCTCAGCGCTGCCTTTACTGCGTCGTACAAAGTAACGTGCTTGCCTTCCTTCGCCAGCTCCTTGCCGTAGCAGCCAAGGTGAATGCCGATGAGCACAACCTCCTTGTAGCCTGCGGCAACCAGCTTGCTAACCTCCTCGCGGATGCTTTCCAGGCTGCGGCTGCGCAGCGGACCACGGGCAAACGGGATAATGCAGTAGGTGCAGTATTGGTTGCAGCCCTCCTGAATTTTGAGGAAGGCGCGGGTTTTATCGGTTTCCGTGCCAACGCCCAGCTCCTCGAACTTAGTATCCACAGTCATCTGCTGCACATTGTCCAGAATCTCCGTGCGCTTGTGCTCCAGCGCCTCCCCAACCAGCTCCACAATGCGGCCGCGCTCCTGATTGCCGATGATTACATCAACACCTTCGATAGCACGCACCTCCTCCGGCGCAGTCTGCGGATAGCAGCCGGTAACAACCACCAAGGACAGCGGATTGTGACGCACAGCGCGGTTGATAATCTGACGCGATTTGCGCTGACCGGTATTGGTAACAACGCAGGTATTAACTAAATAAACGTCTGCCGGTTCACCGAAAGGCACAACCTCATAGCCCGACGCACGGAAAATCCCCTCCATGCTGGCAGTATCAGCCTGGTTGACCTTACAGCCCAGCGTATAAAATGCAATTTTTCTCATCTATGTTTAATCTCCTAAATCTCCTGTTTCATAAAAAATCGCTGAAATAGCGACAAGGCCTGCCGTTTCCGCGCGCAGAATGCGTCTGCCCAGCGATACGGGCACAGCGCCTGCGGCACGTGCCGCATCCAGCTCCGCTTCGCTTATACCGCCCTCAGGACCGATAATCAGCAGCAAATCTGTCAGCGCGCCCTTCGCCTGCGCCTCCTTCAGCGCAGCCTTCAGGCTCTTTTTATCCTCGCACTCGTAAGCGATAATCTTCGTAGCGCAGTCATTCGCCGCCAGCATCTGTGACATAGTCTGCACAGGCTGCACCTCGGGAATAATATCGCGCTTGCTCTGCTTGGCAGCGGACTCGGCAATCTTCTGCCAGCGCTCCACCTTCTTGGCAGCCTTCGCACCGTCAAGGCGTACTACAGAATGCTCCATAGCTACAGGCACCACGCTGTAAGCGCCCATCTCCACAGCCTTTTGGATAATGAACTCCATCTTCTCGCCCTTCGCCAGGCCCTGCGCCAAAATCAGGCGCACCGCCGGCTCATGGCTTTCCGCCAGCTTCTCTAAGCAATGCACAGTCACGCACTCGCTGTCAATCGCTGTAATCTCCGCCAGCGCACTCACGCCGTCGTCACTCACAAGCTGCAGCTGCGCACCCGGCTGCATGCGCAGTACCTTACTGATATGACGTGCATCCACGCCCTCAATAGTCATTGTTTCGTTATATAATTGCGGTACAAAAAAACGATGCATATAGGTTTCCTTTCTGTAAAAAATGATACCCCTCTCCGCCATCGCTTCGCGATGCCACCTCTCCCCAAGGAGAGGCTTGTTGTCTTCTTGCTTCGCAGGCTCAAGCCATGACGACGCAGATGACGTATTATACTCGGTCGCCCTTTTTATTATCTTCTTGCCTTCGCAGGCTCAATATTAACCTTATACCCCTTGATAAAGTTCTTGTTCATCGCACCGATAACCTTTTCGGCTACATCCTCCGGTACCTCAACAAAGGTAAACTTATCATAGATATTAATCAGACCGATATCACGTGCCGGAATGTCTGCCTCGATAGCAATGGTGCTGATAATATCCTTAACCATAATCTTCTGGCTGCGGCCGATGTTGATGAACAGGCGCACCATGCCCGGACGGCCGCCAGTGTTGCGCAGATCCTTGGAGAGGATATCCTCCTGCGGAGCCTCCAGAGCCTTAATGCCCTCCTGCATCAGCTTCAGAGCTGCGGCAGCAACTTCTTCTGCACTGTAATCATCAAGCAGGCTTTCGGCAATCGGCATATAGTCATGGTATGCGTTCAGCTCCAGCACAGTCTGCATCTTACTGATAATCTGGTCGCGCTGACGCTCGATAACGTTAGCAGCGGTAGGCAGCTGACGACGTTGGATTTTAGTCTTGACGGTACGCTCAATCAGCTTCAGCTGACGGAACTCACGCGGAGTGATGAAGGTCATAGCTACGCCGGTGTTGCCTGCACGACCGGTACGGCCGATGCGGTGAACGTAGCTTTCCGGATCCTGCGGAATATCAAAGTTGATAACGTGGGTAATATTGTCAACGTCGATACCGCGGGCAGCAACGTCGGTAGCAATAAGCACATCGACAGCGCCCTCGCGGAATTTCTTCATTACGCGGTCACGCTGGTTCTGGCTCAGGTCACCATGCAGGCCCTCAGCCATGTAGCCACGGCTGGAAAGTGCGATAGACAGGTCGTCAACACCCTTTTTGGTGCGGCAGAAGATAATCAGCTTGCCGTCGATTTCTGCATCCAGCAGACGGCACAGGCCTTCAATCTTATCCTTGGTTTCAAAATAGTATTGCTCAATCAGAGGTACAGTCAGCTCTTCCTTGGAAATGGTTACATTCTTCGGCGCCTTCATGTACTTCTTGGTCAGGCTCAGAATCGGACGGGGCATAGTTGCGGAGAACAGCAGAGTCTGGCGTTCAACCGGCAGGCTGCGCATAATTTCTTCGATATCATCAACAAAGCCCATATCCAGCATTTCGTCAGCCTCGTCCAGTACGAGGAATTTGATATGGTCCAGATGGATAGTACCGCGGTTGATATGGTCAATCAGACGGCCCGGAGTACCGATAACAATCTGCACATTGTTGCGCAGCGCACGGATCTGGCGTTCAATCGGCTGGCCGCCGTAAACAGGCAGCGCACGCACGCGGCGGGTACGGCCGATTTTGCCAACCTCTTCCGCAACCTGAATAGCCAGCTCACGGGTCGGAGTCATAATCAGCGCCTGAATATGCTTGAAGTCGGTAATTGCCTGCACCAGAGGAATACCGAAAGCAGCGGTTTTGCCGGTACCGGTCTGTGCCTGGCCGATAACGTCGTTACCTTCGAGCACCAGGGGAATAGTAGCGGCCTGAATCGGAGAAGGCTCTTCAAAGCCCATGTCAGTCAGGGCGGTTACAATTTTTTTGTCCAGCTCTAAGCTGCCGAACATCTCTTTTTGAATGGTCATTAATTTTTATCCTCCATATTGTTTTTTTCTTCTAATAATTTATCAATAGCCATGGAAATAGCTGTCTGAGCTATTCTCAGCTTATTTTCTGTTCTTGTCGACATAAAACGGTGCTCCTGACAATATACCACGTCGTCGGTAGCAACGGCAATATATACAAGGCCTACCGGCTTGCCCTCGCTGGCTCCCGGTCCGGCGTTGCCCGTAATGCTCACACCGTAATCACTGCCCAGCTGCTTGCGCACGCCCAGCGCCATTTCGCAGGCGGTTTCGCGGCTGACAGCGCCGTATTTGGCCAGCGTATCTGCCTGTACATTGAGCAGCTTCTGCTTGGCCATGTTAGTATAGCTGACGATGCTTCCCAGCAGATATTCGCTGCTGCCCGGCACATCCGTAACCAGGCTGCTGGCAAGACCGCCGCTGCAGGATTCCGCAAAGGCAATAGTTTTGCCCTGCTTCAGCAGCTCTTGCCCTAAGCAGGCCGCCAGAGTGGCATCATCCACACCGTATATATAATTATCAACGCTCTTGCGTACCTTGGCTTCCATAGCGTCGAGCAGCTTAACTGCCTCTTTATCATTGGCAGCCTTCGCTGTAAGCCTGATGAGAATTTCACCGTAGCGGGCATAAAGCGCAATCGTCGGATTCGTCTGCGCCATAATCAGCTCGTCGAGCTTGGCAGCAACCATAGATTCGCCGATACCGCGCAGATGCAATGTGCGCGACATGATAATGCCGTGCTTGCTGAAGCGCTGCAGCATTCGCGGCAGCAGCTGCTTTTCGCACACATCCGTAAGCTCGCTCGGAGGTCCGGGCAGCATAATGAAGATTTTATCCTTATATTCCAGCCACAGTCCGGGAGCGGTACCCACATCGTTCTGCAGTACCTCGGCCCCGATGGGAACATACGCCTGCTTTTCGTTATTTTGCGAAGGGCAAAGTCCCTTCTTGGCAAAATATGCATCTATGCGTCCCCATGTATCCAAATCGAGATAGCCTTCGGTATGACATACCTCCATCACCATCTCCTTGGTAATATCACCGCGCGTCGGCCCCAAGCCACCGCTAGTAATGATGATATCGGCGCGCTGCATAGCCTGCTCCAGCACTGCGCGCATACGCTCCGGGTTATCTCCGACCGTAGTGTGATATAAAACATCAAAGCCTATATTGTTCAGCTTGCGGGATAAATACTGCACATTGGTGTTTAAAATTTCACCCAGCAGCAGCTCCGTCCCGGTAGTAATGATTTCAACCTTCATCCTGCTGTCACCCTCTCACCGGTTATTTTGACTCTTACAGCAACGCTCTTAAACCAGCTCTGCCACCATTTCATAGGTAAAGCCTTGCAGAATACGCACTCTTACCATCTGGCCTACCTCCAGTTCGGCGGCATTTTCGATAAAGATATTGCCGTCGATATCGGGTGCCTCGTGATAGGAACGTCCTACCGCAAGAGCGGGGTTTTCTTCATCAAAGCCTTCGACGATAACGTCCAGCTCCTCATCCTCGCGCTCCTGATGGATTTCTTCGGAAATACCTGCCTGCAGCGCCATCAGCTCATGATAGCGGTTTTCCTTAACTTCAGGCTCAATCTGGTTTTCCATAGCGCCGGCCACAGTGCCCTCCTCCTGAGAATACTGGAACACGCCTGCGTTTTCAAAGCGCTGCTTTTCAACAAAGTCCATCAGCTCCGCAAAATCCTCGTCGGTTTCACCGGGGAAGCCCACGATGAAGGTAGTGCGGATAGTAATTCCCGGAATACGCTCACGCAGCTTGGCCAGAAGCTCTTCTACCTGCGCACGTGTATCGTAACGGTTCATGCTATCAAGCAGTCTGTCGCTGGCATGCTGCAGAGGAATATCAATATACTTGCACACCTTGTCGCATTCGGCAAAGGCTGCAATCAAATCGTCCGTAAAGTTGTTGGGATACAGGTACATAACGCGAATCCACTTAATGCCCTCCAGCTCGTTGAGATCACGCAAAAGCTGCGGCAAAAGCAGCTTGCCGGTGAGGTCCTCGCCGTAGCGGGTGGTGTCCTGCGCAACTACAATCAGCTCCTTGACGCCGTGAGCAGCAAGGCTTCTTGCCTCTGCCATAACCTCATCATAAGGACGGCTGGTGTAGGGACCGCGCAGCTGCGGAATAATGCAGTAGGAGCAGCAGTTGTCGCAGCCCTCGGCAATTTTCAGATACGCCATGTAATCAGGCGTAGTCAGCATTCTGGGCGGAGCCTGCACATTTTTGCTTTCCAGCTTCTGCAAATGCTTTACGCGCTTGCCTGCCAGCACCTGGTCGATAACCCAACCGATATCGGTAAAGCAGTCGGTGCCGACGATAGCGTCAACCTCCGGCATGCTTTCGAAAAGCTCGTCTGCATAACGCTGGCCGAGGCAGCCTGTCATAATCAGATACTTGCAGCTGCCCTCCTCCTTGTATTGCGCCATTTGTAAAATTGTGCTGATGGATTCCTCCTTCGCACTTTCGATAAAACCGCAGGTATTAACAATAATCAGTTCGGCATCTGCGGGATCATTGGTAATCTCCAGCTGCTTATCCTTGATAATACCCAGCATAACTTCAGAATCTACCAGATTTTTGGGACAGCCGAGGCTGACCATACCTATTTTCATTCTTTACCTCCAAAACCTGCTGCCCTCACTCTAGCTGTCGGGACAGCAAGCAAGAGCATAAATCACTATAATCTAATCACTATTCACTGATGACTAATGACTAATCACTAATCACTATTTACTGAATCTTACCTTACTCAGCCACTTATTCGTCAGGCTGTCCTGCTTAACAGGCTCCAGATAGCTGCTGTTGAGCCAGATTTTATCGCCATCGGCGGCAGCCTCATCAAAGCCACGCGGGAACAGGAAAAGATAGCCTGTAGCGTTTTCCTGTGCTATCGCCTGCACCTGCTCGCTTGTCAAAAGCCATTCCATAACCGCAAGGCCCTGCAAATCATCGGCAGTGTTCTTAAACAGGCCTACGCAGAAAAGATTTACCGGCGTGCCCTCCTTAGGATAGACAACATAAGCGGGAAATTTATTTTCCAGATATTTAAAAACGTAGCTTTGTCTGGTTATGGCCACATCCGCATCACCCACCGCCGCCATGCGCACAGGTGTAAAGGGAAACTTGGAATATTGCCCGATAAAGCGGTTGATATTGCCTAAATACTCCAGCGATTCATCCTCGCCGAAGCGGTCTGCCAGACCTGCCAGAAAGTTTTGCGTGCTGTTGCTGTCGGATAAATTTTCCAGAGCAATGCGCATCTGCTCTTTTCCTGTTAAATCCTGCCAGCTGCAGATATTGGCCTGACCGACAGTACGTGCATACTGCTGGTTGACCAGAAAAACTATCGGATCATAGAAAACACCATACCAGTTCAAATCTGCGTCACGGAACTTCTGCGGCAGTCTGTCGCCATCGGCAAAGGCCACAGGCTTCAGCCTTCCATGACGCTTCAGTCCGGCAAGCGTGCGCTGCTCGGCCAGCACAACGTCCGGCAGCTCCCCGCCGGGCTTCAGCTCGTAAACAGCCTTCAGCTGCAGCTTAGCCTTATTATCCTTGTTAAAGGCATCCACCAGATTTTCAGTAAATTTATTATCAAGCTCGGAATACAGGATAATGGTTTTTGCCCCTGCGTTCTGTACAGGAGCAGGCTGCTCACCGCAGCCTCCCGTCAGTATTCCGGCCAATATCAGCACTAAAAAGATACAACGGATCATCTCATCCCTCCGTTACTATCTGCGACGCTTATCCTCACGCCTTTTTCCACCGGTACTGCCTGAAGCGGTACTGCGCGTTGCCTTACGCGCTCCACTGCCCGCAGTACTGCGGGTTGCATTACGTTTCGGTCCGCGAGATGCATCACGCTTTGCGCCGCGCTGCTCCTGCTCCGTATGCAGCAAACATTTAGGTCCGCTGCCCACAAGGTCCATACGGCCTGCCTTCTGCAGCGCCTCCAGCACCAGCTTACGGTTACGCGGAGTACGGTACTGCATCAGCGCACGCTGCATTGCTTTATCATGCGGATTACGGGCCACAAATACGGTTTCGCCGCTTTCCGGGTCGATGCCGGAATAATACATCGCCGTCGCCGCACTGCCGGGAGTAGGAATGAAGTCCTGCACCTGCTCCGGATTGTGCTTGATATCACGCAAAAACTCTGCCAGCTCAATAGCATTGTTCAGCGTGCAGCCCGGATGGCTGGAAATAAAGTACGGTACCAGATATTGCGGCAGGCCGATTTCTTTATTTTTTTGCGCATAAAGGCGCATAAACTTCAGATACACTTCCTTGCCGGGCTTGCCCATACGCGCCAGAACCTGCGGTGCGATATGCTCGGGCGCCACCTTCAGCAGACCGCTGATGTGATAGCGGCACAGCTCGTCCAGAAACTCCTGCTTTTTATCCGCCAGCATATAATCATAACGGATACCGCTGCGGATAAACACCTTCTTGACGCCCGGTAAAGCGCGCAGCTTGCGCAAAAGCGCTATATAATCGCTGTGGTCGGCATCAATATTGGGGCACGGCTTGGGGAACAGGCACTGTCTGTCCTTGCACACGCCGTATTTCAGCTGCTTGGCACAGGAAGGATGGCGGAAGTTGGCTGTAGGGCCGCCAACGTCATGGATATATCCCTTGAAGCCGTCCAGCTGCGTCAGAATTTTAGCTTCACGCAGAATAGATTCATGGCTACGCGCCTGAATGATGCGTCCCTGATGCGCATGAATAGCGCAGAAGGAACAGCTGCCGAAGCAGCCTCTGCTGCTGACTAAGCTGAACTGAACCTCCTCGAGCGCTGCAACGCCTCCCTTGGCATCGTAGCTCGGATGCCACTTACGCATATAGGGCAAATCGTAGATAGCGTCCATCTCCTCCATCGTCAGCGGGAAGATGTTCGGATTCTGTACGATATATTTCTTCTGTCCCTTCTGGACTACGATTTTGCCATAAAACGGGTCCTGCTCCTTGCTCTGCAGCTTGAAGGCTCTGGCAAATTCCCTGCGGTCGTCCTTGATAGCCTTCCAGTCGGGAAGCTCCACATATTCCTCATCAGGCAGAGTGTCGGACATATACGCCGTACCGCGGATATAATGCATATCCTCGGCAGAAGCACCGCCGGCAAGATAATCGGCAATTTCCACTACCTGCTTTTCGCCCATGCCGTAAACCAAAAGGTCCGCGCCGCTGCTCTCCAGAATAGAGGGCATCAGCTTATTTTCCCAGTAGTCGAAATGCACAAAACGGCGCAGGCTGGCTTCAATGCCGCCGATAATTACAGGCATATCCGGCCACAGCTGCTTGACGAACTGCGCATAAACGGCCGTAGCATGGTCGGGACGCTGTCCCACCGCGCCGCCTGCGGTATACTTGTCGACAGCACGCTCATTCTTGGCTGCCGTATAACGGCACAGCATGGAGTCAAGGTTGCCGCCGGAAATAAGCACGCCCAGTCGCGGCTTGCCCAGCTCTGCCAGATATTCTGCTTTATCCCAACGCGGCTGGCACAGCATAGCTACCTTGTAGCCCTGCGCCTCCAGTACACGGCAGATTACTGCCGGACCGAAGGAGGGATGGTCTACATAAGCATCGCCGCTGATAAACAGAAAGTCAATCTGCTCCCAGCCACGCTCGGCAATTTCCTGAGCGGAAATCGGTAAAAACTGTTTCATGAAAAACTCCTGAACAAATTATTATTTCTTCTTATCGGCCTTCACTTCGCCGGCAGCCTGCGGCTGCTGCGGCTCAGCCTGCTTAACCTCAGCCTGCGGCTTCGGTTCCTCTGACTTCGGCGCAGGTGCGGCTGCAGCGGGCTGCGGTGCTGCTTCCTGTACTGCGGCAGCAGGTGCGGCCTTGGCTTCGGCTACGGGCTGCGGTGCAGCCTCCTCTGCCTTAGCTGCGGCTGCAGGCTGTGCGGGAGCGTTGCGCAGATAAGTCTTCACGGCCACGCCATGCTCGCCCTTCAGGTCAACAGCCTCGCCGTTCACCTTGATGCGTACAACGCCGATATTGCCGTACTTGACAATCAGCTTATCCTTAGCCTCGAAATGCTTGCTTTCCTTAGCATGCAGAATGCCGGCAAAAAGCTCCTTGCCGTCGGCACTTGCCTCCAGCCAGCAGTCACCTTCAGCCTCCAGGTCAACGGTAACCTTGTCCAGCACTGCGGGTGCTTTAGCTTCGGGCTTAACCTGCTCGGTCTGCTTGGCCTCATCCTTAGGCATATTTTTAAAATAGTTAATCGTAGCGGGAATAGCAAAATAGCCTGCCGTGAGCACCGCTACCGCTGCTAAGCCTGCCAGACACTGCTTCATCGGCAGCTTCGGCAAACCCGGCATTTCAAAGTGGCCTGTACCGCTGCCAATATCACGCTTATCCTTCAGCTGGATGTTGAGGCGGACCTTTTCCACCTCGCGGATACCCTTGCTGCGTACAGCCTCTGCCGCCATACCGGCAGCACTTGCTTTATATTCATTAACAAGCTCCGGACCGTTCAAGCCCAGATAATTACCGTAGTTGCGGATTATTCCCTTCAGGAAAACCTCGCCCGGAGTCTTGTCATATTCGTCATTTTCTACAGCCTGCAGATAACGGCTGCGGATACTGGTAGCCTTTTCGGCATCAGCAAGAGAGATACCCTTAGCCAGTCTTGCTTCTTTCAAAATTGCGCCGACAGTCTTTTCCTTATCATCCATTTCGCCTGCACCTCCGCTTATTCACGGCGCAGGAAGCGTTCCTCTGCTTCCTTACGCGACATTATAACCTCTCGTGGCTTGCTGCCTACGGATTGACCGACAATGCCCAGCTCCTCCATGGTATCAACCAGACGCGCCGCACGCGTATAGCCTATGCGGAAGCGTCGCTGCAGCATGGAGCTTGATGCCTGCCCCATGTCCAGCACAAGGCTCAGGGCATCCTCAAAAAGCTCATCCTCTGCAGGCGCATTGGAGCCTGCATCCTCGGCATTATGGCCTTTATTATCACATTCCAGCTCCTGCTCTGTTACTTCTTCACTGTAATTTACAGGAATGGACTGCTTGATAATGAAATCTACTATTTTATTCAGCTCATCATCGCTGACGAAGGCACCCTGCACACGCACGGGCTTGTTGTAGCCCATGGGGTAAAAGAGCATATCGCCCTTGCCCAGCAGCTTTTCGGCACCGCCCATATCAATAATGGTGCGCGAATCTGTCTGCGAGGATACGGCGAAAGCAATACGTGAAGGAATATTCGCCTTGACGATGCCTGTAATAACATCTACGGACGGGCGCTGGGTTGCCAGAATCAGATGGATACCGGCAGCGCGGGCCTTCTGTGCCAGACGCAGGATGGCATCCTCCACATCAACCTTGGCTACCATCATCAGGTCTGACAGCTCGTCGATGATGATTACGATATAGGGCATCTTTTCGGCGGCCTGTGCGTTATATGTTTTGATGTCACGCACACGGCTGTCGGCAAACGCCTTATAACGGCGCTCCATTTCCGCTACCGCCCAGTGCAGCGCGCTGGCTGCCTTTTTCGGCTCGGTGACAACAGGTGTCAGCAGATGCGGAATACCGTTGTAATTAGACAATTCTACGACCTTAGGGTCGACAAGAATCAGTTTAACCTCGTCCGGGGTAGCACGGTACAAAAGACCGGCGATAATCGTATTGATGCACACCGATTTGCCGGAGCCCGTGGAGCCTGCTACCAGAAGATGGGGCATTTTCGCAAGGTCGGCGGAAATAATATCACCGCTGATATCCTTGCCCAGACCGATGCACAGATGCTCCTTGGCATTGCGCACACTGCCTGCCTCCACAACCTCACGGAAGCACACGGGATCGTTCTTCGTGTTCGGCGCTTCGATGCCGATGGCAGATTTGCCGGGAATCGGCGCCTCGATACGCACACCGGGAGCAGCCAGACGCAGGGCAATATCATCCGCCAGGTTCACCACCGAGCTTACCTTCACGCCTGCCGCAGGCTCCAGCTCAAAGCGGGTAACCGACGGTCCGCGTGTTACGGCAACAACTCTGGCGCGCACCTTGAAGTCTGCCAAAGTCTGCTCCAGCACAGCACATTGATCCATGATGTCCTTCTGATAGGTGGACGGGTCACTGGCCTTCGGCGTATCCAGAAGCTCCAGCGGGGGCAGCTGATAGCTGCTCGCGGCCTGCGCTTCGGGCTCATATGCTGCAGCGGTCTGCTGAGCAGGCTCCGCTGCGGCAATTTTATCTGCGCTGTCAAAAATCGTTACGGCCGGCTTCTCCGGTTCGGGCTCAGGCTGCGGCTCTGCCTTAACAGTCGCTGCAAACGCTGCAGCCTCCTCGCGATAGGTATTGCGGATTACGGAAGCAGGACGCTCCGGCTCAGGCTCAGGTTCGGCAGCCTGCGGCTCCGCATCATCCAGAAAGCGGCTGTCCGGCTCGTAATCATCGTCATAATTGATAATCGGTCTTACAATGACCTCGGGTTTGGACTGCTCCCATTCTGGCAGCTGCACCGGGTCACGCTCTATTTCCTCTTTTAAAGGTGATTTTTCGTAAACACTCTTGTTTTTGGTAAAGCCTAAAATGCTTCTGAAGGCACTTTTCTTCTGCACGCCCTCGTTGAAGGCATCAAATTCGGGGCTGGTATAGTTGCTGATAACGTTATCCGCAGGAGCGGCATGCTGTTGAGGCGCGGCACTCTTGCGCTTGAACACAGCTCTTACCGCAGGCTCCGGATGCACGCGCTCCTCCCTCACCTTATCACCTGGGCGCACCAGCGTAATCTCATCGGAGGTCAGGTAATCCTGCCACAGCTCCCACCATTTGCGCAGCGGCAGCACCAGGCCAAGCAGCCACAGCCAGCCTAAGGCCAGAATGACGTAAACCGTTACATCACCGGCAAAGGAACGCAGCAGCTTCAGCAAAAGGCCGCCTATAAGACCGCCGCCCTCCGCTATCAGCGAAGGCTCCAGCTCAGAGCCAACAGGCACAAAAACATGATGAGCTGTGCCTGTAAGGCACAGCGTCACCAAAGTAAAAATTAATGTTCTCTTGTTAAAAACACCAAATTGTCCTTTAAGCAAAGCAAAGGACGCAGCAAAGAAAGCCAAAGGCAGCAGAAAGATACCCTTACCCAGCAGATACAGCTCCACCAGATAAGCATAATGCATTACGCCGTCCTCAGCCGTCATAAGAAGAGCGGCTGCAAACAGCAGACCCATAAGCAGGCAGACAACGCCGACAGGGCGCGAGTAGCTTCTATTCTGTTGCTTCCTTCTTCTTTCCTTGCGCAAGATAAGACAACTCCTAAAATCGCAGCTGCCGGCAGTCATCCTTTATCAGCTGACTGCTGACAACCGTTCACAAAAAACTATTCACTAATCACTAGTCACTGAAAACTATCAAATCTCCATGATAATCGGCAGAATCATCGGACGGCGGCGGGTTCTTTCGAACAGGAAGCGTCCCAAAGAATCACGCACGGTAGACTTGATTGCCGACCATTCGGAAACATTGTTTTCCTCGCAGCGGTCAAGCGCAGCCTGCACCTTATCGCGTGCTTCATCCATCAGGTCCTCGGCCTCGCGTACATAAACAAAGCCGCGGGAAACGATATCCGGACCGGAAACTACATGGCAGGATTCCTTGTCGATGGTTACAACAACAATCATAATACCGTCCTGAGAGAGCTGACGGCGGTCGCGCAGTACGATGTTGCCTACATCGCCGACACCCAGGCCGTCAACCAGCACCTTGCCTGCAGGCACCTTGCCGTTAATGGTAATGCTGCTCTTGGTCAGCTCGATAACGCTGCCGTTTTCACCGATAACAATGTGGTCTGCCGGCATGCCAAGGGATTTAGCCAAGTTAGCATGCTTAACCAGGTGACGGTATTCACCGTGCACAGGCATGAAGAAACGCGGACGCACCAGATTGTGCATCATCTTGATTTCCTCCTGGCTGGCGTGGCCGGAAACGTGGACGCCGTTGCTCTTTTCATAAATAACGTCCGCACCCAGCTTGTACAGATGGTCGATAGTACGGGAAACGAGCTTTTCGTTACCCGGAATAGGTGTAGCAGAAATAATTACTGTATCACCGGGCATAATATCAACCTTTTTATGGTCATTCATAGCCATACGGGTGAGCGCGCTCATCGGCTCGCCCTGACTGCCGGTGGTGATAATAACAACCTTTTCCGGCGTATAGTTATGAGTTTCATCAATATCAATCAAAACGCCCTCGGGAACCTTTAAGTAACCCAGCTCCTTGGCGATATTTACAACATTCACCATGCTGCGGCCGATAACTGCTACCTTACGGTCGTACTTCACAGCAGTATCAATAACCTGCTGGATACGATGTACGTTAGAGGAGAAGGTTGCTACTATAATACGGTGCTTAGCATAGCGGAACTCCTCGTCAAAGGTCTGGCCAACCATTTTTTCGCTGGGAGTGAAGCCCGGGCGCTCGGCGTTGGTGCTGTCTGCCAGCAGGCAGAGCACGCCGCGGTCGCCGTATTCGGCAAATTTATTGAATTCCATAACCTGTCCGTCAACAGGAGTGTGGTCGATTTTGAAGTCACCGGTGTGGATAATAACACCGATAGGAGTAGTAATCGCGATAGCAACAGCGTCGGGAATGCTGTGGTTTACGCGGATGAAATCGAGCTTAAAGGCACCGGCGTTAATCTTGTCACCGGGTTTTACTACGTGCAGGTTTTCGTTGCCTACACCGTTTTCCTTCAAGCGGCCTTGTAAAATACCCAGAGTAAGTGCGGTACCATAAACGGGACAATCAATTTGTTTCATAACATAGGGCAGCGCACCGATATGGTCCTCGTGACCATGTGTCAGAAAGATACCCTTAATTTTATCTTTATTCTCAACCAAATATGTAATATCGGGAATAACCAAGTCAATGCCGAGCATATCGTCTTCAGGGAACATCAGGCCTGCATCAATCAGGATCATGTCATCCCCGTAACGGAATACCGTCATATTTTTACCAATTTCGCCCAAACCACCCAGCGGGATAATCTGGACCTTATGTTGAAATTTACCCAAAAAAAATACACCTCCATTTTTTATTTTACATTCTTCCGTACAAATGTAGAAATTGAATTTGATACTGTGTCCGCACACATACTCTCTACTTTATTATACACTAAATATGGGCTATTGACAAATAGTGATACATATTTTTTGTGAAAAGTTTGTTGCCAAACGGATGATTTTTTGGCAGAGGAATAGCGCACGAAAAAAGGCTGAAGCAATGCGCGCCCCCTTCCCTTGACATTCCCTTCCATTTCAAGTACACTTAAACTAAGTTCTTGAAAACCGCAAGTAAGCATAAGCCTCCGGCTCATTTACCTGCGGACAATTAAATAAGCAGTATATCCTGCAGATGCATCTTTTCTGCAGAAGCTTAAGCAAGGCCATTTATATTTATATTTATATGGTACATTCTAAGAGTAGTACAAACTGACGATTTTTTATCGTCAGGGTACTGCTCTTTTTTGTTTTTTAGGCGCTTTGCAACTGCTTATGTATTTTTTTATTCACATGTGTTAAAATGAAAGGAGAAAAACCATGCAAGACCTGGCAACAAAATTTGCAAACCTGACAATCCAAAGCGACTTCATCTTCAAGAAGGTTATGTCGCGCAAGCGCATCTGCAAGCATCTGCTGGAGGAGCTGCTGCAGATTGAGATTGCGGATATCAACTATCTGGAGGCAGAAAAGACGCTTGAGCCTGAGTACACCAGCCGCGGCATCCGCCTTGATATCATCGTAGCGGACGATAAAAACACGCATTATAATCTGGAGATGCAGGTGAAAAACAATAAAAATCCCGATACGGATACCTACGTCCTGCCCAAGCGCTCACGCTATTATCAGGCGCTGCTTGATATTGATTTGCTGCAGAAGGGACAGCCTTATGACCTGCTGCCACCGACATTTATCATTTTTATCTGTGTTTTTGATTTCTTTGAACAGGGTAATTATGTTTATACCTTTAAAAAGTGTTGTCTGGAGAATCGGGAGTTGGAGCTTCCGGATGAAGCAACTACTATGCTGTTGAATACTAAGGGTACGCATGGCGATATTTCTAAAGACATCAAGAGCTTTTATGATTATGTAAACAACCACATTGTAACTACTGATTTCACCAAGCAGATTGATGATGAAATCAGCTATCTCAAATTAGATACGAAAGTGAGGCGAGAATTTATGCTTATGGAAGCACGTTTATTAGATGAGAGGCGTGAAGGCATTGCCGAAGGTAAGGAAATAGGACTTGCTGAGGGTGAAGCTATCGGTCTTGCTAAAGAAAAACTCGCTACTGCTAAGCGCATGCTGTCCAAGGGATGCTATTCTCTCGAGGTTATCGCTGAGCTTACAAATTTATCTCTCGCTGATGTGGAGAAGCTGAAGGAAGAGCAAGCTGAGCAAGCCTGATACGCACACACAACATTAAAGTAAAGGCGTTCTACCGCAGTTGGGTAGAACGCCTTAAGTTTAATGTGCTCTTATGCTGTCAGCTTGGACGCCAGCTCACGCACCTCTGCTTCCGAAAGTTTGGAGTGGCGCACGGTGAATTCGATGCTCATGCCATCTGCAAGGAGGCCTTTAGCAAGCTCGACTTTGTTTGCTTGTGCTTCTTTAGCAGCTTTTTCTGCTGCTTTCATAGCAGCTTCTTTTTCTCTCTTTGCAAGTAATTTTTCAAATACATCGCCCATATTCGTCAACCCCTTTTCTGTTTCCTTAAAATATCTTGCTTTTTCAGCTAATCCCGGATAATACATATCATCTGGATTACTACAATTAAAATCATGCATCAGACGTCCGAGTGGTGTGTTATCCTTAATTTTATTATTTACATAGATGATGTGCGAACCATCAGCAAAAGCTGCATTGTTTTCTTCTATTTTTCTACTGATGTGATATATCGGCAACCCGCCCTTCAGCACGTCATACTGCGTGATAAAGATAACGTAATTATCCGGCAGCTTTTGGTATAATTCGCCCTTCGGCAGGCTGTGAGCATCCAGCAGACTCAGATGATAGCGTGCTCTGCGTGCTGCAGCGCCACTACTGCGGTTCTGTACTTCTACATTGAAAAGCCTGCCGTTTTCTTCCTGCGCCAGAATGTCCAGATGCAGGTCATGTCCTGACAGGTTTTTCAGCTTCTGCTGCGTTACTGCTTTTATTACCTTTATCTTATCATTATTTAAGATAATTCGCAACAACAACGCTGTACGCTCCGTATCATTTTCGAAGACCTTGTTCATGAAAATATCATCCATTAAAGTTAATTTGGCAATAGATTCTCTGGTATCTTCTCTCAGATTTACCATTCGTTCAACTCCCTTCAAAAAACACCTTATGTACTACTCAATAATACATAAGGCGTTCGTGACGCTGCAGTGACCATACTCCGGACAGATGTGCAAAATCTTATGGGTTTATATTATCAGATAATTGCGATAATGTCAAGAATAGTGTGAAAATTCTTTAATCGTGTTTGACAAATCAGGCGTTCTACCGCAGTTTGGCAGAACGCCTTTAGTGTTTTATGTTCGCCTTACGCGCCATTTCTTCTTCTCGCGTCAGCTTTACTTTCTCTTTACAGCACTTCTTCGCGCGTCAATGCAGCGCTGCACCTCCGCCACACAGTCGGCAAGGTGTTTTTTTATTTCCGTTTCCCAGAAGCGCAGCACCATCCAGCCGTTATCGCGCAGTTCGATGGTATTTTCGAGGTCACGCTCCACATTGCGCCTGATTTTTTCGTGCCAATATTTTACGTTGGTCGCAACGTCGTAGCGCTCCAAACTCTTTCCGTGCCAGAATTCCCCGTCACAGAATACTGCGATTTTGTACTTGGTAATAACGATATCCGGATGGCAGCTGCACACCTTATAGTTCTTGCGGTAGCGGATGCCCTCGTGCCACAGGGCCTTGCGCAGAAGGATTTCTATTTTTGTATCCTTGCTGCGGATGGCCTGCATGTTTTTATGGCGTTGTTCCTTGGTCAGCTTGTCCATGATTGCTGCAATGCTCCTCGATGATTTCTGCCAGCTGCCGAATATCGGTTTCCGAACGCTTCTCGGCAATCTGCATCAGGTGCTTAACGTCCAGCAGAACGCCCTGAATATGCTCGTACTCCTTGCCTCTGCCCTCGCCGGCATCCTTCCACAGCGCCACAGCCTCGCCTGCATAATGCAGCGTGCCTGCGTTTTCCTCCGCCCAATGGTTTTTGTCAAACGGCATGAGGAAGGCGTTGTAGATAACGCTGTCCGGATTTTTGAGGTCCGCCTGCGCATCAATATATTCGCCGTAGGTTATCTGCTTGTTGATTGAAGCTGATTCCGGCAAATCGAAAGGGTTCTTCGTCGCACCGTATTTATAATACTTCGCGTCAAGCACATAGATATTATTGTTGTGCAGCATAATAGTATCAGGCTCCAGCTTGGAGTTATCACACTCCTTACCGCTGCGCGCCAGCTTCCACTTCGTTTTCGGGAAATAGCGCTGCTTGTCGCTGATACCGAAGGCCGTGTCAATCATCTTTTCCCAGACATACTCAAACCTGTTCGTGCCAAAGGTAAAGCTCGTTTCCCTCATGCCCTCGTCAGGCTCGCTGTTGATGATTTTCAGCATATTGGCAAAAAGCATCTTGTTTGCATCGTTAAAAGTACGGCACAGCTTCTCCTGCAGCGCCGCGCTGAACCATTGACGATGGAACGGGATTTGCGGCTTGGGCGGTTCGTAATCCGTGAACAGCCAGCCGAAGCGGATAAAGCTCAGATAAACGCAATACTGATGAATCAGGGTTATCAGGTCATTTTCGTTGATAACGTTCTTCTTCGTGATAAAGTCCAGATAATAGATATCCGCTTCCTGAATAACAGGCTTCTTCTGCTTAATTGTGCGGTTCCAGTGGATTTTACCGCGCTTGGATGAAGCATATTCCACAATGCCTTCCTTGTAGTAGCCTCGGGTGACAAAGTCCATAATGATGTAGATATAGGCATACATCGGCGTTTCCGTCGCTGCGTCCTTTTCGCGCTTAAAGCCGCTTTTGCTTTCCGTATGGCTGCTGTACAGCGCCAGTGTGTGGAACAGCAGCAGCAAATCCTCGCGCAGCAGCTTGTCATCATCCTCGGACGCTATGGCGTACCCCAGCGGAAAGGAAACCGTGTAATCCTTGCCGTCAAATTCCAGGCCGACAAAGGTATCGGTTTTTCTGTTGGTATTGATATGGCATCTGTCCTTGAGCAAGGTGCTCACTCCTCGCCTGCCGGTTTTTGAGCCGGATTATCTTCTGCAGCGCTCTCCGCTGCTTCTTCCTCGGATGTCTTTTCTTCCGCAGTTTGAGCCTGCTCTGCTGCCATTTCGGCCATCTTCTTCTGCATCTCGTTGTAAACCTCGGGCACCAGTACCTTTTTCAGCGGATCTTCTGCACTTTGCTTTTCAATCTTAGCCTTTGCAGCATCCTCATAGGCTTCGATTACAGCGGAAAGACCTTGGCTGCAGTCATTGAAGAGTTCCTTTCTTCCCAGCTTAAAGGCATCATCCCACAGGTATTTGAGCACCTTTTCCGCAAAGCGCTCTGCATCGTCCAGATCGTTGTCCGTGGCGAAGTACACGCCAAGGCTTTTATCTTCTGTACCGCCAAAGCCAAGGTTGGCCGTGTGCATTTTCTTGTTGATGGTTTGGGCGAATACGCCCCAGCTGATTTCGCTGTTGGGGAGATGTTTGGCTACATGGTTTATGGTTTTTTCGTTCAAGCATTCGCCTGTAAACCTGTTGGGGATGTGCTTCATCTGCCAGCGGCGTTGGAAGGCGGTGTCCATGGTGAATACGTTTTGGTCAGAGGTGTTCATGGTGGCAACGATGGTGAGGTTGGGGGGAAGTTTGATGGGTTTATTGGGCTCATCATAAAGCGCCATGGAAATATCTCGATTATAGATGGAATATTTGCTTTTACCATCGTCGTTTCTGTCAAGAAGCTGGAAGATTTCGCCAAAGATTGCCGGTGCGTTACCACGGTTAAGCTCTTCGATAATGAGCAGGCATTGCTGATCAGGCTCTGCATACGCAGTTTTGAGAATCTGGGTAAAGGGACCAAGAACAAATTCGTATTGCAGTTTTTCCTCTTTTACGCCCTGTGCGTTTTCTACTTCTTTGAGAACGGGCAGCAGTTGGCCAACAAAGTCAGAATAGGTGTAGTCGGGATGGAATACTACGCGGATTTTGTTTTTCTCGGTAGTTATTTTGCTTTCGTATTCTTCTTCTACCTTATGGCTTTTGCCACAGCCGGGAACACCGTAGAGGAGGATGTTTGCAGATTCAATGATGCCTTTGGTGGTTTCGTTTTTGATTTTTAAGCAATAGCCATTATCGGTTTTGACTATTTCCAAGTAGTGAGAGTAATATTCATTAACTACTCTTATCAAAGCAGTAAGACTGTTTCCGTCAAAATCATCATCAAGAGGACTATCTTTCCACTGAGTTGTCAATCTTGCAATATATTTACCATCTGTTACAGGAATCTTGTAGTTTTTTTCAAAAACTCTTTGCTTACCGTTGGCAGTAGAAAATGCATTATAGTTTAAAGAGGTCGGTAAAATAAATAGATATCTCAATGATTTAGTTGGAAGACCTAGATTTTGTAATTTTTGTGAATCTGCCTTAATTGTTGCATTACTGGATTTTAAAATCGGTTGTAGTAGCTTGAATTCATCTAAATCATAAACATAATCTATAATAGATTTAGCACATTCTTTTGTTGATGTAGGCAAAACTATTATTTTTTCATTGTTTAAAACAGCATCCATTTGCACATTTTGATCAATTTTTACAATAGTAGAAGTGCTTTTATGAATGAATTTACCGTCAAGTGCTTTCAAATCATCGGAATCAGCTATTGATTCTTTAGGAATTATAAACCAATCATATTCAAGACATGCTTGTAATTTTAAAATCACAATATAGTCAGCAGTATGAATCAGTTTCCTAAATTCAACAAAATCGCTATCATCTAAATTCAGAGCTGATAACTGTACCTGCTCTTCGTTATTCCTGCCTCTGCGACGCCAAACAGTTGTATAAACGCTTTTCTTTTCTTGTCCAGCGCCAAATCTAATAGTATTAGCTTTATCCAAAGGTTCAACATTAGAACGATAAATATTAACCTTTATCTGGCACATGAAAAATCGTTTTATTGTGTCATCAATATCTTCATGGGGACAAGTTAAATATTGTGCAGCACAAATATACGGGAAAGCATCTCTTTGAGCTCCGGTTATAGCTATATGTGTTTGATTACCGGTACTATTTTCTTCTCCTATAAGATTACTTTTGGCCATTTTCTTTACAATGATGCCATCATACTCATTATCCAAACTAATGTGTAAATACTTCTTTACTGTGTCTAAAGCAGCATCAAACTCCATAAAAACCTACCTCATTTCAGATATTGCTTAATAATTCTAGCTATTGCACGACCTAATAATGGAGGAACAGAATTGCCAATCTGCATATATGTTTTAGTATATGCTCCTCTAAAGAAATAATCGTCGGGGTAAGATTGAACTCTTGCAGCTTCTCTCGGTGTTAGACCTCTAGCCTGTGTAGGGTGTATATACATATTACAGTCAAACTTCATATGTGCTGTAATAGTTTTACATACTTTGTCATTAACCAGTTTGAAATATTTATCCTTAAAGATGCCATTTCTTCTTGCATAAGGCATTATATCTGCGATTTTAGGATCATCAGATCTATCACCTTGGTCTAATCTGGAAAAAATTTCAATATCTCTGTCATTATTATATCTGGCTTTATGATTAAATACGCAGTCAACAGTTCTTCCTTGATTAATTAAACTAATATAATCATTGATATATACGACTTTATTCTTCTCGATTTTAAAACCAGTTTCTATACTGCCTGCTTCAGTTGAATTTTTTATTCTGGAAGCCTTTAATTCTCTCAAACCAAATAAAGCATCCTGTAAAGTAGCAGGCTTATACAGTGAGCTGGATTCTACTATTTCGGCCATAATTTTTTCGTTGTCTATCCCTAAATTATTGCCTATGTAAATCAATCTCTCCCTGTTTTGAGGAACTCCGTAATCTTTTGCGTTTAATATTTTATAACTGACAGTATATCCGATATTATTAAAATCCTCGCAAACCTGTTCAGCTACGCCTAACATACCTTTCACGTTTTCCATTACAAAGAACTTAGGCTTAACCCTTTTTACAACTTCAACATAATCTCTATACAAATGATTACGTGGATCATCTATCAAACGCTGCCTATTAGCCATACTAAATCCCTGACAAGGAGGACCACCCACTACAATATCAATACAATCTGTACCTACTAATTGTTCTATGTTGTCAACTACTTCTCTTATATCTCCCAAAACAATATGTTTTCGAGGCGTTTCCGGATGATTATGAGCATATGTATCAACACAGCATTCCTGTATATCATTAGCAATCCTAGTAATAAACCCTTCTTGGGTAAATCCTAATGATAAGCCACCGGCACCACAAAACAAATCTATCATCTTTAAAGATTTGTTTGGTACTTCACTACGCACCTTTGCAATATAAGTATTACAGTATTTATTTACCGGACATTTAGTGCAAATTTTATCAGAATCATTACAAAATGATGCTAATAGCATAAAAGCCTTTTTCAACTCATTGTTAGTAGTAATTTCAAGATTCAAAAATGCAGCTCTGTCCCTCAAAAATTCTTCATCGACATCTTTGGTGAATTTTGCAAAACATTTTTCATAATCAGAATTGAGCTTTTCAAAAGCACTATTGATTATAAGCAATATTTCTTCTAAATCATTTTTGAATTTTTTCATCAATGCCACTCTCCAAGAATCTCTAAAGTTCTGCGCACTTCCCTTGCGACAGCATCTGATACATTTACTGTTACAGCGTTTCCGAATTGTTTGTACGCTTGTGAGTCTGATACCGGTATAACAAAATCATCATCAAATCCCTGAAGCCTTGCACATTCTCTAGGAACTAATCTTCTGACCCTGTCATTTTGTGTCACATAGTTATCCTGACAAGCTCTATGCATTTTAGCCATAGTAGCACATAACGGACGTGCAATTTTTAAATCTATTTCGGATTTTCCTACATATCCACCAGTACCATTAGAAAGGATTGTCGGAAGTATTCTTTCAGAAAGGAAATACTTATCATCAACATCTTTTTCAAGTAAATCTTGTAATGTAGTTGTAAGTTCTACACTTTCCGGAAATGCAAAGTCAGCGTTCTCATTCGCAAAACAAACAATATAAGTTCTATTTCTTGTCTGCGGTACACCATAATGGGCGCTGTTAAGAACTTTTGCAAAAAAAGTATATCCCAATCCTTCCAATATGCGTTGAATTGTTGCAAAGGTTCTTCCCTTATCATGTGTCTTTAAAGAACGAACATTTTCCAAAACAATCGCTCTTGGTTTATGACCATTTTGAATTTTGTTATTTAAAATCTCTGCTATTCTAAAGAACAACGTACCACGAGCATCGTCAAAACCTTGTTGAGAACCCATCATGCTGAAAGGCTGACATGGAAAGCCACCTATCAAAATATCAAAATCCGGAATATCATCAAAGTCTATTAAATTTATATCTCCTAATTCTATGTGATTTGAATAATTAGCCTTATATGTTTCAACAGCGTATTTGTCAAAGTCATTTGCCCAGATTATATCAAATCCGTTATTTATAAAGCCTTGATCAAGGCCACCAATTCCGCTAAATAGCGATACTACTTTCACTATTTTTCCCCCAACCTTACATAATTTAGATTAGCACTTTCTTGAGTGTTAACTATGATAATTATTCGAATCATCAACTTCAAGTATTTAATGCTCTTTTATTATATCATAAACTGATTTTCTTTCCTACATCCTAAAGAAAAACTTAGGTACTAATTTAAAATATGCACTTTGGTAATTTTTGCTTCCGAAAAGTTCTTCCACATATACCTCAATTTTAAATTTTTATTATTTTTTATTATCCCTCAACACTTTATCCGCAACCCTCTTGCGCACATGGGGAAACTCCTCTCCCATCAGCTCCATATTCTTCTCCACAATCCTCCAAAAATCCGGCATCTCCTCACCAAGCGCCATCACCAGCTGCCTCAGCACATACACATTCACGTTCACCTGGCCCCTTTCAATCCTGCGCAGCGAACGCTCCGACACTCCCGACAGCAACGCCAGCTCTTTCTGATTAATATTCTTGTCAAGCTGCAGAGATTTAATACACTCACCAATCACGTTGGCCAATAAAATACGTTCATTGTCTTTATCCATGTAATCGCCTCCATATGGGAATAGCGTATTACATAAATTTATTTTGACGGCTAAAACGGACACATCTGTCCTCTTTTATAATTTTTTCAATTTTCTGTGCTATAATAACCCCATCAAGACTTGATGCAGTACAGCACAGAATTCTGTCATACGCGGCATTGCGACCGCCTCAGAAAGGAACTGGACAACATAACAACAAAAAACTGCCCTGAGCAGGAAAATACCGAACAGGTAATCTGCTGCGTGCCGGAAGGCACTGAACTGCAGAACTGCACGGAGGAAAAAACAACCTTCACTCTCACAGAATTTAAAGAGCTGGTGCACAGCGCCCAAAAGGGTGACCGCGAGGCCATCAATGTATTATGCACAGCCTTTAAGCCCTTAATCTACAAGGAGGCCTATCGCTACGAAGTGCGTGAAGCCTTGGGCGAGGATGCCGTCAATACTGCCTGGTTAATCTTTTTAGAGCAAATCAAAAAGTATGACGGACGCGACTTTGGGCATCTGCCCGGACTATTGCAGTACCATGTCCATTACGAACTGCTGCACAAGTTTACGCGTGGGAAATCTGTCAAGGATTGTTATTATCTGGACGCAGAGGAAGAAGGCGAAGAAACGCAGATTGCTGACAAGGAGGATGTTTTTGACCGAATGGAGGTGAACCAGCTTTTCTCGGCAGCAAGGCTGAGCAAAGAACAGACTAATGCTGTTAACGAGCTTGTTCTGAACGACCTTGATCACAGGGTTTTCTGTAAAAAATATGCCTGTAGCAGCAAAACTGCTTTTAAGCATCGTGCTAATGGTTTGAAAAAGTTAAAATCACTCCTTGCTTAAATCACAAACGTTCTGCCCTACTATGGGCGGAGCGCTTTTTGTTTACGCTCTGCTTCTACCGTACTTTACGTCTATCCTTTAGATAGTACTCTAAAGAACAAGGTTACTACTAGCTTACGCTAGTAGTTTTTATCACAGCCAAAAGAAATAAAGACAGAAAGAAAAAATTATAAAAAAGAAAGAGAGAAAAAAGAAAACTCATTATACTAATGGCTAAAAATGCTAAAATTTTCACCCCCCTGTGCAAATTTTTTTAGAAAAATATTTTTTTAAATTT